>OJHH01000286.1_pt1 | contig 16648 bp, 14 predicted proteins | sample 1594911 | NCBI WGS metagenome assembly OJHH01 (sample SAMN05416787, study PRJEB24817) | seawater metagenome | isolation source: Sea water | place: Canada:Atlantic | collected 2013-11
GCAGCGTCAGATGTGTATAAGAGACAGAGGGTTAATTGCTAGTTGATTCAGATTACCAGTTTGCCATCTTCCTCTTATTCCCAATTCCGAACTTATGGAAAGAGAATCTTCTTGTCCAAAGAATTGAATTGAAGAGAGTAACAATATGAGAATTAAATAAAGCTTCATATTAATTATTAATTGATCCAAATTTTCCTTGTTGAAAGTCCAAATTGGCCTGGTTAATCTCCTCTGTATTATTCATCACAAATGGGCCACCAAAAGCTACTGGCTCTTTTAAAGGTGTTCCGGCTAGAATTAAAAATTGAGCTTCTGATTCTGTCTCTATGTGAATATCAATTCCATCTTCATTGAAATCAACTAACTGAAATTCGTCAATTGAAGTGCCATTAACAACAGCAGTTCCTTCTAGCATATAAAGCATGACTCTGCTCTTCTGTGAGAAATCTCCTAAAGAGATAGAACCTAGACCATGAGAAATTACATGTGCTATCTGTGTATCTGATTTTGTGTGAATGGCTCCAGTCAATCCATTTATTGTTCCTGAGATCACTCTGAGGTTCATGTTTCCTTCTAGTTTTTGTGGAATCTCCTTAGAGGATAGATTATGAATATCTGGAGAAGACATTTTTTCAGAAATTGGATTGTTCACCCAAAGTTGCATTTCATGAAACCGACCGGTGTTTTTATCTGAGGCCATATCACCACCGTGAATGACTCCTGAACCTGCATTCATTCGCTGAACAGACCCTGAATCTAACGTTGACCTATTTCCCAGAGAGTCTTTATGGTCCATTCTACCTTCAAACATGAAGGTTATAGTTTCGAACCCTCTGTGAGGATGGTCATGGCCTGCTCCATCTAAGAAAAAATCTGGGCCTACTTTTTCTGGGCCAATATGATCCAGCATTAGAAATGGATCAGACTCTCTAAACTCAGCAGTAGGAAAGGCTCTTTGACCTCTAACTCCTGGTATTAGGCCATTAATGTTTTTGTAATTGTGTGTTGATTTAATACTTCTATTCATAACTCATACATTATTTGTAGGTACACATTTATAGTTAAAAAAAAGCAGTTGTTATTCCGCTCTATTATTCAATAATCTCTTCTTATGATCCTCTTAGTTTTTTAATCAAAAACTCTAGTTTTTCAATCTCCAAGGTGGTTAAGTTATTGACCATAGGTTTATGGAAATCTTGAACTTTTTTATCCAGTGTTTTCAATAATTCTATTCCCTTTTCAGTAATGACAATATCCATTTTTCTTCTGTCTTCTGAAGACAATGTTCTTTCTGCGAGTTCCTTTTGTACAAGCTTGTCTACAATCCTAGTCACATTGCTAGATCTTTGGACCATCTCGCATAAAATGGCATTGACTGAAATAGGGTTTCCATTGGCACTTTTAAGAATTCTAAGCACATTATACTGCGGCTCATAAATATCAAATTCTTTTAATTCCTTAGAAACAGAATCTGTAATCCAGTGTCCAGTTCTTATTATTTCGTGAATTGCCTTAAAGTACCCTTTCATTACCTGTACATTATTTGTAGGTACAAATATATGGATAATTATTAATCTACCTAAATAAAGTTTTATTCGATAAATTGAAAGGACCAAGTGCAATTATTACACTATTCAGAACCTGAACAGATTTTAACACTAAGGTCAAATTATCAATGTCTTATATGACCGAAAAACAATCGGATTACCTTTTCATCAACACCTCAGTCTTGTATAAAAGATCACGGTTTTCTGAGAAAATGGAAACGAAGTAAACCCCGGAACTGATTTTAGAAATATCATAGTTTTTATTCTTTTGGAATTCCTCCTCCATTATTATTTCACCATCCATATTGACTATCTGGATAACCGAACTTAGTGGAATTCTACTTTTAGAATTTATTTTTATGGATAAAGAACTCGGATTTGGGAAAATTATAACGTCTTCTGTATGGTTATCCACGTTGTATTGATTTAGTCCAACACAAATAACTTTGTTTTCAAACAATCTAAATATCTCATTATTGTTCCTATCAATCCCGCAATACATTAAATCCAAATCTCCATCATTATCTAAATCGGCAGACTTCATATGAGACCAGCCAATATGATGAAAAGGCATTTCGAAAACTTCATTAAACTCTCCTTCTCCAATGTTTTCATAAACTTTAGTCTCCTCCACCCCTGACAAATTATATCCAGAAACTATTAAATCTAAATCTCCATCCAAATCAAAGTCTGAAAGGTTTAATGCTCCACGAGATAAACCATCTCCTTCAAACAAATCTATTCTATTAAATGACCCGTCATTTAAGTTTTGATAGTAATACAAGACATATTCAGTGTTCATTCCAAAACCAACAGATCCTGAGAGAAGTAAATCATCATCTCCATCTATATCGATATCTCCTATTATCACCCTAGGATAATTAACTGGATCAAAAAGGGACGAACTGAAAAGTTCAAATCCACCTGAACCGTCTAGTGAATAAACTAAAGCTGCCGGATTAATGCCATCATTTCCAAATGATATTACCTCCTTTATACCATCTCCATTTACGTCTAATATATTCAAGGTTGGGTTTGATAATGGAATAAAAGGAGTATTAATGTTAGCCAGTAAACTAGCATCATTATTTTCAAAAAGACGAATAAATTCTTCACCATTGCTGTTTTCGCCAGCTGCTATTAAGTCTTCATCTCCATCATTATCTATATCAAAGAAAAGAAGAGCTGCTTGATCCAAGTCAGTTACGTTAGTAAAACCAACTTCAGAAAAATTTCCATTTCCATCATTGGTGTAACGTACAGTTAGCGGTTCATAACCATCAATTTCACCTGAAATAATTACATCCATATCACCGTCCAAATCAATATCTGAAAATTTAACAGAAGAATTTCTAACACCATAAAACTCAGATTCAGATTTCGAAAAAATCATACTTCCTTCATTGATATATAGGTTTGTTTGAAATCTCGAGGATGTGTGACCTCCCGTTTGGATAAAATCCAAGTCGCCATCATTATCCACGTCAGCAAAATTAAAGTCACCAGAAATGTCTTCAAATGGTGTATTTAATATTGGAGAAAAATGACCTGTACCATTGTTTAGGAAAACTCTGTTAATATTGGTAAACTCAGACCAATCTCCACCTATTAAAACGTCCTCATATGAATCCGAATTAAAGTCAGCAAAAAGAACACTACCCATACCAAAATCATCAAACTCATGATCTGTGTTTTCAACAAAATCTCCAGTTCCGTCATTAGTATATAATCTTGTGTGACTAACTACCCCTTGAATTCCAGTCATTAACACATCTAAATCACCGTCTAAATCAAAATCAGACACACCAATATCACCTAATTCTGAATCCTGAAAGGGAGTATTCTCAACTAGTTCAAATAAATTATTTCCATTATTCAAATATAAATCTGTTCTCACTAGAGAATTAGCTACTCTCCCATTAACTAAAAGATCTAGGTCGCCATCGCTATCCATATCGAAAAAAACTGCAGCACCATTCATTGAAGGCGATAATCCTAATGGCATTGTGGTAAAAAATCCTTCTCCATCGTTTTCATGAAGTCGACACATTGCATTGACAGAAATTCCAGTAACTAAATTACCACTGAGGTACAAATCTAGGTCTCCATCATTATCAGTGTCTCCTAATAATATAGTCCCATAAACACTACCTGTCAATTGTTGGTTTAGTGTGAATTCAGCCGATCCATTATTTAAATAGACTCCCGCAAAAGCAAAACCAGAAGTCTCTTCTCCACAAATCACTATATCTATATCACCATCATTATCAAGATCTCCACTATCTATATCTCCATAAGATAAGTCTGGAATAGAATGGGGTATAATCGTAAATGTACCATTTCCGTCATTCAGGTAAATTTCAGTTAAAGTTTCAGTTCCTCCAAACATGTTGTCTGGCCTACCTGAAAGAATAATATCTGGTGAACCATCTCCATTTAGATCAGCCAATTCTACAGATGAGTTATACATTGGAGTTAAAGTAGATTCGTAATCTTCTAGAAAATTTCCTATGCCGTCATTTAGATAAATTTTAGTAGTAAGATCAAAATTCCCATATCCAGTGATTATAAAGTCAATATCGCCATCATTATCTAAATCCGCGGCATTACTGTCACCAGAATCTGTACCAGAGATCTCTGCTATATTTTGAGGGAAAGGAGAAGGTGGTATGAGTTGTTCAAAATCAAAATTCTGAGCGAACAGTATTGACCCTGATAGTAATCCGACTAAAATAAAGGTAAATTTCATGTAGTAAAGTTAACACTATAAAAGTGACAACTGGAAACTAAGAAACTTTCAATCCAACCTCACCCATCCCATCACAACTAGCTTTCACCTCATCACCAGCCTTTAGAAAGACTGCTGGTGTAGCAGCTCCTGCCAACAGAACCATTCCTTTTTTAAGCTCTATTCCTTCTCTTTTGAATATTCTAGTGGCTTCCAAAAAGGAGTTCCATGGGTTTCCTAGAATATCATTTGTAGAACCAGGCTGAACTGCCTCTCCATTTACTTCTAATGAAATAGATAAACTATCAAACTTGTTTTCTGCTGTTAACCATTCTCCTAAAACATATCCTGTAGACGAACAATTGTCTGCTATCACGTCTTCTAATGAAAACTTGAAATTCTTGTATCTAGAATCTATGATTTCTATGGCTACACATACTGCATCTACATAATTAGGGATATCTGATTCTTTAAGTTCTCCAGGGATATCCTTACTGATTCTAAAAGCTACTTCCGGTTCTGCTCTTGGGTGAACGTACTTCGATAATTCTAAAGTATCTCCATCCTGTAACTCCATGTTAGAAGTCAACCTTCCCCAAATAAGTTCATGCACGCCCATCTGCTCCATTTTAGCCTTAGAAGTGAACCCCATTTTATAGCCTAACAGTTTCTCTCCTCTAGCTAAACGCTGATCAATAGATGCTACCTGAACCTGATATGCTTCTGCTATAGAAAGTTCCTGATCTATGCTAATCTGAGGTACTGCAGCTGCATTGATAGCAGCTGAATCTAAGTGTTGGGCTAATTCTAAAATGGACTTGGACATGTGGATTTATTTTGGCTGCAAATCTAAATAGTTTCGCCCAATTGCGGCTACTCTTATTTAACTTGACCTCTTACTAAACTCCCCGTAGAAAATTCTGCTCCTGAAGTAGCTTCTACTATCAAGTTTCCACATTCTACTGAGCCAAATGAAATGTGGTTTTCTAATCGCTCTTTTAACTGCTCTGGAGAAATTCCTGAGTAGGTGTTGACTATGATGTATGCTTTCTTATTCAACAGTTGTGAAACTCCCTTTATGAGCTCATCTAATTGGGATTCTAATTTCCATTTCTCTCCTTTGGGTCCTCTACCCCATGAAGGAGGATCCATGATAATCAAATCATATTTTTTTCCTCTTTTTACTTCTTTCTGTACATACCTCAGCGCATCTTCTTTCATCCACCTCACATCCTTCAGGCCACTACTTTCCATGTTTTCCTTGGCTTTAGAAATCAACTGGCTAAAGGCTTCTACATGTGTGATGTCTGATTGAACAGCCTTGGCTGCTAGTGATGCACCTCCAGTATAAGCGAAAAGGTTCAGGGCTTTTGAGTTTCTTTTGCGTTGCAACGCTGAGAAAATATATTCCCAATTACTACTCTGCTCAGGAAAAACTCCGATGTGCTTGAATTGGGAAATGCTGAGATTAAATCCTAGTTTATGGCTTCCGCCATAAGAGATAGCCCAAGGGGTTAGCTGTTTACTCCATTTTCCAGAATTGGCTGATGATTGGGTAAAACGAGTAGTCACTTGTTGGCTCCACTCCTTCTGACTAAGTCTGGGTTTTCCGGTAGCGGCTACTTCTGGTCTTTCAATGATTACAGATCCGAAACGTTCTAGCTTTTTCCCATTTCCGCAGTCTATGAGCTCGTATTCTTTCCAAGTGGGTGCTATAATTCTTTTAGTCTTCAGAATGGTTTCTTTTTAATCTTCTTACAAACTTAGTTTACTTCTTTCGAAATACAGAGACTATCAGATTATCAGGAAATTCTTTATTACTTATTTCTTGATATTCCTTTTTCAAACCATTCACCATTTCTATATATCCAGCATCATATGGGCCAGCATTATTGAAAAGAATGATTTCATCTTTTCCTGTTTCCACGGCTTTATCCATCACCTGATCGGCTGTCCAAAGTGGAAATATTTTAGCATCACCTAATTTTTCCACTAGTAGATTCTGCTCTTTAAAAATCTCTAAATCGTAATGGTAAGAGAAATTCAACTTGGACCATTCTGGATAAAGTATGACTAAATTCTCTTTGCTTTCTAATGACTTTACTTCCTCTACAGCAGATTTAATTTCTCTTCTATAATATTCCTTTCCCATAGAAAATGAACCACACATATGCCCTATTAAAAGAATGGAAAGAATGCCTTGAAGCCATTTAAAATGGGCAAATCGTTCAATAAAAGCTCCTATAAATACAAATAGTCCGATGCTGCAGTAAAGTACATAGCGGTCTATGAACATAGGAATCTCTGAAGAAAGTTGGTACATGAGCCCAAGTGGAATTAACCACCAAATCAATACCACTATATATCTCTTAGGAGTTTTAAATAGTTGGCCTAACACCAAAGCTAAGATCAAGCCAATGGGAATAAAAAATTCCAGCAATCGAAACACCATTCCTGAATTTAGAAAAGCGTGAACCTGAATCTTAAATTGTCCTTCAGGAGGAGCACCTACCCAAGTACCATCGGTTGATTTTACAAACTGTTCTACCAACACTAAAAACAAGGGCAAAAAGCTAAGAACTGTTCCTACTAAAACCCAAACTAATCTTTTGAAGACAACCTTATCTTTTAAATAAAACAGGGCTGAGATGGCTTCAATGAGAATGATGAACCACCCGAAATAATGAGAGTAAACAAGAGCCACATTGCAAAGCAATAGAAACCAAAAATCCTTCTGTTTTCTTTCTTCAGCTGACTTTAAAAAGAAGAATAACGCACCGCTAGTGCACAAACACATTAGTCCATACATTCTTAATTCTCCTGAGAAATAGAAAAAATACTTGGAAAACATAAATAATCCAGCAGCTAACAATCCAGCCCAAAAACTAAAAAATCGCTTTCCAGTGATGTAAAGAACACCAGCCGTTAGAGAACTGATCAATAACGGTAGAATACGAATACTTTCCTCAGAAAACCCAACTATCTTGGACCAAAAATGCACCAGAACCATGAATAAAGGAGCGTTTGGCCCTTGTGTACAGCGGTCTATTATCCCCAATACAGATTTCTGTGAATGATACAGCGTAAATGGCTCATCCAAGCATAAGTCCCTGACTCCCAAATGTGGGAGTTTCCAAAAAAATGAAAAACTGATAATAGCTAGCATAATAAGCTGGTCAGAATATTTCTTTAAGAATTCGTTCATGCGCGTTGCAAAAGTCAGTAATTTCTAGAACTTTGAGCCCTCATGAATAAGTAGTTAAAAACAAAATACTTTGGATTCATTTCATAAAAAAAAGCAAGGACAGCTTGGAGAAGATTTAGCGGCTAAATATCTCTTGAAAAATGAGTACACCATAAAAGCTAAAAATTGGAGATACCATCCTTTTGAGATAGACCTTATAGCTGAAAAAAATGGTGTTTTTGTTTTTGTAGAAGTCAAGCTTCGAGAAAACAATGACCTCCTGGAATTATGGGAAACGGTAAGCAAAGGACAGCAGAAAAGAATAGTGTTGGCCGCACATGAATATTTACTTATGAATGACATAGATTGTGAGTCTAGATTTGACATCATCGGAATAAAAGTTACCCGAGGAAAGATAGATGTAGAGCACTATGAAGATGCTTTCTATGCCTAAACCTTCCTTCACCATTGGAAGTGATGTTTTAGTTTCATAAATTCGCGTTAGTTCTAAAGATATGAATATTAACCAGGCCATACAAGACTTACTGTTTGAACACGACTGTGTTATCATCCCTAAGTTTGGTGGATTCGTCACTAATTATAAGCCTGCGTTTATTCATCCTAAGAAGCAGATGGTGTTTCCGCCTTCTAAAAAATTGTCTTTTAACGTAAACCTGAAGAATAACGATGGCCTATTGGCTAATTACATTTCTCAGAAAGAAAACATTAGTTATCAGACAGCTGCAGAGTTCGTGTCATCTTCTGTAGAAGAGTTTAAACATGATTTACACTCTAACAAAAGACTTTCACTGGAAGGGATAGGATGGATTTCTATAAATACCAGTGGAGCTTTAGAATTTTCGCCTGAAGACACTCATAATTTTTTAAGAGATTCCTTTGGTTTAAAGCCGGTTTTCCTTCCTACTTTGGAAGAACTGATGGCTGAAGAAAACAATTCTGAAATAGCTCCATCACTTGTGGAACCAGCTATTGAAGCTGAAGTTATTTCTATCGAAAGGGCCAAAGAGGAAGTAGCTCCTTCTAGAAAAAGAAAAACTGGATGGGTAGCTGCCGCTGCTTTTCTAGGTGTGATGTTTATAGGAGGAATGCAAGTCAATGAAAACTCCTCTAACATAGCTTCGTTTTTTAGCAGCTTTATGCCAGGAAAAACCGCTTTAAATGAAGCGGAATTTATGCCAAGACTGGAAGATGAAAAACTTCAATTCACATACGAAGAAGCTGCGAGTGAATTGGAATTAGTAGTGAGTCAGAATCCCGAGCTTCAATCAGTATTCTATTCATTTGAAAAAGGAGAAATTAGCCCTGATGGCCTGAAAGTAATTTTAAAGAATTCTTCTTCTGATAACACATCTTCAGCATATGTAAGCAATTCCTCTTCTTTAGAATTGTACTTCATAGTAGCAGGATGTTTCCAGGATGAATCAAATGCTGATGGACTAGTTCAAAAGCTAAGAAGAAAAGGATTTGACGCTGGAGTTTTTGGTAAAAAAGGAAAACTTCACATGGTGTGCTACGGAAGCTACACCAATAAATCTGCTGCTAAGTCCGCTCTTCAGAACATTAAGTCTGATGAAAACCCTGGAGCTTGGTTAAAGAAGCATTAATTCAGGATTCAATCCATATTTTCTTCTAGCAGATCCTTTTATTATTCTCAATTTTACACGCATAAAATAGAACCTATGATTTTTAAGTCTGTTCCTCTTACTAAAGAGGATTTATCCGGAATAGATACTATCATTTTTGATTTCGGTGGAGTATTATTCGATATTGATTATGATGCACCTGTACGTGCTTTTTCTGCACTAGGCGGAAAAGGATTTGATGCCATTTACGCTCAAAGCGGCCAGACTAAATTATTCGACAAGCTAGAAACAGGAAACATCTCTAGAGAAGCTTTTTATGATGAAGTAAGAGCCGCTCTTGAAGTAAATCATTCTAATGAAGTATTGGAAGAAGCCTGGCATACTATCCTTTTAGATATGCCTAAGGAAAGGATAGACATGATTTACCAATTAAAAAATAAATTTAGAACTTTCATTTTTTCAAACACAAATGCTATTCATGTAGCAGAATTCGAAAAAATAGTAGATCGTTCTATGGGACTAGATTACTTTAAGGCTGCATTCGAAAAAGTTCATTATTCGAATGTTCTAGGTTTTAAAAAACCATATCCAGAGTCATTCACTAAGTATTGCAAATTAGAAGGATTAGAGCCAGCTAAAACTCTCTTCATAGATGACAGTTTACAGCATGTAGAAGGTGCCGAAAAAGCAGGCCTTTTAGCCTACCACATAGATGTCACTAAAATGGATGTTAGAGATGTTTTTAAAGCACTAATAGATTAACTAATTTATAATTTAAAAACTAGTTCTTCACTACTCTTCTCATAGCTGTTCCAGTAGAATTCTCTACAACTAGCGTATAAATCCCTTCTGATAGTTTCTCAGTATTCAGCTCAAAATAGAAACTATTTATCTTTCTATCTACTACCATTTGACCACTTACGTTCAGCAGTTTGGCCGACAGAATTTTCTCATGGCTTTTTATAGTTAACAAAGAGTTAACCGGATTTGGATAAACTACCCATCCGTCAAACTCTACTTCGGTAACAGAGTCTATTATCTCTTCTTCATCATACAACGTAACAGCCGTATTGGTAATAATAGGCTCATTAAAATCAAAATAAATGGCTGCGGAGTTCTCTACTGTTTCTCCTAAAGAAAAACCTTCTGTTGGTTGAAAGCTAAACCGTACATACCCTTGGCTCTCTTCTAGTCCAAGATCACTTTGCGGAAGCTGAATGTTATTAAAGTTCAACTTTAGTTCCCTTCCATCAAATTCTGGAATCACATCATGAGATGATTCTAATAACTCGAATGATTCTAAGATTAGTCCTTCTTCTATTACATCTGTAATCACCACGTTTTGAGCATAGAATGTTCCATCGTTTTGGAATCTCACTGTATAAGTAAGCCTTTTTTGTTCCGCGATAAAATTTTCATAAACAACTTCATAATCCACCGTTTTATCATTCGGGTCGTAGGATGAAACTACCTCTGTCTCTAAGCTATATATATTATTTTCTGGAGTTTCGTCCGTTTCACTTGATTCTAATGAAGCTTCATAAGAATGGATGATTCCTACTTCCAATGATTCGCTTAACATTAGCTCTGCGAATGTCACAGTAGCCTCTTGAGGACAAAGCGTGCCTAAGTCCAATGTAAATTCTTGAGATGAAGTAATAGGATCAACTAATCCATTTACCAGAAGTAACTCTGTGTTTTCTGGCGAGGTGAAAGAGAGAACGATATCATCTATACACTCCGTTCCTACGTTAGTACATGAAACATAATAAGTTCTTTCAAATCCAGGAACATCAGGAATGGAAGAGTATACTTCTACCACCAAATCATTCATGCCAGGAATAGGTGTAAGTGTAAAATCTAAGCCTTCTAAAAAATCTCCTTCTTCCAATTCTAACAGGTAATTTTCAGGCGCTAATTCATAGTAAAGAGGAGTGTTAACAGGATGAAAATCTAAGGAACCTGCTTCGAAACAGTTGATAAATTCTCCCTGACCATTAGTCATCAGCGAATTATCCTGTGAAGTACTTAATAAATTGTAAGCTAGAGGAAGTTCGTCTTCATCTTGCTCCCCATTTCCGTTAATGTCAAAGTAGATTTTTCCTTGGGTACTTGTTTCACATTCCGAAGCTTCCACTATCAAGCATGTTCCGCAAAGTACTCCCCAATCTGCTGCTAAATTGTCTATGACAGAAATGGTCCAAGTCCCACTTAATATTTCATTCTCAAATGCTTCGAATGACTCCGATGGAGCATGTACACCTCTTAGAGTTTCAAAACCATCTGGGAGCTCAGTTAATTCTAGCGGTAGAGCGCCATCTTCAAATAACACACTCATATTTGATCTTCCTCCGAAGCTGTTTGGATACTCCATTAGGGTCACAACTGTTCCTGCAGGACTAGTTAAAGTAATATTTAAATCCCCTAAATATGAATGAGTAATATCTACGAAAACAGAAAATTGATCTATTTGAAGAGGAGGATTACTTACTGGGACATCAAAACTAGAATCAAATGAGATTCCCACCCCATCAGGTAAAAATGAGTTTAAGATTTCTACTTCTGGACAAATACCATCATTTAACATTGACATATCACTTACATAGAACAGGTCTGAAGTATTGGATTCTGATTCGCAAATTCCAGTTATAATAACAGAGCTGTATTGATGACCAAAAGGTTGGACTGTCTCATCTAAAGTAATCGTCACCGTATTTAACCCTTCCTCAGTTTCTCCTGTTAAATAATAAGGGTCAGGAAGTTCAGGGACATTATCCATCATTAACACATTCAATTCTATTTCATAGGAAATTAAGTCTTCAGAAGCCGTAAATTCTATTACTAAAGTATTAGCATCTGGATATTCCCAGCTAATAAGTTCAGGAGAATCACATTGTGCTAGTACATCAGTGATTAATACAGTACAAATAAAAAGGAGAAGTAGAAAGTTTTTCATAAGAGTTAAGGTGTTTGCTCGTATACTATACAACAAAGTGAATCAAACAGTTGTATGTTAAAATTAAGAAATTTAATCCAACATCAAACACATGAATTCAACCTTTTGATTAAGTGTTCTTTAACTTGGCCAGGGCAATATACTTAAGCTTCAGGTGAGAGCTTCCTAAAATCAGCACCAGTAGGATTCTCAAATATCTGAAGTTCAAATTCTCTAGCAGCAGCTAGCACATGGTCAAATATATCAGAGATAACTCCTTCATATACTTTCCACTCTTGGTGAATACTGAAAGCATAAATCTCTAATGGCAGCCCCTCTGGAGTTGGAGAAAGCTGTCTTACCATAATGGTCATATTCGAGTTGATGTTCGGGTTGGCCATTAAATAATTCTCTAAATAGACTTTAAACACTCCTACATTGGTCATTTTTCGCCCGTTTACCATTACAGTTTGATCTACATTATTCTTGGCGTTATAATCCTTAATCTCTCCCTCACGGTTCTCAATGTATTCTTTGACCAATTGAATTTTCTTCAACCGTTCTATCATTTCAGCGTTGCAAAACGCAATACTTGAAATTTGGATATGCACAGCCCTCTTAATTCTTCTCCCATTAGACATTTCCATTCCTCTCCAATTGGTAAAAGAATCCGCTACGAAAGCGTAAGTAGGAATAGTGGTAATCGTCTTATCGAAATTCTGAACTTTTATAGTAGTAAGGTTTATTTCTAGCACATCTCCATCGGCATTGTACTTAGGTACAGTTACCCAATCTCCCACATGAACCATGTTATTAGCAGAAAGCTGAATACTAGCCACAAAACCTAAAATACTGTCTTTAAAAACCAACAAGACCACTGCAGCCACCGCCCCAAATCCACTTAACAGATACAAAGGACTCTTATCGAAAATGATAGAAATAGCTAAAACAAAAGCGATGGAGTAAACAAATATTTTACCTAGCTGAGTAAAACTTCCGATGGGCTTATCTCTAAAATCAGGGTTTCCCGCTAGTATTTCATTCACTGAGTTAAACACAGAAGCTAAAATCCATGCAGCAGTAAACACTATGATAACATCAGTAGTTCCTTTCACAAAAGGAATGACCTGCCAAATACCAGAAAAAATATGTGGAGCCCAATAGTCCAACATCATTACTGGAATTAAAAGAGCAATGGCAGATATAACTCTATTGTTCAAAATGATTTCATCCCACACTGTTTCGGTTCTTTCAGTCACTTTTGGAACCCAACGTAAAAGCAGCCACCTACTCAAGCGCCACACTGTGAATAATATAATAGCAGAGATAAAAGCTAAAACGATAGTCTTAGGAATAAACGCCATTTCAGGCTTTATACCCAATGCGTCAATTAAAAAGGACTCTAAGGTTTTGGTAATGAAATTGAACATAGATTAGATTGTGACTGCAAGATTACAGATTATTGTTGGGTAGAAAGGTGAATCATTCTTTTGTTTTTCCCAATTCATCATAAGTTAGATAACTCTTGAAAACTATATATCTTCATCAAGAGATCGGTTTTCGTTTTCCTCCTTATTTTTCTGAATGGCTCTGAACATTGTCCAGTAATGAATGGCCACATAGTATAAAGTCACTGTAACGAATATTATGAAAGCAAAAATCCATAAGATCATGCTATCCGATTTAAACTGAATTCCAGCAAAGGCATTAAATCCCTCAACCACGAAAGCCGCCAAAAAGTAACTCACTAAAGCTCTAACCCATATTTTTTTCATAGTTCAATAAATTATTATAGATTTTCCTCAACTTTCTTTCTGAATCGCGAAAGAAAGTACATGGCCGCTATAATCCCTATCCCCAAGCCAAGTATAGTTTCATGAGGATTAATAAATTCAGAGAAATTCAATTGATGCTTGAGATACCCTAATCCTCCAGCGGAAGTAAGAGTGACTCCAAAAAGTTGATAAAGGCGTAGGGGATATTTTAGAATTAATGGATTATCATTCCAACTAGGTTTTTCAATGATGGATTTTCTGAAAATTTTGTCAATTAAAAAATTGACGATTATTAAAATGAAACCAACTAGAATGTAATTAACTAAAGAATGGATTGTTTGGTTTTCTTCAACAACTTTTATTGGTGAATTCGAGAAAAAAACAGGAAGGCAAGAGATAAGAACGAATATTGTTTTTGTCCATCCTATCCAGTTCCATTTTATACCCATTTTAATTTTCCTTTGGTAAATTGTGTAAAATGTGATTATGAAAATACTTTGGAAGCACGTCTAACAGATCAAGCATTTTCCCTTTGTGCTCCAATTTTTCATCACCTTCAGTATAAGATATAAAGTTCAAATAAAGATAAGCCATCAATAAGCGATTATAGTCATCTAGATTGTCGTCCTTCAACATAAAGGTGATTTTCTTAATCATCTTTTCAGAATTTTCTAATTCTGAAATAGCTCTGCCCATTCTTCCTATATAGCCATAGTAATGATTCTCTGAGTCATCATCAATCCTTAAACAGACCCCTATAATCAAATCGGTTAAGTTAATGTTTAACAACTCTAATTCCCGAGCATATGTTTTTCGTTTTTCCCAAGCATAACTAGCATCCGAAGCTCGAGAAAAATTATCATTCATAATATTCAAGTGTGCACGTAAAAAAACATTCCAACTTTTAGTTTCCGCTGAAAGAACTGCTATTTCCTTAGCATGCATAATAGGACTGTTATCCATGCTACAGGAGCCATAAACTTTTCTTCCGCGTTTTAGCTCCAAGGACATTTCCTTAGAGTAAAATTCACCTACATATGCTTCAAACATTTCATTAGAACCTCCTAAACTAAGACCTTCTTCAATGGCTCTTTGAAATAGGGATATTAGTTGAGGATCATTTTCTAAAACGGCTATTACTTTATCTGTTTTTAAGGAATCCCATACATTCATCGCTTCATAATAAGCTTCGAAGTCATCAAAGTTATCTTCTGGCTTATCAGTTACCATATCCATTCTTCCCATGAATTGATTTATCAGAGAATTTTCATCCCATTCATGTTCAATATTCTTATGTAAATAAAGAGTTGTGTTAGTATCTATAAGGCATTCCGAATACTGCACCATTCGGGCATACTTCTCGTCCAATTTTTCACTTTCAAAATCCGATTTGAAGAAAAATGCACTAATTGATTTAAGGGATTTATTACATACCCATGTGGCTTTGACATCATTCCTAAACAGATCTTTTTTATTCATCAGTTTAATTTCATAATCACCTGTTGGATCCATAAACTTTAGCAATTTGGTTCCTTCGTAGTCAAGATAATTATATCTAATAATTAATAATTCAGGTGAAGTTTTAGCACTTGGATACCTCTTTTTAAATTCTTCTAAAGAAATACCACTCTCTATATCCGTCTTAGCCTTTTTAGCATGGGATTTCTCTAGAAAGACATGAACTCCTTTAGCCTGACGTTCTGAATAATAATCTCGATCTAAACCACAATTTAAAAAATCAACATTTACAGAATCTACAATGGCTTCCAATTGAACCATTGTTTCTTTGGAATATAAAAGTCCTTGGTACAATGAATCTGGCTTATTTGGCTTTCCTATATTTGAGTTTGAGAATAACGTTGTGCTTTCAGAACCGTCTTGACAACTAGTTAGATGGCTAATCAGTAAAACTGAAAAGAGAATTTTAAATACTTTCATAGTTAGTTTCTTTAGTAGAATCAACTAATTTAAAACGATATAATTCTATTCACTCAAGTTAAATTATCAAGAATAATATACCAATCTAGTAATTTACAAAACAGTCATGAATAAAATTCGTTAACTTTACATCGGTCAATGAACAACCCAACAACAAACACATGGCAATGGCAACACTCGAATCCTTTCGGAGTGAGCTAACGCACGTATTGTTGTAAAAAATAGTATTAAGCGGCTTATCACTTCGATAAGCCGCTTTTTTTGTACCAGTTTTTTTTATACCTCGGCTCCGCTCGGCAATCAAAAAAGACAATGATCTATTTGGTCATCGAGCGGAGCCGAGATGACATAACGAAAAATGATAAAACAGAGGATTAAATGAAATTCAGTACCAGACATAAAAAACAACTAGCAGACCTCATCACACCGGTGAGTGCCTACTTGAAACTACGCAGTAATTTCAGTGAACTGCTCCTGCTAGAAAGTACAGACTATAACTCTGCAGCCAACAGTAAATCTTTCATCTGTCTAGAACCACTTAAGACATTCTCCCTAAAAGAAAACGAACTCAAGATTACAACTAATTGTACCCTGAGCGGAGCCGAAGGGCACAATACCAACAACTCCAAACTTCAAATTATAAAACCTCAAACAGCTTTAGAAGAACTCCAAAACTTCAAAGATTCACTTATTCCCGAAGAGAGCAATAACCCACATCTGGGACTATATGGTTTCACAAGCTACGAATCCACCCAATACTTCGATTCTCACGAGTATGATTATTCCAAACGTAAAAATGACATGCCAGACATGCATTATTCGTTCTATCGTTTTGTGTTGGTTTTCAATCATTTCAATAATGAACTAGAGCTACTAGAAAATGTACCCGAAGGAGAAGAATCCAAATTAGAAGAAATCATTAGCATTTTGAACAGAC
>OJHH01000288.1_pt1 | contig 16618 bp, 15 predicted proteins | sample 1594911 | NCBI WGS metagenome assembly OJHH01 (sample SAMN05416787, study PRJEB24817) | seawater metagenome | isolation source: Sea water | place: Canada:Atlantic | collected 2013-11
GGCAGCGTCAGATGTGTATAAGAGACAGAATCAGGCCTGCACGATCTGCTGCCAATTCACCGAATGTAATCGTCAGGTCATCTAGGGAAATGACACTAGAGCAAAGCGCATCGGCATCAATCAAATTGTCGCGGAAGGCTGACATGACCCAATCAAAGTCCGCCTTGAGCGCGTTGCGGCTGCCAATAAGGCGCATTTCACGTTTATGGAATTCGGGGTCGTTAAAGGTGATGTCATCTTTGACAACGCTCACCAGTACATACGATCCACCATGGGCCACGGCAGGAAAGCCCGCCTCAATTGCGCCGCCATGTCCAGTTGCGTCAAAGAGCACATCATAGCCTTCACCATCCGTGGCTTTGATGGCCGCATCAACGCTGGTGTGTCCGTTGTCAAAGCCGAATTTATCAGCCGCCATGGCAAGGCGTTCTTTACTGAGATCAAGCAATGTGACATGTGCCCCTTTGAGGCGTGCAAAGAGCGCAGCACCGATCCCGATCGGTCCAACGCCTGTCATCAGCACGGTGTCGCCTTTCATCAGTTCGGACCGGCGCACCGCATGTGCGCCAATGGCCAAAAATTCAACCATTGCGGCTTGTAATGATGTCAGACCGTCTGCGGGGTACAGATTTTCAGCCGGTACTGCGAGTTGCGGAACAAGACCGCCGTCGCGATGAACACCAAGCACTTCTATTTTTGAGCAGCAGTTGGGCTTGCCACGTTTGCAAGCACGACAATCACCGCACGAAAGATAAGGATTTACCACAACAAGATCGCCGGCCGACCAGTTATCATTGTCCTCAAGAACACGCCCGCTGAGTTCGTGACCAATAACACGCGGGTAGGCGAGAAACGGATGTTTGCCCTCAAAGATGTGATAGTCTGTGCCGCATAGGCCAACGGCGCAAATGTCGATCAGAACCCAGCCATCCGGAACTTCGGTGATGACGGGACGGTCTTGCACCGCAAAGGTGCCAGGTTCAACGACAACACCGGCGCGCATTGTATCAGTGCTCATACGGCTTGCCCCCGTGGTGTCCAATCGTCAGGTAATGTGCCTTTGATGATCAGGCTGAGGATGTCGTCCTTGTTCACGTCTTCGATGCGGAACGCGCCGACGTTGCGGCCTTTGTTCATGACAATCACGCGGTCACACAGATCAAAGACGTCGTGCATGTCGTGGCTGATGAGGAAAATCCCAATGCCTTCGTTCTTCAAACGAATGGTCAGATCGGCCACCATCGCGGTCTCTGACGGGCCAAGTGCCGCTGTCGGCTCATCCATAATCAAAACTTTCGCCTGAAAATAGATTGCACGAGCAATCGCGATAACTTGCCTTTGGCCGCCGGACAGCTTTGAGACGGGGTCTTTGAGGTTCTTAAAATTCGGGTTCAGCTGACGCAACGCTTCCTGCGTTTCAGTGTACATGCGCCCTTCATCAAGGTTCCCGAAACGGGTCTTGAGTTCGCGCCCCAAAAACAGATTGGCGGCTGCGTCCAGATGGTTGGCAAGTGCCAAGGTCTGGTAGATTGTTTCTATGCCATACTTCTTAGCGTCTTGGGGGGACTTGAGATCGACGTCTTCGCCGTTCACGCTAATCTGCCCACCGCTCAGTGTCATGGCACCAGAAAGCATGCGCATCAAACAAGATTTTCCAGCGCCATTGTGGCCGAGAACGCCCACAACTTCACTGGGATAAAGATCAACGGATACGCCTTGTACAGCATGGACACCACCAAACTGCTTATCGATATCCGTCATCTGGATCAGGGGCGTTTTTGGGGAGGCTGTGTCCAACATTTGAAATCCTATCAAAGAATAAGTTGGGCCGACGCGCGTAAACGCGTCGACCCGTGTAAAACAAGCGGAATTAGTAAAGAACGTTCTGTGCGACTGGTGTGTCGATGTTCTCTTTTGTGACCATCACAACGCCAGTGTCGATGAAGTCGGTGACAGGTGTGCCCGCCAGAATGTCAGCAACCGCGTTCACGCCAAGCTCACCCATCTGGAAAGAACCTTGCACGGCTGTTGCCAGCAATGTACCGCTTTTGACCATATCTTGCAGGTCAGCGTTGCCGTCGAAACCAATCGCAACCAGTTGACCAGCTTTGCCAGCCTGTTCGATTGCGCGGCCCATGCCGATGGCTGTTGGCTCGTTGGCACCGAAGATACCAATCAAGTCGTCGTTTGCAGCCAAAAGGTCGGTTGTCTGGTTCAAAGCAGTCGCCATTTGGGACTGTGAATACAGTGGACCAACGATTTCGATATCAGAGTTTTCGCCGATGTAGTCAACGAAGCAACCAACGCGACCGATTTCAGAGCCTACGCCAGCAACGTATGACATGACGGCAACTTTGCCGGTCGACCCTGCGTTGTCGATCATCATCTGTGCAGCTTGCTGACCAGCAGCGCAGTTGTCTGTGGACAAGAACGCTTGGAAGTATTGCTCGCTGCCTTCGGCCAAACCACTGTCGATGATTGCAACAGGAATACCGGCTTCAAACGCACGCCGAACGACTGGCGCCAGAGCTTCTGGGTCGGATGGTGCAAGCACAATCGCTGCAACGCCACGGTTGATGGCGTTCTCAACCAATGCAACCTGATCTGCGATCGCAGATTCGGACGCTGGGCCGTTGAACGTCATCGTGTGCTCGCTGATGCCCTCGATGGCTGCGGACGCGCCTTTGTTGACGTTCTGCCAGAAGCTGGAGTTCGTCGTCTTGACGATTACAGCGATTTCACCTGCGGCTGCAACGGATGCTGCTGTCGCCAGGACGCCCGTAACGAGGGCTGTTGTCAGTAATTTCTTCATGGTTTCCTCCCTTTGAAGACTTTCGTGTCGTTAGTTATTTCTTGTTCCGGAACTGGTCGATATAGACCGCCCCGATCACCACGATCCCGATAATGATCTGCTGAATGAAGGCAGAGGTGCCCGCCATATTCAGGCCATTGCGCAGAACGCCGATGATGAATGATCCGATCATACTGCCGGAAATGCTGCCGACGCCGCCCATCAGGGACGCTCCGCCGATGACGGATGCCGCGATGGCATCCAGTTCGTACATGACGCCTTCGTTTGGCTGCACGGTGACAAGGCGAGACATCAAAACCATGCCTGCTAGCCCAGCCAATGCACCTGACGCGGTGTAGGCCCAAATTTTTGTACGGTCGACGTTTACACCCGACAGGCGTGCCGCCTCTTCGTTAGAACCTACGGAAAAGATATGACGGCCGATCTGACGCTTTTGCAAAAGAAACGCGCCGATGATCGCCATGATGATCAACAGCACAGCCGGATAAGGAATACCCGCAAAGATAACCTTTGGAAAACCGTTGTCCTGCATCTCAACCACGCGGAAGAATGTACCGTTGCCAAGCGTGCCAAAAGCCTCGCCAAGACGACTGATCGGGGCTGCGCCTGTCAATTGCAGCGCAATGCCACGTGCAATCATCATCATACCGAGCGTTGCGACAAAGGGCGTGATCCGCATCTTGGTGATGACAAGACCGTTTACAAACCCACATGCCGCGCCCGCCATGATGCCAAGCGCCATGGCAGGGATAACTGGGACACCAGCCTTGATGACCAGTCCGGCGGCCACCCCAGCCAAAGCCAAGACCGACCCGACACTCAGGTCGATGCCACCAGTGATGATGACCATGGTCATCCCAATCGCCAACAAGCCAATGACCGAGGTCTGAAGCAAAACGGTCAGACCGTTGTTCACCGTCAGAAAGGCAGTGCTCGTGAACGAGAACGCCAAAATCAACAAGAGTAATGTCAGCAATGCCGAGATCTTGTGCAGCTTTGACCCAGTGGGCAAAAAGCTGAGTTTTGATTTGCCGTCGTTGCCAGCCATGTTGATCTTCCTCCCGCGATACGCCAACTCGTTTGCGAGTCGCATGTCTTTAATAATAATAAACCGTACGGCGTCAAAATTGTAACGTCAAATGTTTTTAATTTTTTTGAACATTTCGTAAAAGACAGCTATGAAGGTCGTGTCACAATCAGGAAAAAGAAGCTCAATGGCACGTACGAACACCCGCTTTGTCGAAGCACATACTGAAATGCTAACTATCTGTGACACCATGGAAATTGGTGCCCTATTGCCGTCAGAAAATACGTTGGCATCGCGTCTTGGGGTTAGCCGAACCGTGGTGCGCAGGGTTTTGGCACAGTTAGATGAACAAGCAATGATTGTACTACAAGGCCGTGAAAAAGTCATAAAACGGCGATCCACAAAAACGGATCGTGTCGAAGCCCCCCCTGTTCTTCTAAACATTGACGAATTGGAAGGGCGATTCCTTGATTGGGTTCTGCGCATGGACGTCCCGCCGGGCACCACGTTGAACGTCGCACAACTGTCCAAAGAGTTTTCAGTCGCGGCGCACACACTCCAAGAATTCTTTTCATCCCTCAGTCGGTTTGGGATTGTTGTCAGACGTCCAAAGGGGGGCTGGGTCCTGCACGGGTTCACACGCGACTACGCGCTCGAACTGTCAGACTTCCGCACATTGCTCGAACTCAATTCGGTCAGTCATATTGTGACGCTGCCGGACTCGCATAATATTTGGCTGCGTCTTGATCAGCTTGAGAACGATCACAACGACCTGCTCGACCGGATTGATCAGGACTTTCATGACTTTTCACGGTTGGACGAAACTTTCCACACAGCCATCAATAACGTGGTCACAAACAGGTTCGTGAAGGAGTTCCAAAAGGTCATCTCACTCGTGTTCCACTATCACTTTCAGTGGAATAAGTCGGATGAACGCGTCCGCAACGAAAACGCTATCAGGGAACATTTGGATTACATCGATGCCTTACGTAGCCGCGATTTGAACAGCGCTCAGGCCGCAGCAAAACGCCACCTTGCCACGTCAAAACAAACCCTGTTGAGTTCGCTTAAGGCGAACAGCCACGGGTCTTAAGTTGTTACAAAAGCAAGGGCCTCTGCAGAGAGGTCTTTGTTTGCGGCTGCGAGATTGCGCTCAAGCGAGCTCACCTTGCCAGTGCCAAGCAGCACCGAACACGCCGCCGGATGGATTAATGCAAATTGCAACGACGCTTCGGCCAGTGTCAGGCCAACGGCTTCGGCTCGCGCTTGCAATGCAGTAACCTGATCTAAGATATCTTGTGATGCTGGCGCGTAGTCGAACCAAGCACCGGGTTTTGGGCCCGTTGCCAGAATACCAGAATTGAAGATACCACCCAACACAAGGCTCGTGCCTTGGGATGCACATAAATCAAGCAAACCTGCCTCGGCCTCGCGATCAAGCAAGGTCAGGCGTCCGGCCAGCAGAATTGTATCTAATGTTTCATGGTGCATCACGTCGATGCAGACCTGACTTTCGTTCACCCCAAGCCCAATCGCGCCAATGCGTCCCGCTTGTTTGAGATCGCGCAGCGCGCCCATCCCCGATCCCAGAAGGTCGTCCAAATGCGCAGCCCCTGCAACCCCGTGTGTGTAGTCGCCAATGTCATGGACAAAGAGGATCTCAACATGACTGGTGCCAAGCCGCTCGCAACTGCTTTCAAAGCTGTCACGGATGCCATCGGCGGAATAGTCATAGCGGACGGCGTTTGGCAAAGGCTGAGCAAAGCCGTCGGCCTCGTCCATCGCAGCACCGGGCGACAAAACGCGGCCAACTTTGGTGGACAGCACATAAGCGTCACGCGGCTTGGTCTGCAAAAATGTACCGATGCGTTGCTCGGACAGCCCGCGCCCGTAGTGTGGGGCCGTGTCGAAATAGCGAATGCCCGCCTCCCACGCGCGCTGCATGACTGCCGTGGCGTCTGCGTCGCGCACAACACCGCCCAAGTTACCAATGCTGGCACAGCCAAAGGACAGGGACGTGACAGAAACGTTGGTCTTGCCGACCGGTTTTGTGATGATATTCATCAGGTGTGTTCCTTATGTTGTGCGGCGATTTCTGACAGGATCGGCTTTGCTGAGAGATCGCCCTTTGCAACGGCCCAGTCCAGCATTGCCGAAATCCGGCGGCCGACTTTTTGGGCATGATTTTGTGCAATATCGGCGATCCGGTGGTCGAGGAATGGGTTGGCAAAGCGCTCAATGGTGGTGACGACATAAGCATCGAACGCATCCGCAAGGCTTGCTGCGACGAACGCCGGGCGGACCTCATTTTGCAAAACGAACTTGAGCTGCGCAAGTTCAGCAGCGTCGTCAATAATATGACGCATAAGCACATCATCAGCGCCTTTATTGCGAAGCCACCGATCCGCCAGAAACGTATGGCCAAGGTTCAGGACAAAGAGCTTGAGCGCCTCAATGTCAGATAACGATGGCACGAGCTGCACTGAGGGATGGTCACACGGCAGGACAAGACCGGGTTGATCCTCAATCGCCCAAAGCGCGTAGGGTTCGGCAACGGCACCTGCCGGTTCCAGCGGCTGTGACACAATCCGGTCCACCAGCGAGTTCACCCATATCACATCACGTTCCAAATAGGCCTGAAATTCGGGCCCATCATTCTGTGCCAACACCATGACACGGGTCTTTAAGAACGTTCCATTATCAACGATCAATTCCATCGGCATGATCTGAATAGGGGCTGAATTATTTGCAAACCGAAGCCGTAGAAGATGAGTCAGCTTGGCGGGGTATGACATGGCTTGGTCGAAAGATGGATCGCTGTCGCATTTTTGGGGCGCAAATCCGGTATCACCGGTATTCGACAAAACGATCTTTGCCTCCTCCACGAAGATACGTGCTACTTCATCCCAATCAGTGGATGTTGATAGCGTCCGTGCGATGCTTGTCACATCCAGTGTTTCCTGCACCCTTGTGCCTTTGATCAAGCCTTCGACACGAACAGGATAAGACCCAACCAATGCGGCCAAACGCGCAGCACGGCTTGGATCGCCAGAGCTTTGAACTACCGTGATCGGACCAACCTCTTGGCCGTCTTCCATCGCTTGCGAGACAAATAGATCGGCATGCGCCTGCAAAAAACGGCTCGTGCCGAACTGAAGAATGGGCGTTGACTGCACTGGCTATCCTCTCGAGGGCGCAAAGTGAAACTCAGCGCTTTACGTTCGGTTGTTTTTAATTATACAAAACACTTTAAGTCAACCACGTCTTCGAGGGAAAGCCTGATGTCCACATCTCCTAAAATCGATGCACACCAGCATTTCTGGCAAGTTTCACGCGGTGACTACGATTGGATGACTGACGACGTCGCTGATATCCGCCACGACACCTTGCCGGCTGATTTGTCCCCACTGTTGGCAAAACACGACATTGCAGGAACTGTCGTAGTCCAAGCGGCCGCAACGATAGCTGAAACAGAATTTCTCCTTCGCTTGGCCAAAGACACCCCCTTTATAAAAGGCGTGGTTGGCTGGGTTGACCTGGAAGATCCAGCATGCCCAAGCGTATTGGATCACTTGATGGTATCATCCGCCTTCAAGGGCGTGCGGCCGATGTTACAAGACATCGACGACACCAACTGGATTTCAAAACCGACTGTAATGGCCAATTTGGCGGCCATTGCAGAACGCGGACTGCGATTGGACGCCCTTGTCGTGCCGCGCCATCTGGACGTTCTTGCAGGTGTCGCGGCCGACCTGCCGCATCTGCCCATCGTGATAGATCATTGCGCAAAGCCCATCATTGCAGGTGGCGCTGACGCTGGTGATACATGGCGCGGTGGCATGGCACACTTGGCAGCATTGCCCAATACAATGTGTAAAATCTCTGGCCTCGCAAATGAAGCGGGTCCAGGTTGGAACGCTCAATCCCTACTGGATGTGGCTACCCATGTTGTTAAACACTTTGGATCCAATAGAACGATGTGGGGGAGCGATTGGCCTGTCTTGAACCTTGCAGGGGACTATGCGCAGTGGCGCGCTGTGTCTGACACGCTTTTTGCTGGTCTGAATGATCAGGCTAGAACAGATATCTACGGTGGCACTGCCACCCGCTTTTATGGCTTGGAGCTATCATCATGACCTACGACATTGTGTTCATTGGCGAACCTTTGGCAGAAATCTCGCGTGGTGCAACCGACCTAGCAGTTGCCTTTGGTGGCGATACGCTGAACACGGCCATCTATTGTGCCCGATCGGTCCAAGACCGCGATATCGCCGTCCACTATGTTACGGCTATCGGGGAAGATACTCTGTCTGATGCTGCTTTGGAATTGATGACACGCGAAGGTATTCAGACCGATCACGTCAGCCGCGACCCAAACCGCCAAATCGGAATATACGCCATCCAAAATGACGAAAACGGTGAACGGAGCTTCCATTATTGGCGCGACGCCTCTGCCGCGCGTGCCATGTTTGCTACCGACACCTCACCACATTTGGCAGCGATTGAGATGGCTGATCTGGTCTATCTGTCGGGCATCACCCTTGCGATCTTGACGCCAGATGCACGCGACCGCCTTTGGAATGCCTTAGCCGCGCACCGCGCGTCAGGCCTCAAGGTCGCTTTTGATTCCAATTACCGGCCCAAACTTTGGGGCTCGATAGCCACCGCGCATTGCGAGATAGACCGCTTTTGGAAAATCACTGACATTGCCTTGCCTTCATACGAAGACGAGGCAGATTTGTTCGGCGACAAAAGCACCACCGATATCGTCAATCGTATAGTTGCAGGAGGTGCACAATCCGGCGCGTTGAAGTGTGGCGATGCTGGACCATTGCTTTTCCCATCACCCGACGCCATCGCAAACTTCCCCAAAGCCGACAGCGTTGTCGACACAACCGGGGCTGGTGATAGTTTCAACGGCGTCTATATTGCGGCAATCGCAGCCGACAAGACGCAAACAGAGGCCGCGATCGAAGCCCATGCATTGGCGGCACGTGTTGTCACACATCAAGGCGCTATCTTGCCGCGCGTGGCAGCCCCCAAAGCAATCCGTATGGGCAGTGTCATTCGTCTACGGCCAGAGCACTTAGAAGAATACAAACGCCTCCACGCCGACGTTTGGCCCAGTGTACTTAGTCGTTTAAAAGTCTCCCACTTCACAAACTATTCTATCTATCTCAAAAAACCCGAGTTCCTTATGTTTGGGTATTTTGAATATACTGGAAGCGATTTCGAAGCTGACAATGCAGCCATTGCGGCTGACCCCATAACCCAAGAATGGTGGGCGGTTTGCGGACCAATGCAGGACCCTTTTGAAACCCGAGCAGATGGCGAATGGTGGGCGGAAATGGAAGAAGTGTTTCATTTGGCTTAATTGACGTGGTCCTTTTTACCCCAAACGGCACCAATGTTCAGACCGCTTTGTGATTGGTTAAGAAACCCGCGCAACGTACCTAATGTCCGCGACGCAGTATTACCGGGGCGCAGCACACTTTTGGCGAAAAGGAGGCATTGGGGGAAATCACCATGGGAATAAACTGAGGGGACCCGATGCGGTACGCCAAAGAGCGGACATTCAATTCAACATCCCGAACGGCAGAAAAGTCCGCATAGCTGCCATTAAGCGGTTTACTTAATACCCACGCCAAATCCAGCCGCCGCCCAAAACGCGGCTGCTATCGGGGTCGTAGAATACGCAGGCTTGTCCCGGTGACACGCCTTCTTCGGCGACGAGCAGTTCAACTTCGGCTTCGGTATCCGAGATCGGGCGCAGGATCGCGTCAATGGGTGGCTTCGTGGACCGGACTTTGACAGCGATCTGGCGTTCTCCGCCGTCCATAAGCCCACCAGCGCCAATCCAGTTAATCTCGCGCAGGGGCACCATGCGTGTTGCCAGCATCGTTTTTGGCCCGACAATCACGTGCCGTTTATCAACATCCAAGCGAACCACATATAGCGGATCAGCAAGCCCGCCGATGCCAAGCCCGCGCCGTTGCCCGATGGTATAATGGATTACGCCGCGGTGCTGGGCCAGCACGTTGCCGTCTACATCGACGATATCGCCAGGTTCGGCCGCACCGGGGCGCAGTTTTTCGATCACAGCGGCGTAGTTGCCGTCAGGGACAAAGCAAATGTCTTGGCTGTCGGGCTTATCGGCCACGCTCAGCCCGTATTTTTGCGCCAACGCGCGGGTTTCATCCTTGGATTTTAGGTGCCCAAGCGGGAATCGTAAATAATCCAGCTGCTCTTGCTTGGTTGAAAATAGGAAATAGCTTTGGTCTTTGGTCGGATCCGCGGCGGAATGCAGCTCTGCACCCTCATCGCCCATCATGCGCTGAATATAGTGACCAGTTGCCATACAATCGGCATCCAGATCCTTGGCAGTTTCCAACAGGTCCTTAAATTTCACGCGCTCGTTGCAGCGAATGCACGGCACAGGGGTCGCACCGGCCAAATAGCTGTCGGCAAATTCGTCCATCACTGCTTCTTTGAATGCATTCTCATAATCAAGCACGTAATGCGGAAAGCCCATTTCCTCGGCCACACGGCGCGCATCGTGAATATCACGGCCAGCACAGCAGGCGCCCTTCTTGGCCAAAGCAGCCCCATGATCATAAAGCTGCAAAGTGACGCCGACCACATCATAGCCTTCCTCAGATAGCTGAGCGGCCACAACGGAACTGTCAACTCCGCCAGACATCGCCACAACAACACGCGTCTCAGATGGCGGTTTGGCGAACCCAAGTGAGTTCAATTTTGTGTCCAATGGCATGACTATTTGTCCGATCATGAAAGCTTTGTACAAAATATAGGTAAATCTGAAGCATGAACAAGATCACGCTACACCGATCATTAAGCCTTTTTGGGCCATATCCTTATCGTGAAAACCTGAAAAGGGGTGAAATGTGTTTTTGAAGAAAATCGATGGGCCGCGGTCGGTCACACTGCCAGATGGGTCAATTATGACACGCGCTGATCTTCCGTCGCCTGATACGCGGCGCTGGGTGGCGTCACGCAAGGCAACGGTTGTGCGTGCAGTCATGTCGGGCCTGATATCTCGCGAATCTGCCCAATCAACTTATGCGTTATCGGAGGACGAATATCTGGAATGGGAGCAAGCGGTTCTGCAGTACGGCGTGGAAGCGTTAAAAACAACAGCATTAAAACAATATAGACAATCTTAGGTTGAAGTGCGAAGTTGTCTGTACCGTTAGGGTCCGATTAACCATTCGGCGTCTACAGTAAGTTGATCGTATGAGAGCGGAGAACCTGAATGCGCGTCCTATTGGTAGAAGACGACCCGACGACCTCGAAAAGCATCGAATTGATGCTGACCCATGCAAATTTGAACGTCTATGCGACGGATCTTGGGGAAGAGGGGATCGATCTGGCAAAGTTATATGACTACGATTTGATTCTTCTTGACCTTAATTTACCAGACATGAACGGGCATGAAGTTTTGCGACAATTGCGGCTTAGCCGGATTGAAACCCCCATCCTGATATTGTCTGGCGAAGATGACACAGAAAGCAAACTTAAAGGGTTTGGCTTTGGTGCAGACGATTATTTGACCAAACCATTCCACCGTGAAGAACTGGTTGCCCGTATACATGCGATCATTCGGCGATCAAAAGGCCATGCCCAATCGATCATCAAAACAGGAAATATTGCCGTCAATCTTGATGCAAAAACGGTTGAAGTCGATGGCTCTACGGTTCATCTGACCGGCAAAGAATATCAAATGTTGGAATTGTTATCCTTACGTAAAGGGACAACGCTGACCAAAGAGATGTTTTTGAACCATCTATATGGCGGCATGGACGAACCCGAGCTTAAGATCATCGATGTGTTCATTTGTAAGCTGCGCAAAAAGTTAAGCGAAGCAACCAAGGGTGCAAATTATATCGAGACGGTATGGGGGCGCGGCTACGTCTTGCGCGATCCTGAACCCGTGATGAACGCCGAAAAAATAGCCGTCGGGGCGTAAAACAAAACGATATCAAATCAGACCGGCACTTTACCTGCCGGTCTTCCCTGCTAGAAACGGTATGGTGGGGAAACGTGTATGCCCACCACTATTGGGGGCTGACAGTGAACGGATCGTTAAATACCATCTCAATTGATGACCTAACTGTTGCGCAGGCAAATCAGGAATTGGCGCGTTTGGCAGACATCCTCGGTGAGGCCAATCTCGATTATCATACCGCAGATGCGCCTAAATATGATGATGCGACGTACGATGCGCTCAAACGTCGGAATGTCGCTATTGAACTCCGTTTTCCAGATTTGAAACGTGACGATAGCCCCACCGATCTGGTTGGTGCTGCACCATCCGATGGTTTTCAGAAAGTCACCCACTCGAGGCGCATGCTCAGCCTTGGTAATGCGTTTAGCGAAGGCGACGTGTTTGAATTTGACGCGCGCATCCGCAAATTCCTTGGACTTAGCGATAACGACGGTCTTGACTATACGGCAGAACCAAAGATTGATGGGCTGTCATTGTCGCTGCGTTATGAGGATGGAGAGCTTGTTCAGGCAGCCACGCGAGGTGATGGTGAAGTCGGCGAAAACGTTACTTTGAATGCAAGAACGATTGGCGATATTCCGCACCGCATCGAAAATGCACCTTCAATCTTTGAAGTACGTGGCGAAGTTTATATGAGCACGCAAGATTTTGCGGCCCTGAACAATAGGCAATTTGACGCTGATGCAAAACCGTTTGCCAATCCGCGAAACGCGGCGGCAGGATCATTGAGGCAACTGGATTCAGCGATCACCAAGTCGCGACCACTGCGGTTTTTTGCATATGCTTGGGGTGAAGTTTCTTCCTCATTTGCCCCAACCCAAACTGGAGCGATGGCGCAGCTTAAAAAATTGGGCTTTCAGGTTAATGTCTTGACTAAGATTTGCAAAACTCCTTTGGATCTCGTTGAACACTATAAAACGATTGAAGAACGCCGGGCGACGCTTGGCTATGATATCGACGGTGTGGTGTATAAGGTCGACAACCTTGAACTTCAAAAACGATTGGGGTTCCGCAGCACAACACCGCGTTGGGCCATCGCGCACAAGTTTCCTGCAGAACTGGCGTGGACACGTTTAAACGACATCGAAATTCAAGTCGGGCGGACGGGAGCATTGTCACCGGTTGCCCGCTTAACGCCGGTGACGGTGGGGGGCGTCGTTGTATCAAACGCTACATTGCACAATGAAGGCTATATTGCCGGGCGCGCAGGTGACGGCGAGATTATCCGTGAAGGGCGCGATATCCGCGTTGGGGACTTGGTCCAAGTTTACCGCGCAGGCGATGTCATTCCCAAAATAAAAGATGTCGACATTAGCAAACGGGACGCAAATGCAGCACCTTTTTCATTCCCCGAAGCCTGCCCCGAATGCGGATCCAGTGCCGTACGCGACGACGGTGATGTTGTGCGCCGTTGTACTGGGGGCCTAATCTGTCCTGCACAGGCAACCGAAAGGTTAAAACACTTCGTCGGACGTGCTGCATTTGATATCGACGGATTGGGTGCAAAGCAGGTCGAACAGTTTTATTCCGATGGGTGGATCAGCACACCAGCGGATATTTTTACACTAAAGTACCGTTTTGGCACTGGGCTTCAGCAGCTTGAAAACCGCGAAGGCTGGGGCAAAAAAAGCGCTGAGAAACTATTCTCTGCGATAGAAGATAAGCGCCTAATCTCATTGCGGCGGCTACTTTTCGCGCTTGGAATTCGCCACGTCGGTGACGCAAGCGCGGGGCTGATCGCCGGACATTACAGCAGTTGGGCGGCGCTAGAGCTTGCGTTGACGTCTGCCTGTATTGGTCAAGGGCCGCAATGGGATGCGTTGCTGAGTATCGATGGCGTTGGTGCCGTAATGGCAACTTCATTGATCACGGCATTTCACAATGAAGCAGAGCGGGAGTCTATTGACCGTTTGGTTGCCCATCTTAATGTCCAAGATGCCGTACAGATCGAAAATACTGACAGTCCGGTTGCTGGGAAGGTCGTGGTGTTTACGGGAACAATGGACCGGATGAGCCGCGCCGAGGCAAAGGCCCGGGCGGAGGCTTTAGGTGCAAAAGTATCGGGATCAATTAGTGCCAAGACGGATTTGTTGATTGCTGGCCCAGGTGCCGGATCAAAGGCGACAAAAGCCATAAGTTTGGGCATCGAGACCATTGACGAAGATGCGTGGCTTGTCCTGATTGACGGGCTATGACGGGCCGTCCGGAAAAACTATTCCCGCTGTTTTCTGCCATGACCAGCTTGGATGGAATAGGACCAAAAACGGCGCTGACCCTCGAATCTGTAGGGATAACAAAGCCGCGTGATCTGCTAATGACGTTACCGCTTTCGGGTGTGGACCGCGGTCAACGCGCAACGATCCGTGATGTTGTCGCACCCGCAGTTGTGACCGTGGAAGTCACCATCGGAGAGCACTTTCCGCCGCGGACCCGTGGCCGCCCATACCGCATTCATGTCACCGACGCCGAGACGACATTTCAGCTCGTATTTTTCCATGCACGTGGAGATTACTTGTCCAAACAGCTTCCCACAGGGCAGCGTCGCATCGTGTCTGGAAAAATTGAGGTATTCGACAACGTCGCACAGATGGTTCACCCCGATCATATGTTGCGCATTGAAGACGCCGCGCAAATTCCCACATTCGAACCAGTTTATCCGCTTCATGCCGGCATCACCCAAAAACTTATGTGGAAAGGGACCCGCGCATCACTGGGTTTGGCACCTGATCTGGCTGAATGGATCGACCCGAGCCTTGTGACGCAACATGGCTGGCCCACATGGTTGCAGGCCATGCGCGATGCGCACACACCCGAGGCGACATCAGATTTGTCGATGCATGCTGTTGCCCGGGAACGTTTGGCCTACGACGAATTGTTTGCCCATCAGGTGACGTTGGCACTCGCCCGCGCTGTTGCGCGTCGCGGCAAGGGGCGCAGTTCGAAACCAACTAATATCCTGCAAAATAAGGTACTTGCAGGATTGCCATATAAATCCACAGGCGCACAAACGCGAGCGGTGACCGAGATCTCCGCCGATCTTGCTGCGCCAATGCGAATGAACCGATTACTTCAAGGCGACGTTGGGTCGGGTAAAACGCTCGTGGCGTTGATGGCTTTGCTGGCTGTGGTAGAGGCAGGCGGGCAGGGCGTCATGATGGCCCCGACTGAGATTTTGGCGCGACAGCATTTGGAAGGTCTGCAACCATTGGCAACCTCCGCAGGCGTCAATCTTGAAATTCTGACAGGTCGCGATAAAGGTGCAGACCGCGCGGCAAAACTGGCGCGGCTTGCAGCGGGTGATATTCAGATACTTGTCGGCACACATGCCGTTTTCCAGAAGGGTGTCGATTTCGCAGATTTACGGTTGGCGATCATCGACGAACAACACCGCTTTGGCGTCGCGCAACGGATGGAGCTGGGTGCAAAAGGACAAGCCGTTGACGTACTGGTGATGACTGCAACACCAATCCCGCGGTCATTGGCATTGGCCCAATATGGCGACATGGATGTGTCGGTTTTGGATGAAAAACCACCCGGTCGCATGCCCGTCCAAACAGCATTGGTGTCAACAAACCGCATCGATGAAGTCGTCGACAAACTGCGGCGGGCCGTGGCTGATGGTCGGCAGGCGTATTGGGTGTGTCCGTTGGTCGAAGAAAGCGAATTCCTTGACATGACCGCCGCCGAAGAGAGATTTAAACGACTGCGCGCCACATTGGGCGAGAGCGTCGTTGGACTTGTACATGGACAAATGCCATCAGCCGACAAAGACGCCGCAATGGCGCGATTTGTATCAGGCAAGACCAAAGTCCTTGTTGCAACAACCGTGATCGAGGTCGGCGTTAACGTCCCCAATGCATCGATTATGGTGATCGAGCGCGCTGAAACATTCGGATTGGCGCAGCTGCACCAATTGCGGGGCAGGGTTGGACGTGGGTCTGCCGCATCAACTTGCCTTTTGTTGTTCCAAGACCCCTTAACTGAAACAGGCCGCCGTCGACTCGAGATTTTACGCGAAACAGAAGATGGTTTCAAAATTTCCGAAGAAGACCTCGCGATGCGCGGCGCAGGCGATGTGATTGGCACCGCGCAATCTGGTGTACCAAGGTTTCGCATTGCAGATCTGGAACGGCAAGCGTCGTTGATGCAAGTAGCCCAAACCGATGCACGAAAATTGCTGAACGATGACCAAAAGCTGGAAACCTCACGGGGCGAGGCCGTTAGAACCGCGCTTTGGTTAATGGAGCAAGATAAAGCTATTCGTTTGATATCAGTAGGTTAGTATTTTTGTTCGCTTTTGTTCTCATTTAGTTCTTTACACAACGTTAACCATGTGGGAACAAAGGGGCAACAAAGAGAACCAAACACTGAGGGAGCAAAAAATGGCCAAAGACATCAAAACCGCGATCGTCCGTTCAAGCGGCACGATCATTGCCGATGCCATTGGCGCTGCCGCCTTGCTTGTGATGCTTTTTGTCGGTCTGTCCTTGCCCGGGATGGTCTGACCTGCCTCGCGATCACAGCGTCCGGTCCGTCATATTGCCTTGTCCCACCTATGCAATTTGATGACTTGCCTGTCCCATCCACAAGTCGGGGATTTGCCTCTCCCCTTATGGAATTTTGGATTGGATGCTGAAATCGCAAACCTCACCGCCGCCATCCTGTCCCGGATGTGCGGCGGTTTTTTTATGTGCAGTCGGCTTGTGCGAATGCCTGTCTCTTATACACATCTCCGAGCCCACGAGACCTCTCT
>OJHH01000289.1_pt1 | contig 16611 bp, 17 predicted proteins | sample 1594911 | NCBI WGS metagenome assembly OJHH01 (sample SAMN05416787, study PRJEB24817) | seawater metagenome | isolation source: Sea water | place: Canada:Atlantic | collected 2013-11
AAATTAATCTGTGCGCCATGCAGCGCAACGTCCTGCATCAACACGTCCCCCTGAAACAACAGGCCACGCGGGGACATAAGGCCTGTTACCGATGGAATACGGGCAATTTGAATGCCATTGGCATCGTTGATCCGCGTATCAAACAAGCGAACCCGAGGATGCAAATCCTTGCCGATGTTCACAAAAATCTGACCAAATTCCAAGGTGCCACCCTGCATCAAGGCGGCGGCGCGGCCTTCAATGCGGGACTTCACCCATTCAGGCGCGTGCACATCGGTGTTGATCAGCATCACACCAACAACGCCCGCAAACACAATGGGCAATGCAAACAACAGCGCGACAACGCGCAGCACCCCCCAAGGGCTACGGCGGCGGCTCATCTCTGGCGGTGACTCGTCTTGCATCTTCACTCTAATTTGCTTGGGCCTTTATCTTTGCCCGTGTTGAGCTAAAACGAAACCACCAATGCAGTGCAATCAGGAGAATTTCCATGACCGATTTGGCCACAGGCGACAAAGCCCCCGAAATTACGCTGCCCCGAGACGGCGGAACCTCCGTGTCTCTGTCCGATTTTGCCGGTCAAAAAGTCGTGCTCTACTTCTACCCAAAAGACGACACACCCGGCTGCACTACCGAAGCAATCGGCTTTACCGAAATGGCGACTGAATTTGCAGCCGCTGGCGCGGTCGTATTGGGTGTGTCCAAAGATCCGGTCAAAAAGCATGATAAATTCGTCGCGAAATACGAACTCGGCATCGCGCTTTTGTCTGATGAAGACGGCGATGTCTGCGAACGCTATGGCACGTGGGGCGAAAAATCGATGTACGGGAAAACTTACATGGGAATTGAGCGGGCAACATTTTTGATCGGCGCGGACGGGACAATCAGCCACATTTGGCGCAAAGTAAAAGTCCCGGGTCACGTCGATGCAGTGCTTGCCGCCGTAAAAGAAACGACCGTGGCATGAAACCACTGGCGCAAATGGCGGTTGATGTGCTGAACACGGCAGACGGGCGGGCCAAAACCACGGTGTCGCGCACCTATGCGGCCCAATGGAAGGCTGCCCGCGACGCAGGTGAAACACCCGAAATCGGCCAAGCGACGCCACCTGACATGCCCGCGCGCCCCGACAAACCGGCGCTTTTGAACCCACGCGATGTGCCGCGCCGCAAACCCGGATCGCCGCAGGGGCGGATCGCGTTGCTACATGCGGTGGCCCATATCGAGCTGAACGCAGTTGACCTGCATTGGGACATCATCGCGCGGTTCACCGACACACCAATGCCCATCGGGTTCTTTGATGATTGGGTCAAAGCGGCCGACGAAGAATCCAAACATTTCAACCTGATGTGCGACTGTCTTGAAGCACATGGCAGCCACTACGGCGCGCTTGATGCGCATGCTGGCATGTGGCGCGCAGCCTCTGATACGGCCACAGACTTTATGGGACGACTTGCCGTGGTGCCGATGGTTTTAGAGGCGCGCGGGCTTGATGTGACACCCGGCATGATCAAGATTTTCCAGCAAGCCAAAGACACCCAAGCTATCGAGGCACTCAACGTGATCTACGCCGAAGAGGTGCACCATGTGGCCTACGGCTCAAAGTGGTTCCATTTCCTGTGCGGACGGCATGACTTGGACCCCACAGGCGTGTTCCATGACCTCGTAAGAACCTACTTTCATGCCAACCTGAAACCACCGTTTAACGAAGAAAAGCGGGCCGAGGCCGGGATACCGCCCGACTTCTATTGGCCACTGGCTGGCGGCAAACCCGAAAGTTAACCACAATCATCGGCATAAACGCGCCTAAGTAGCGGCTATTCATCAAAAAATAACGAATCATCCGTTCAAAAATCTTGCGGGATTGGCTCAGGCTGTCTAACACGGTTGGGCGGGTTCATTGGTGTGGGAGCCAACCGTGAAACGGGACGGGACAAGGACGACACTTTGCGATCACGATTGACAGCACACGTTCACGCTTGGCTTGAAGGCCGTTTCCCTGAGAAACGGCTTTTTCTTCGCTCAGGCGTTGAGACACGGTTCATCCGGCTTACATCAGAAACCCAGCTTGTGGCGTGGACCGGTGGCATCATCGTTGTGGGCTGGACGATTATCGCGACGGCTATCTTGTTGATGGACAGCATTGGCGCCGGAAATTTCCGCGCACAGGCCGTGCGGGACCAAATGATTTATGAAGATCGACTGAATTCCTTGTCAGCCGAACGGGATGTTCGCGCAGAAGAGGCCGTCGCAGCGCAGCGTCGGTTCACCTCAGCGCTCGATCAAATTTCGATTATGCAGACCGAACTTTTATCGACAGAAGACAAGCGCCGCGAACTGGAAACAGGGCTCGAAGTCGTGCAGTCGACGTTACGCAACACTATGAAAGACCGCGAAACGGCGCGCGATCAAGTCGCCGCACTGTCTGCCGATGGCGCAGGTGCCGCCGCGACCGCGCTGTCCCAAGAGGCAAGCGGCACAGTTGATCTGCTTGCCAGCGCCTTGGCGGATACTGCCGCCGAACGGGACATGATCGCCGCAGACGCCGCATTTGCGCTGGACCATGCCGCCGAGATGGAACTGCGCCTCAGACTACTAGAAGAAAAGAACGATGAAATTTTCCGTCAGCTCGAAGAAGCGATGCTCGTCTCTGTTGAACCGCTTGATAAAATGTTCCGCCAAGCAGGTTTGAACCCAGATAGCCTTTTGTCTGCCGTACGTCGCGGATACTCCGGCACCGGCGGCCCGCTGGCACCGCTGTCGTTCTCGACCAAGGGCGGCGCGCCTGATCCTGATGCAGCCCGCGCAAACGGCATCCTCGACCGGATGGACCGGATTAATCTTTACCGGATCGCGGCAGAACGCGCGCCATTCGATATTCCAGTGAAATCCAACTACCGCTTTACCTCTGGCTTTGGCCAGCGCTGGGGCCGTCTTCACGCTGGTACCGACTTTGCCGGCCCAATCGGCACCCCGATCTATGCAACGGCAGACGGTGTGGTTGTGCACGCCGGTTGGTCGTCCGGTTACGGCCGCCTGATTAAAATCCAACACGAATTTGGCATCGAGACACGTTACGCCCATTTGAACTCTATTAAGATTTCAGTTGGTCAAAGGGTCTCGCGTGGACAGCGAATTGGTGATATGGGCAATTCAGGTCGGTCCACAGGACCGCATTTGCATTATGAAGTCCGCGTCGGTGGCGCGCCTGTTAACCCCATGATTTACATAAGAGCTGGACAAGATGTTTTCTAAATCAAAAATCAATGAGCCCGGCCCAAAGGCCGACGAAAAAGCAACCGCACCTGCGATGCCTGCGAAAACAAGCGCGCCTGCGCCTGATTTCAAAGCCGCTGCACCCAAGGCAAAGCCAGCACCATCCGTGCTGTCCTCTGACTTGTTGGTCACAGGCAACCTGAAAACGACTGGCGACATCCAGATCGAAGGTCAGGTTGAAGGCGACATCCGTGCGCACCTGCTGACAGTCAGCGAAGGCGCCACTGTTAAAGGTGAAATCATAGCAGACGACGTTGTGGTCAACGGCCGCGTCATTGGCCGTGTGCGTGGCCTGAAGGTCCGCCTGACATCGACTGCGCGTGTTGAGGGTGACATCATCCACAAGACAATCGCAATCGAATCCGGTGCGCACTTTGAAGGTTCCGTGCAGCGTCAAGACGATCCGCTGACAACCGGCGCTGGCGGCAAAGCCAAAATGCCAATTGGCGAACCAAAAGCCTAAGCTTTTAGGTTATAGAATTTGAAAAGGGCGGACAGGGCAACCTGTTCCGCCCTTTTTCGTGTCTTATCAAGAAATTGATGCGTCTATCTTCAAAGCACTCAAAATTTCACAAAAGTCTGCCCACAGTCTCGCGCGATTTCAGCGTGCAACATTCCTGACGAACGAAAGTGGTTTCCCTATCGACTTATTCGCCTTGGGCATCCGCGCGAGATTTACCCGACACAGCCATCGCAAGCGTGGCCGCCATAAAGCCATCCAAGTCGCCATCCAGCACACCCTTAGTATCGGACGTCTCGTGGTTGGTGCGCAGATCTTTGACCATCTGATAGGGCTGCAACACGTAACTGCGGATCTGGTTGCCCCAGCCCGCATCGCCTGCATTTTCATGGACTTCGTTAACGACCAGTGACCGCTTATCCAGCTCAATCTGATAAAGCCGCGACTTCAGCGCCTTCATGGCGATATCGCGGTTCTGGTGCTGGGATTTCTCAGAACTGGTCACAACAATACCTGTTGGAAAGTGGGTAATTCGGACCGCACTGTCAGTCGTGTTGACGTGCTGACCACCGGCACCCGATGAACGATACGTATCAAGACGGATGTCCTTTGCCTCGACCTGAATATCGATGTCATCGTCAACAACCGGATAAACTTTGATCGACGTAAACGATGTGTGACGCTTGGCGGCACTGTCAAACGGGCTGATGCGGACCAAACGGTGCACACCGGATTCAGACTTCAACCAGCCATAGGCATTCTGACCCGTGATCTTATAAGACGCCGATTTAATCCCAGCTTCTTCGCCCGGCGTTTCAGACTGCAATTCAACCTTATAGCCCTTTTTCTCGGCCCAGCGGACGTACATGCGGGCTAGCATATTGGCCCAATCACACGATTCAGTGCCACCAGCACCAGAGTTAATCTCGAGGAATGTATCATTGCCATCAGCCTCGCCGTCCAGCAATGCCTCCAGCTCTTTTTGGGCGGCAAACACACCAAGGGACGTCAGCGCGGCCTCGGCCTCGGACACGACTTCTGCGTCGTCTTCCATTTCGCCCATCTCGATCAGCTCAAGGTTATCTGCCAAATCTTGACGGATACCTTCATAAATCGCCACAGCATCAACCAACATCTGACGATTGCGCATTAGCTTTTGGGCGGCATCAGGATCATCCCACAATGTCGGATCCTCAACGCGGGCATTGAATTCTTCTAACCGGTAAGGAGCCGTCTCATAGTCCAAACGCTGGGCCAACAAGCCAAGCGATTTTTCAATCGCATCCACGGTGTTCTGGGTCTCTGCGCGCATCTGGCACCTATCTGGAATGTGTTTGTGCGGTCATAGCAAGCACGCTTAGTAAAGACCACCCGAAGACAACGACCCAAACGTCGCCTTGGGGCCAACTTTGGCCGTGCCGCCGCTCGACGTGGTAACCTCGCGGGACGTAAGCGGGACCTCATCAAATATTGGCAAATCATCAGCGATGCCAAAACCGCCATCAAAGGTCATACCAAAGATAGGCTCTTCGCCGGGGCGGAAACATTCAGCAACGATGTTGGGGCCGGTGGCTGTGTCAGGCAAACGGGCGCCGTTAAAGCGGTCAATCTTAATGAACTGACAGTCTTCGGGCACGTTAAACTTGCCACCGCCATATTTTTGAATGGCCTCAGTCATGAACGTGTTGAAAACAGGACCACACAGCGAGCCGCCAAACGCACCACGCCCAAGCGACCGCGGATTGTCAAAACCGATATAACAGCCTGCAACGATGTTGCTTGAAAACCCGACAAACCAAACGTCCTTGGCGTCGTTTGTGGTGCCTGTTTTACCCGCAATAGGCACGGGCAAATTCACGGTCCGGCTTGCTGATCCGCGCTGTACAACGCCTTGCATCATCGACGTCAATTGATACGCGGTGATTTCATTCATCACGCGTTGGCGATTTGACTGGATGCTCGGGGCTTGGCCTTCGGGTAAGTTCAAGTCACCACAGTCATCACACGTGCGCTGATCGTGGCGAAATACGGTTCTGCCGTAACGGTCTTGAACGCGGTCAACCAACGTCGGCTCCACGCGCTCCCCACCATTGGCGAACATGGCATAGGCGGACACGACCTTGAACAACGTGGTCTCATCAGAGCCCAACGCAGCGGCCAAAACGCGGTTCATACTGTCATAAACCCCGAATTTCTCGGCATAAAGCGCAACAGTATCAATCCCAATCTCTTGGGCCAAACGCACAGTCATCAGGTTACGCGATTGCTCGATCCCTGTGCGCAAAGGGGTTGGGCCATAAAACTGATTGGACGAGTTTTTAGGACGCCAAATACCTTGCGGGGTGTTAATCTCAATCGGGCTATCGACCACGATCGTGGCGGGGGAATACCCACTATCCAAGGCGGCGGCATAAACGAATGGCTTAAACGCAGATCCCGGCTGTCGCTGGGCTTGGGTGGCACGGTTGAACACCGAATTCTGGTATGAAAACCCACCCTGCATCGCGATCACACGACCAGTGTTGACGTCCATCGCCATAAAGCCGCCCTGCACTTCTGGTATCTGACGCAATGTCCAACCAACAGCGGCATCATCACCGTCCGCAGCCATGCGGCGCACGTGTACAACGTCACCCAGTGTGAAGTTGTCCCCAAAATTTCCGCTAATCCACTTGATGTCTTCGCGGGCGATAACCTGAGGCTCAGCCTCGGTGATATCAACGCCCTCAATGCCAATGCGAAGCTGGTTTTCAGCTATTTCCAGAACGACAGCAGGAAACCAACGACTTCCCAAGGTCACGTCGCGGGCAACAACAACACTGCCCAAGGCGGCACGCCAAGCGGCCTCATCGGTAAGGGCTGCCACCTCAATGGTTTTACCGGTCCCGCGCCATTCACCGACGCGGCGGTCGTAATCTTCCAGCGCCTGCTGCAATGCATGCGCCGCTTCAATCTGCATTTCAGGGTCAATCGTCGCACGGATAGACAAGCCGCCATTAAAGAACTCGTCTTCGCCAAATTCTTCGCTCAACTGACGTCGGATTTGATCAGTAAAATAATCGCGCGTCGGGCGCTGTGTCCGGTAAGATTCAAAATCACCGTTCTGAACCGTCAAAAGCGTATCAGCTTTGGCCACATCATAGGCGGCCTGATCGATATACCCGTTTTCAAACATCTCGCGCAGAATGAAATCTCGGCGCGCCATCGCGGCATCGCGGTTTTTCACAGGATGATAACTATATGGGGCCTTGGGATGAACCGCCAAAAACGCGGCCTCCGCTGGGGATAAATCAGACAACGGCTTGTTGAAGTAACTTTGCGCCGCAGCCGTGACACCAAACGACCGGACACCAAGGTCGATCTCGTTAAGATACAGCTCCAAAACGCCCTCTTTGCCCAATGACGCCTCAAGACGCGGGGCAAGGATCAGTTCGCGGATTTTACGCTCTGCGGTGCGGGACCCATCCAACAGGAAATTCTTGGTGACCTGCTGGGTGATCGTGGACGCACCACGCAAGTCCTTGCCGCGCGATTGCACCGCATCAAGAAACGCCGCAGCCATCCCGCGCAAATCATATCCATCATGGGTGTAAAAATTTTTGTCTTCCGCAGAAATAAACGCCTGCTTCACAAGATCAGGGATTTCCTCGGCTGGCGTGAACAGACGACGCTCGGTTGCGAATTCATCAATAATATTGCCCTCAGACGAATAAATCCGGCTGATGGTCTTAGGCGTATAGCGCGACAGCACTTCGTAGGACGGCAAATCGCGGCCATACATATGGAACACGGCGCCAATGGTCAGGGCCATCATCGCGAGGCCCAGCGTCAACATCGAAAAAATGCCGCCAAAGAATGACAAAATAAAGCGTAGCAATGCTGCGAACCCCTATAGATACAGTGGTGCTTATAAGCCGAACGTCACCGATGGTCAAAGCCGCATGGCACCATTTCGGGCGCGTTATTGCCCACGATCAAACACATTTGCGCAAGCTGGCGGCTACTGACGGATCAAAGGCGCGTGCGCGGCCTCTGCATCGGCCCAAGCGGTCAATCCAGCAGCAATACCGACAGCTATGGCGGCACGGCCATCAGGCGACGTCAGCGCCGCGCGGTCAACATCAGATGACAGAAATCCAACCTCGATTAACACACTGGCAAAGTCGGGCGCGTTCAGCACCGCAAGCTTCCCTACGCGACGCGGACGGCTATTCATGCGCACGCCTGCGCGCCCCATACCGCGCACCAGCGCATCCGCTAATCTGACGCCAGATGGTCCGGTTTCAAGTCGGGCCAGATCCATCAGCACGCCCGCAACACGGTCGTCTTGACCCGACAAATCCAACCCAGCAAGCAGATCACCACGTTCATGGCGTTCGGCCATACGGGTCGATGCGCTGTCCACGGCCTCTGCGGCCAAAGTATAAATCGAAGCACCGCGCGCACCGCCCTCTTCCAATGCATCCGCATGCAGCGAAATAAACGCATCCGCACCAGCGCTGCGCGCACGGGTCATACGGTCTTCTAGTGGGACAAAGAAATCGGCGTCACGGATCAAAACAGCGCGCATACTGCCTGTGCGATTGATGGCCTCGGCGACATCAAATGCCAGCGCTAACATCACATCAGCTTCGCTCACACCCGCGCGCTGCGCACCCGGATCAATGCCACCATGACCGGCATCGATCGCCACGACCAACGGACCGCCTTTTAGCACTGGGGCCGCTTGAGTCGGGTCACTGACCACCAAATCAGCCCAGCCTTGATCAACAGGCGCACCTGCACGGTCTGCAAAGCCTTCCGCCGACGCAGGCGCCAATACCAGATGCAACTGCGCCAGCCCCGTATTGGTATCAACCTGCATGCCCGCCTCGGTGACAACCATCGGGGCCGCCAGATCAATCACCATGCGCGACCAACCGGGGCGCAACGGACCAAACCGCAAATCGGACGCATTGTCGGCGTTCAGCAGCGCCGCACGGCTCGCGCCGCGCCAATCAACCTCGCGAAAATCCAGCACGACGCGGCGCGGATCATCCAATGTGAATACGCGGTACGGCACAGCAAGGCTCAGATGCAAATCCAACACCAAGCCATCGCCGTCATCACGCAACTGGCTTTGGGCGACGTCGACACGGGCCAACGCCGAAAATCCTTGGGCAACAACTGGCGACGCCAACATCAAACACAAGGCGATCAATCGAAACATCAAATGCGATCCTTCATAAACGCCTGCAAACGGGCGACACCCTCGGCAATGTCAACGGTTGCGCGGGCATATGACAAGCGTAGCCATTTATGACCCTCAACAGGGTCAAAATCCAGCCCTGGCGTGACGGCAACACCCGCTTGATCCAAAATCTGGGCCGCAAACGCACGGGCGTCATCGGTGTAATCGGACACATCAACATAGACATAAAACGCGCCGTCCGGCGGGGCATATTTCGACAAACCAGCAGCGGCCAAACCGTCCATCAACAGATCGCGATTGGCGGCATAAACATCCAAGTGACTGTCCAACTCGGCTTTGCAATCAAAGGCCGCCAACGCCAAAACTTGCGACGCATGTGACGGGCAAATAAACATATTCTGCGCCAAACGTTCCACACGGCGAACATGATCGGCAGGGACGACCATCCAGCCAACGCGCCAGCCAGTCATGGAAAAATATTTGGAAAACGAATTGATGACATAAACATCATCAGTGACCTGCAACGCCGTTACGGCATCTTTGTCATACGAAATCCCGTGGTAAATCTCGTCCGAGATAAACGCCGCGTCGCGGGCAACACAGGCATCAGCCAAAGCTTGCAACGCGACCATATCCAACATCGTTCCCGTCGGGTTTGCAGGGGACGCGACGATCAAACCATCCAGCGCGTGACCTTCAACATCAGCAGGCTGCGGCTGATAGCGGCCCGCAGGAGTCGTCGGCATCTCGACCGCTTTCAATCCAACGGCCTTTAAGATCTGGCGGTACGACGGATAACACGGCAAGCCCAAGCCAACGCGGGCGTCATTGTCAAACAACGCGGAAAACGCGAGCAGAAACGCACCCGAGGCACCGGCAGTGATCACCACGCGCTCAGCGTCCAGCGCGACACCGTAAACATCCATGTAATGCTGCGCGATGCGGGCACGCAACGCAGGCAAGCCAAGACCAACAGTATAGCCAAGCGGGTCGTCCAATTGTGCGGCCAAAACAGTGCGCGCACCGCGCGGCGCCCCCGTCCCCGGCTGACCGACCTCCATGTGAATGATGTGACGGCCTGCATCCTCGGCGCGGCGGGCGGCCTCCATGACGTCCATCACAATAAAGGGATCAACGTCACCTCGGGTTGAATGTCGCATGGCTCACCTCTTATGGTTTTCCAAACGTTGTGCCCACACCAACAGCGGGCGTCAACATAGCAACTTGGCAGGCTGGTATAGATGTGATCTTTGCTATGTTGAAAATGTAAGGAATGACATGATGCTAAAATTCATAACCCTCGCCCTTGGTCTTTTGATCGCAACGCAATCCGCGGCCCTTGAGCTTGATGCAATGACGGACAGTGAACGTGCAGCATTTCGTGCAGAAATCCGCAGCTATTTGCTGGAAAACCCCGAAGTGTTAATGGAAGCCATTGGCGTGTTGGAACAGCGCGAACAAACGGCCAAAGTGGATAATGATGTCGATTTGGCACGTAACTTTGCAGACCAGTTGTTCAACGATGGGTATTCATATGTAGGCGGCAACCCCGACGGGGACATCACCATCGTGGAATTCATGGACTACCGTTGTGGGTTCTGCAAAAAAGCATTCCCCGAAGTGGCGGCCCTGATCGCAGGCGACGGAAACATCCGGTATATCGTGAAAGAATTCCCGATCTTAGGCGAAGCCTCCACGCTCGCGTCGCAATTCGCAATCGCAGTTAAAATCGTGGCTGGCGATGAAGCTTACAAAGACGTTCACGACACGTTGATGGAATTTCGCGGCGATGTGACCAAAAACAACCTCGACCGATTGGCCGAGAGCCTTGATCTGGATGTGGCTGCCATCACCGTTGAAATGGGCGGCCGCGAAGTCGCCCAAATCATCAATGACACCCGTTTGTTGGGGCAAGCGATGCAAATCACCGGCACACCAACATTTGTCGTCCAAGATCAAATGCTGCGGGGCTACGTTCCGTTCGCGCAAATGGAACAGATTGTGGCGGCAGTTCGCCAAGACGGCTAAAACAGATTGGCGTTTTTGACGTACACCACCCTTATTGTGGGCGGTGTAATCAGATGGCAGTGGACATGGCTAGGATGTCGAAACAATTTCACCCAATTCCGGTGAATTCCAGCGTTTGCAAACGCAAAATGGACTTTTAATCAATTGCAGGGGAACGCGACGACAGATCGCTAGGGCCGCGGTCCAAACCGTGTTCTTGGGACTCACTCTTCATCGGCGACGCTTTTACATCTGTCTGAATTCGATCATTATGGAATCCTGAAAACGCTTCATCTTTTCGTTCTATTTCCTCAATATCTTCCATAAAATCGAACAGGCGTGCAAAAGAGCTTTTGATCCACCTCGACGCAGAATTACATTTGTCTTCGTCCATCCAAACCGTATGATCGATTTCGCACATTGCGCATCATATTGAAGAGCATTGGGCGAAACTCTTCTGCGCATTGCACGGTAAATTGATCAAGCAATGTCTCAATGTTAGAACGCCAAACTATCTGGGTTTCGAGGCCCCGTTTGACACTGGCCTATTGCAGCGCGTCAGTGGTCGCCCACACCGTCACTTCATTGCCTATTTTTGGCATGTGCCCTGCAATGCATTTGGAAATGCCGGTCACCATTAGGCTTTGGGCAGTCACGCTGCTCTGAACAATAGCGTCGGGCGACTGTAACTTGAGCGCTTTCAGAGATAGATCTTCAACAACACCCTGACAAAGTTTATTTCAGTCGAAAGTCAAAATGTTTGCGGACATTTTCCTCGATCTGCCAAGTGCCCTTGAATGTCGGTTCCACCACAAACGAATCCCCTGCCCGCACGGTCACCGGCGTTCCTCCATCAGGGGTGATGGTGATGCGGCCAGCAATTAGCACCACATATTCATAGGCGGTATAAGTGGCATGATAGCTTCCGACAGTGCATTCCCAAATACCGGACATCATATCGCCTGCAGCCGAGGTGTGTAACACCCACGTTTTCATGCGCGGGCTGCCTTCAGTGACGATCCAACCGTCCAGATCATCAGTCGACGGCGCTGAATCTGTCGCAGGGAGTTTAGTGATGGTTTGCATATTGGCGCTCCTAAATGTCGTCCGGTTTTTGTTAACAAACCAAGACAGACTTGGAGTTGAGCACGACGCAAATGTTTACTCAAGAAAATACACTTGGTACCTTTGGACGAATGCGCACGGATCGCGGTTCCCCGCAAACTCGGATCATCACTGACCCAGTTGGAGCAAATGAAGGGGTGGTGGAAAATGAGATGGAAATCGATGGGTCGAAAGGTCTTGATGACTTTTTCACTAAGGTAGCCTCGATAGAAATGCGCGGCGAACGGATGGCCACAGCTGCAAGACCTATTCGCACGCACGGCACATCAGCGCTTTAGACTTACAAAGACGGACAACTAAGAACTCAAGGATCTAACCTTCAGACGTCGCCAACATATCTCCAGCATAAGAGTCCATCAGCTCCGCACCAAACTCCTCGGCACCTTCGCCGCGAAGCGCCGATATATGTGCCAAAGCATCGTCGCGCACCTTGCGGCTCGGATAGACGGTCACAATGGCAAAGCGGTCCAATTCAGCATCCACAAGCATCGAATGCTTCGCACCCAAAGCAAGCAGCCCGGGGAAGTATTTTCGCTGCATAAGATCAGTCACATGTACCAGCGTCTCAGTATCGCCCGTCATGCGCCAAGTCGAAATCGTTACAAAATTCATTTTGTCGCCCTCCGCTACTCGGCATTATAACACAAAATGACGCGCCGATCTCTCAAATTTTGGCGATCAACAATTTGTAAGCCACGCAGGTCTCGTTAGCTCTTCAATTTGCTGGCATGGTATTCAATTACGCTCGCCAGACCTTTCAATGACCGCTTTTCTTCGTCAGTCAGATCCCCAAAGGCAAGTTCTGTTTCCTCAAACAGTACCTCCAGTTTTAGCATCTCATCTTTTAAATGGCCAAGTCGCTGTGTACGTTCTGCAGGGGTCATCATCTCGATCTCCTCAAAAAGTTGCGATCCTTAATGTGTAACACAGCACCCGCATTTATTGCGACGATGCTGAAAATTGAACGGCAAAACCTGAGAATACCAATGGGTTTACAGCGGCCAAACGACCAATATGGCAGGCAAACCAACGGCAAGAACCAGCATCTCAAGCGGCAAGCCAATACGCCAATAATCGCCAAACCGATAGCCGCCCGGCCCAAGGATGATCGTGTTGTTCTTATGCCCAATCGGCGTCAAAAATGCACAGGATGCCGCGATTGCAACCGTCATAAGCCACGTATCTGGGTTGGTCGCAGTGGCGGTCGCCAATCCCAATGCGATAGGTGCCGCAATCAATGTTGTCGCAACATTGTTCAGAAAATCCGAAAGCGTCATGGTCACGACCATCAGCGCAAGCAATGACACCCATGTCGGAAATCCTTGCGTCGCGCTTAGTATTTGTGTGGCAATAAGTTCGGCACCGCCCAAGTTTTCAAATGCCTCAGCCAACGGAATGAGGCTCGCCAAAAGAACGATAACTTTCCATTCGACTGACGCGTAAACTTCGCGGCCCGACACCAACCCGACGGCAACGAATGCAATGACGGCTGCAGCCAGCGAAACCGGCAATGACGTCCAACCCAGTACTGCGGCGGCAATCGCTGCCAGAAAAATCCCAATCGACAGCCCTGCCTTTGATCGCTGCACAACAGGGGTTTCGCGCCCACCCAGCGGCAGCACACCCAGCCAAGACGCGGCCTGAGCCGTTCTGTCAGGCGCGCCAAGCAGCAGCAACACATCACCCGGCTTGATCGTCAAAAGGCGGACACGGTCCTTAAACTGCTGCCCATTGCGCGACACCCCAAGCAACGTGACAGAATGCTGATAAAGCAGTTGAAGGCTCCGCGCGGTGCGCCCGTCAATGCGCGATCCCTCAGGGACAATTGCCTCAGTTAACGTCAGCCCACCCGATGTCACATTGCCCGCATGTTTCTCTGAGCCGGAAAAGTCAAAACCACTTTGCCCCATAAAGGCCTCGATGGATTTGGGATCACCTTCAACAACAAGAAAGTCGCCCGCACGGACCTCTTGTCGCGCGGAAAACCCCGCAAGCCGCTTGCCGCGCCGGACAAGCCCCAGAATGTGAACATCGTGCTCGTCCGCCAGCGGGTAAAGAACACCAACCGTTTTGCCATCATCAAGAACGTCATCACCAACGCGCAATTCAGCAATATAGCGCCCCGTTTCCAAGACAGTATCTTGATCGTGCGCGCCCTGCCGATTGGGCAGCAGCCGCCATCCGAAAAGCGATACAAATGCAATACCAACAGTGGCCACAATCAGGCCGACGGGGGTAAAATCAAACATACCAAACGGCGCGCCAAGCGCATCTTGGCGGTATTCGGAAATAACAATATTGGGTGGCGTGCCGATCAGCGTGACCATGCCACCAAGAATTGTGGCAAACGAAAGCGGCATCAGCGTCTTGCTCGCAGCACGTTTTGCCTTGGCCGCCGTGTCAACATCAAGCGGCATCAGGATTGCAAGCGCGGCGACGTTGTTGATCACCGCCGAAAGGCCTGCGCCAACGATAGCCATCACAGCGATATGCAGCGGCAAGGGGCGGTCAGAATCAAGCAATCGCATCGCAAGTATTTCAATAGCACCCGACCCAACGAGACCGCGCGAAATGATAAGAACCAGCGCGATGATCGCAACGGCAGAATGGCCAAACCCCGAAAAGACGTCCTCTTTTTGCACCAGCCCTAAAACGGATGCCAAGATAAGCGCGCCAAAAGCCACAAGATCATACCGGATGCGTCCCCAAACCAGCAATACAAACAACGTGGCGAAAATTCCTAAGATCAAGCTTTGGTCAGTTGGCATAATAAAATTGCTCACTCTCGCATTGGCCAAAACCACAAAGCTTCGCGCGTGCTGTGATCGGCTGAACTGGCGTCATTGTCGCGAATGGCGACAGATATCACAGTCACAGAAAGCCCCCGAGGATGCAAAGCAGTTTCACATAACCAAAAACGCGACAAACTGGGTCAGACATGTGAACGATGGGCAGGCAATCGGCCCACCTTCACATCAAACCATTTACGCGTTCGCCATCTGCGCACTCGGCGTAGACTGAGAAATCGCAGTTTCCTCGTCAGTCATCTCTTCTGGAATACCCTCAAATAGAGGCGTTGAAAGATAACGCTCGCCAGTGTCAGGCAACATAACAAGGATCACCGAACCCTTTGGCGCCGTTTCAGCAATCTGCATCGCGACCGCAAACGTTGACCCGCCTGATATTCCGGTAAAAATACCTTCTTCGGCCGCAAGACGCCGCGACCATGAAATCCCGTCAGGACCTTTCACTGGAATAAGTTCGTCATAGTATGATCCATCAATTGCCTCTTGAAGAACGTAAGGGACAAAGTCCGGTGTCCAACCTTGGATCGGATGAGGCTCAAACGCCGGATGGCTTTCTGTCGGCTGATGCGTTTCGTTTCGGGTGTTGATGTATCCCGACGCCAAAATTGCCGAATTTGCTGGTTCGGTAAGGATAATCTTGGTTTCTGGTCGGCTTTTACGAAGCACACGACCAACGCCCGAAACAGTGCCTCCAGTGCCATAACCCGTCACCCAATAGTCCAACCGCTCGCCATCAAAGTCCGCGATTATCTCACGTGCAGTGGTGCTCTCGTGGATGTCAGCGTTGTCTGCGGTCTCAAATTGGCTGGCCAAAAACCAGCCATTTTCTTCGGCCAGTTCTTTGGCTTTGCTATACATGCCAAACCCTTTTAGGGCGCGCGGCGTAAGAACAACTTTCGCTCCGAAAAAGCGCATCAATCGACGCCTCTCAACCGAGAAACTATCGGCCATTGTCACAACCAGCGGATATCCCTTTGCCGCACACACCATCGCAAGACCAATGCCCGTATTACCAGACGTTGCCTCAACGATTGTTTGTCCGGGCTTCAGCCGTCCATCGCGCTCAGCGGCCTCAATGATATTAACCGCTAAGCGATCCTTCACTGATCCAGCTGGGTTAAAAGCCTCAAACTTTACATAAACTTGAACATGTTCCGGTGCGAGACGATTGATTTGAATTGCCGGCGTGTTGCCGACAGTATCAAGGATCGAAGAATAAAGCCGTCCTCGGCCTTCAGTTGTCCTAATTCCCATTGGGTGTCCTCCTTTTTGTTCGCAGTAATTCTTAGCATTACGTCGAACTCGGAATTTAGCACAATGCGGACAAAATGTCGCCCGTTACCCGTTTTTATCGCTTAACTCAAATTTGCTTTGGTTGCACAATCAGGCACAAAAGCGCATGAAATGTTCGCGCCTAACCGCGCCATAACGCAGTTTACCAACTGGGGTTTTGGCCGACACAGGTGACAAAATCGCAGGACAAAACAAAGCATCATGCAAATCCAAAGCAGATGCCAAATCTGCCATGCCTATTCAGCACTTTTCCATTTGACGGGGGTGACGTAAACGATGCTGTCATCAACACTGACCATCACATCGCCGTCCTGAATATTGACCTGCATCTTCATCGAGCGACTTGCCAGTTTCGCCAGTGCGCTGGTGTCGTCTTCGGAAAAATTTATGACCTGAAGATTGTCAAATCGCTGTCTCTTATACACATCTGACGCTGCCGACGAATAGAGAGG
>OJHH01000290.1_pt1 | contig 16581 bp, 22 predicted proteins | sample 1594911 | NCBI WGS metagenome assembly OJHH01 (sample SAMN05416787, study PRJEB24817) | seawater metagenome | isolation source: Sea water | place: Canada:Atlantic | collected 2013-11
GTAGAGAGGTCTCGTGGGCTCGGAGATGTGTATAAGAGACAGCCTCTTTTTCACTCTGTTCTTCGACTTCTGCGACGACGTGTTCGGCCACATCTCCGCATGGATTTTCAGCGAGGTCGGTCAGTTCTTCTGGCGGCGGTGCAAGAAATAGTCCTGCCCCGACGCCTCCGCCGACGCCGAGTAGCAATAGAATGACTGGCAGTAGGATTTTTTTCATTTTTCGAGCCCTTGAGTAAAATCAGAAAGGAAGTACAGCCTCGAGGGCCTGCTGACCGTAACGCGGTTGTTGCATGTCAGTTATCTGTCCACGGCCGCCATATGAGATGCGGGCGGACGCGATTTTGTCGTATGTGATTTCATTTTGTCGTGTCACATCGGCGGGACGCACAAACCCGCTCACGAGCAATTCACGTAGTTCAAAATTCACGCGTACCTCTTGCTGACCTGCAATGGACAAAACGCCGTTCGGCAATACATCCATGATCGTCGCAGCAACCCGCAACGTTAATTTTTCATTGCGTCGCACGGACCCGTCGCCTGCTGAGTTGCTTTTGGAATTCAGTTCAACCGCAGCAGCCATAGACGCGCCTTCAGGCAATCTGTTGTCGGTGCGTTGTGGAACGCCTAAAAGCTGTGGAACTGCCATTTGTTGGCTCGCTGACCGCGACCTATCTGAAGAGTTTGAAATCTCGGCTTTGTCGTCAATCTCAATGACAACGGTCAAGATATCGCCGCGTTGCATTGCCCGACGATCACCTAAAAGCGATGCGCGGTCCCGCGTCCATAGTGACGCGCGAGCGGATCGCGGTAGATTGACGAACGCGATCTCATCGGTCAACGAATAGGTAACCATGGCATTTCTATCGGCGGTCGACGCAAGTGGGGTCAATTCCGGAACTTGACCGATTGGAGTGCTAGAGCACGCGGCGGCCAGTAATACACATATGAGGGCAATCAAACGCATTGGCTTTCCTTACTGAGATACATACGCGGCGCCGTCTTTACCGATCCGAGCGGATACAGTAGAGCGCGACGACAGGTTCATAATCCGGATCATTTCGCCAGGTCCGGCGCGCGCAAGGGATCGCCCTTCGGTCGAGATTTTTAAGCCATTGCGGACAAAAATCAGCGGGATAATCTGATTGCGTTCCACAACGGCCGGGAGGCCAACGTCACCAACGCGTATTGGGCGCCCAGCATAAAGCGCGACACGCGATTCCATGCCTACGAAAAGCAAAGGGTCTGATTCACCGCCTGCAATTGTCACATCTCGCACGAGCAGATCGTCGGGTGCGATAAGCGTTTGTGCTGGAATCGTTCGTGCCGCGACGATTGTTTCGGCTGCAACCGGCGACCCTAACAGTATTAAGATAACTATCCGAATCATCGAATTTGCACCATTGATCCTAGCATCTGGTCTGCAGCGGTGATGACTTTGGAATTCAGTTCATACCCACGCTGTGCTGCGATCAAGTCGCTGACTTCGCGAACCGGATCGACCGTGCTGTCTTCAAGGTATCCTTGGCGCAGAACACCGAGGCCGTCCTGACCGGGTGTTGATACGTTGGAAGGTCCTGACGCGGGTGTTTCCAAAAACATATTGGACCCGATGGCTTCTAGGCCTTTGGGGTTGGTGAACCCTGCTAGCGAAAATTGTCCTAGTAATTCCGGTTGAACACGGTCGGTGAAATAGGCGTAGACTTCGCCTTCGGCGTTGATTGAAATGGATCGAGCATCTGCCGGGATTGTGATGTCAGGGACCACGGGGAAACCATCGGATGTGACGATCAAACCGTCTCCTGTTCGTTTTAGCCCGCCGTCGCGGGTGTATGCGGCATTGCCGTTGGGTAACGTCACCTCAAGGTATCCTTGCCCCTCAATCGCAAGATCCAGATCACCGCCGGTTTGGGCCAACGAACCTTGGCCAAGCATCACAGAAACTGAGCTGGCGCGCACACCCAAGCCGAGCTGAATGCCTGTTGGTAACACGGTGCCGTCGGAGGCGTTGATCGTTCCGGGTCGCGCGACTTGTTGATAGTGAAGGTCGGCGAATTCGGCGCGACGTGGGTTGTACCCAGTCGTATTCATGTTCGCGAGGTTGTTTGAAATAACTTCGACCCGCATTTGTTGTGCGGTCATACCAGCAGCTGCAATTTTCAGGGCGCGCATTGGCGGTCCTCCTTTATTGGGTTAACGGCCAATGGCCTTAATTACGCTGCGAATACGTTCGTCTTCTTTTTCCGCGAAAGTTTGGCCCAGCTCGTATGCACGCTGCACTTCAATCATGCGGCCAATCTGCGTAATCGGGTTTACGTTCGAGTCTTCGAGAAAGCCCTGCATCATCCGCCCATTTGGGGCGATGTCGAAACCGTCGCGCGCGTCAAAGAGAGTACCGCTTTCACGTATCATTTGGGCGGGATTATTTGGCACCACGAGACCGATCTGTCCAATGGGTTGGCCACCCGCGCTCATGGTGCCGTCCGGCGAGATACCAATGGGGCCGGCGCCTTGGGGCACGAAAACGGGCGCGCCACCCGCATCCAAAACTGGATAGCCGTCCATCGTTACGAGATCGCCGTCGCCGTTTGGCGTGAATGCACCTGAACGCGTGAGCCGCTGACCGCCGGGTGTTTCAACGAGAAAAAATCCGTCTCCTTCAATGGCAAGATCGAACGTGCCACCCGTCTGAGACAGTCCGCCCTGGACTTGCACTGTGTGCCGCACATTCGCTGTGGCCATTGACAACGAAGCGTTGTCGCCACCAAGCCGTTTGACGTGTTCAGAAAACATGACTTCCTCGGCCTTAAATCCCGTCGTTGATGCGTTCGCGATATTATTCGCAATCGTACGCATTTCGGACATAAGGCCGTTTTGGCGTGTAATTCCAGCGTAGGTGGCGTTTTCCATGGTTATCCTCCAGCGATGATTGGAATGAGAGTGGTTTGAAAAAAACCGACAAGTGTTTCGGACATAAAGGCCATCGTGATCCAGAAAACCCCGATGATCGCAGCGAGTTTGGGGACGAAAGTCAGCGTCATTTCCTGTACCGACGTCAGCGCCTGAAAAAGCCCGACGGCAAGGCCAGTTACCAAAGCAACTGTCAGGATTGGGATTGATATGAGGAATCCTATCCACAGCCCTTGCCGCAAGACATCATAGAATAGTGCCTCTGACATTATATCGGCATACGTAGAATTTCTTGGTAAGCCTCGACGACTTTGTCACGCACCGTCACTGCCGTCTGAACAGCAAGTTCAGTTTGCGCCAAAGCTTGGACCAGTGAGTGCGGATCGGCGCCGGTTGTCATGGCCGACATCGCGGTGTTTTCAGACGCCTGCATAGTCGACAAGAAATCCTGAGCTGCACCCATAAATGCATTTCCGCCGCTCGCCTCGGCTGGGGCTGTGGCCGTTTTTCCGGCCGCGTAATTCTGGGCGACAAGGTTGGTGTGGATAGTCATTTGTTTGTCCTTATTTACTTGCGGAGGAGGTCCATCAGTGCGGTCGACATTTGCCGCACTTGATCGAACATTTTGAGGTTGGCTTCATAACTGCGCTGCGCTTCACGGGCGTCGGCAATTTCTATCAATAGCTTGACGTTAGACCCGTCATAGTGACCGCTTGCATTGGCCAACGGATGAGCCGGATCATAAATTTCAGCGAGCGCAGTCCGATCTAGTTTGACCCTGCCAGTTTCGACCGTCCCTTGATCCATGACAGTGCGAAAAGACACGAGTTTGCGGCGGTACCCGGGGGTGTCTGTGTTGGCGATGTTTTCGGACACGTGGCGCAATCGTGCGGCCTGTGCCTTCATTCCGCTCGTGGCTACCTTCATGGCGTCGTTAAAGTCTGTCATTGTTTCCCCCTAGCGGCCGAGTGACGTGCGCAGCACGGTCATCGCGTGACGGTATATGGCGAGCGATTTGCTATGTTCACGTGACACCGCGACCGATTTCAACATCTCTTCTTCGATAGAGACGGAGTTCCCATTTGGCGAAGGCTCCGCATTTGAAATCACGCTTTGCAGTTTACTTGATCCAGCTGGAGCAACACCAATATGGCCCGCGCGGGATGTGCGCATTCCCGCAGATCCCGTTTGACCAAACACCTGCATGAAAGGTGGAATCGTTCGGGCGCGGTAGCCCGGGGTGTCGGCGTTTGCCACGTTTTGTGCGACCACAGCTTGGCGTGCGCCCGCATGTTTGGCCATCGCCGCGGCGGTTTGAAAAACACTTAATTTTTGATACATTCGGGGTTCTCCCTCAACAACTTCAATGAAGCATTAAGGGTGATTCCTTAAGAAGAGGTTGTAGTTAACCAAGACAGGTCAAAAATGAGCCAAAATTTCAGTGAATGCGCCACAAACCATATCCGCTCGCAAAAACTTAGGTTTGACGTTGGGCGAGTCGAGAAGGTCGCGAACAACATGATTGTTGTGGGCGGGTTAGATATGGAAATTTGTTTGGGTGATCGCGCCGAAGTAATATCTCGGGACTGTCGCAGAGCGGGCGAAGTTGTCCGGTTGGACAAGGACGGCGCTGTGGTGTTGCTAGAACAAGGTGGCGCAGGCGTTGGAATCGGTGACCGCGTGCGTGTCGTTTGTGCACCGGGTTTTTCGCCTGACGCTTCTTGGCTTGGCCGCGTCATCGATCCTGATGGAACGCCGCTTGATGGGCGCGCATTGATACCGGGGGTTGTTGCCATGCCGGTGGACGCTGCGGCGCCGTCCGCGCACGGTCGCCGCTCATTTGGGGTGCGGCTTGAAACGGGGTTGGCGGTATTTAACACGCTACTGCCCATTGTTCGCGGGCAGCGGTTAGGGCTTTTTGCGGGATCTGGAGTTGGAAAATCGACCCTTATGGGTAATCTTGCGAACGGTATTGATGTTGATGTGATCATTGTCGCCCTCGTCGGGGAACGTGGTCGTGAAGTGCAGCAATTTGTACGTGATACCATCGGTGAAGTTGGAATGAAGCGCACAGTGGTGATTGCTGCAACCTCTGATCAGTCCCCGCAAACCCGCCGTCGTTGTGCGCCAAGCGCGATGTCGGTTGCAGAGTACTTCCGAAATCAGGGACTACAGGTTTTGCTGTTGGTGGATTCAATTACGCGGTTTTGCGAAGCACACCGCGAACTGGTTGTCGCTGGCGGCGAGCCTGCAAATTTGCGTGGCTATCCTGCCTCAACAGGTCCGGCGATAGCGAGGCTCTGTGAACGTGCAGGCCCAGGCGGCGATGGGCAAGGCGATATAACCGCAGTTTTTTCTGTTCTTGTTGCTGGCTCGGATATGGATGAGCCTGTTGCTGATATGCTACGTGGCGTTTTGGATGGTCACGTCGTTTTGGACCGCCAAATCGCTGAACAAGGCCGATTTCCTGCGGTGGATATTTTGCGATCTGTCTCACGATCGCTACCTGCCGCTGCATCACAAGTTGAAAATGATCTCATTCATCATGCGCGCGCCGCCCTAAGCGAGTATGACCGATCGAAGCTGATGATACAGTCAGGTCTTTATGTTGCAGGAAGTGATCCGAATACCGACAAAGCAATTGCCTGTTTTTCAGCGCTAAACGATTTCTTGGGAATTATTGACAGCCGCGGAGCGCTCGCCCATTTTGCAAAATTACGTCAATCACTGGCAGGAGTTAGCCGAATTGATCGGTAAATGGATATTCTACATCGATCGCAAAAGCGTTAGGGCGACGTTTCCGCTCGAAAATGTGGAAATGTTGTTTACCTGCGATCTTACAAGGAACATGCGCAATAATTCTTCTCGTTGGTCGGGCGATGTGAAGTCGGCGATCTTATCTGTTCCGAACACAGATTGCGCACGATCTTGGAAAGCTGTGAGCTGTTGGTCGAGATCAATCAAAGCTAGGGATTTTGGTAACCCAAGCGCTGTTTCAAAGACGTTCCGCAATGTGGGGCTGCCCATCATGACGAACCATTGAGCGGATTCACTTTCCGTTTGTTCGGCAACATCATTTAGGCTTTCTTCTAACCCCAATGCCAAACGTAGGTCATTATTTTGTTCGCCAACTGCAATTTCAAACTGCTTAGTTTCATAACGCGCCAACATTGTGTCAGCAAAGCCGGTGAGCCCTGTACGCGAACCAACTTCGTCGCCGAAGCCAAATGCAGCGCTTAATGCTGCGTAGCTTTTATCGGCCAGTCGGCTGGATAACGCTTCGTCAGAAGCCGTACCATCTTCAAGGATCTTTTGAATAAAGAACTTATTACCGATATCATCATCAAGTCCGAATGCCCCGAGAGCCACGGATAGAAGTTGACGATCTGCGACGAGGTCCGCCGCAGACGTCACTTTACTAATATTCTCACGAAAGTAATCGGTCGCGCGCGCCAACGTGGTGCTTTCGACGAAAGCTGTCTGCTGGGACTCGAGTGTGCGTTCAAGGAAACGCCACCCGGCAAACCCGCCTAATGGAATAACCGGCTGGAACATTATTTTGCCGACGCAGTCATGAGGCGCGCTTCACGGGGGAGCAGACTACGTAAACTCTTAAGCACCCGATAGAAGTCGCCTGCTTGAGTGAATTCCGTCGCAGATGTCAAAATTAGGCGACTGTCATCATCACGCAAAGCCTGACTAAGTTGTTCGATGCCCCGCAAGATTTGAAATGTTGCGTCTTCTGGCGTGGCGTCACCAGACAAAGCAAGTTGAGCGATATAACAAACACGGCGCACAGGCGTGTTGACTTCGTCAGGGCGAATTGCATCACGAAGCCTTAGAATGTTTGCATTGGGTGTGAGGATCGACAACCGGCTGCGGCGATCACCATTTTCAATGACGGCCCCGTTTACAAGGACGCGTTCGTTTGGGTTAAGTTTCAATACCAACCCTGACATCACGTGGCCTTAACATTGTTGAGGCCGCGAAGGACCGATGTGTTAATCTCGACTAGGACATCCGCGCTTGCGTCGTGATTTATGATCTTTGAGCTGTGTATTTCAGTGAACTCAGCAAGATAGAAAATTTGAGCACGAAGTGGCGCAGGCAAAGTATTGTTGTCGTCTGCTACGTCGACGGCCATCGTTGTCCAAAGGCGGCGATTTTCGTAGAGCGCCGATATAAACTTTGGGTAATCCGCCTTTGCGTTTGACGCTGCCTTTTTTAGATTTGCTGTAACTTTGCTTATAAGTTCGGCCTCGACGGATCGAGGCGTATGAAGCGGAAATTGGGTTGGGGCATATGCTTGCCGGGCTTGTTCGATGACGTTCACGATTAGTCCTTCCGGGACGGAGTAGAACGAGACGCGGTTTTACCGCGGTGAATGGTACGACGCCGCAAATTCTGCGGCGTCGCTAATTATCAATTTAACGGAACAACGACAGGATGGACTGCGGTGCTTGGTTCGCAATCGACAAGGATTGAACACCCAGCTGTTGCTGGACTTGAAGCGCCTGCAAACGTGCAGATGCCTCTTCCATATCGGCGTCAACCAGCGTTCCGATGCCGGATTTAATTGCATCAGAAACTTTTCCGACAAAATCATTTTGATCCGAAATGCGACTAGAGGATGCACCAAGTGCGGCAGCGCCGTCGACGGCGGTTTGGATAAGCGTTTCCATATCCGTCAATGAGGCTTCCGCAGTGGCAGCATCAACGGTGTCAATTGTAGTTAAGTCGAGATTGGCCTCGAAATCAACCGACGCCACGTCAATGTTGGCTGCCGTGACGGTACCACCGGCATCGCGATCCAGAGAAGACAATACAGACATGCCCGCATTGCCAGCCGTGTCCAAGAGGTTGGTGCCGTTAAACTGTGACGCCGCGATAACTGACGTAATCTGTTCCTTAAGCTGGGTAATGTCGGCCGTAATCTTAGTATGGTCGACATTTTCACCGGTTGCAGCAACGACCTTTTCTTTCATTTCGTTGAGCAGGTTAGTGATTTGCTCGGCGCCCGCCGAAGCAACGGCAACAGTCGACTCACCTAAAGACAGTGAATCGGATACTGCTTTGAAACCGCTGACGTCTGATTCCATGACCTTGGAAATGGCCCACATCGCAGAGTTATCTTTGGCGGAGGCAACTTCCTTACCCGTTGAGATCATTGATGTTGTTTTGCTCAAGTCGTTGTTGATGGACTTAAGAGTTTGAAGCGCAACCATCGCGCTGTTGTTTGTCAGAATACTGGACATTTATAACTGCCTTTTTGAAGTAGCGGCGCATTTTGCGCCAATGATTTCAGGATACGTAACCGAAGGGTGACGTGTGAAAAGTCATTCTGACCTTCCCCAAAGCTATTGCCTGATGGGGTTCCATTTTGGATATATTGTAAACTGCATCAGCGGTCCTAAACATGGTCTTAACGCCAGTCCGGGAGATCGCGAAAAATTGAAATAACTCGGTTCTAACTTCGCTTGCTAAGGCCTGTAGTCCTCGTTTGTACTTGCGCGATCTGCCCAGTCTGATCATAGACACGCAGCCCCATGCGGACGTCTTTGAGTTCCGCGACGCGGGTTCGTGCCGCTTGGACGCCTGCAATTGCAGACGTTAAAAGTGTCTGGTTTTCCTCGAGTGCAATACGGATCAGGGCGAGCGCCTCGGCGGCCAACGGGGAATTTGTAAGTGTCGTGAGCAGGATTTCTTTTTCGGCGACGCACTGATCCACCGTCAAAAAGTCAGCTTGAATGATCGCCTTTCGTTCGCGGCTCAATAACTTAAGAAGTTTCACAGCTGTAGAATCACGCATTTATATCCGCCTTCATGGCTTCAAACAAAGCCTCTGCGAGGCCAATTCCACCGGCACTGACCATTTCCTTTGCCTGCGCTTCACGGAGGAAAGAAGAGAACTGATCCTCCCCAATGCCACCCCCAAACGTGGAACGCGATGCGCCGAGACCGGCTGACTTCAGCATCTCTGACAAAAATGTAGCCTCGAGGTTTTCCGCGGCTTCGCGCATTTTCGAATCATCAGAATTTACTTTTTGCACCACATTTAGATGTGGAGGTGGAAGTGTTGGAACAATTGTCATTGTGCGAATCCGTGTTGCGATTTTTTTCGACAATGCCCTCACGTGGTAAATAAATCGGTAAGGATATGTGGCTAAAACTACGGAAAGGAAAACTGCCGGAGCCTGCATGTATATCATTCCAACGACACAGACCGCGCCCACCGCTTCCGATCTCGGACAGCCAGTTGAGGCTCGCCCAGTGGGCGGGTTTGCACAGGTTTTAAAGGACCTTATGACAGGCGAAAAACTGGTTGCACCAACACCTGACGTTCCGCAATTGGCGCAAGAACAAGGGAATTCTGAGGGGGTCAATTCTGATGAAAAAGAGTTATTTCCTGATGTTCCCGATGTAGAAGTTTTACGGTCAGATGAACTGATAGAAACTGATTTGTTGTCCGTCAATTTGCAAATTGAGAAACTGAATGCGGTAATGCCAAAGCGCGGCTCAGGGGCGAATATGACGATGTTGCCGAGCGAATTTGACGTCGCTTTGTCTCCCAAAAATGCAGGACTGCCCGCTAGGGAAGGCGTGCTAGCGCCTCAAGTGACGGCAGAAAATACAATTCTTCCGATAAAAAAGCTACCGGCTGAACCGATCTGGGCTGCAGCAAGGCAATTCAATCCGCCGTCAGCAACCCCGTCGATAGCACATCCCAATATCGAGGAGGACGGTCTAATTGCTCCGAATACCGGCAAATCGAATCAGGTTCTGCCAGCGGTTGCGCTGAGAGGGTCCGGCATGGTGCTTGATCCGGCAAAGCAAGTTGAGCCACTGCCGGCTACAGCGCAGAGCCCATTGCCCGAAAACGATAGGGTTGTTTCGAGTGTTCGTGTTCGCTCTGATCAAAATTTTCACCCTACAATGAATGCAGCAACTCTTTCGCCGGTGCCCGCTGATACGTCCGTACCAAGTGTTCGTGATGATCAAAGTAAGCTCCGTTCAACGAATGGCGCGAATCCTTCGTTGTTGCCTGCCAACACCTCTGTTCAGTTTGATGCAACGAAGTTGGTCGTTATGGACGAGGGTTCCGTTGAAAGCGCGCTTTCTTTGTCGCCTCTCGATACCCCAAAGGTGGGTCCAATGATCGCAACGCATCCGGCGGATGTGCGCAATCCGATCCAGACATTCACACCCGCCACCGCCCAACAGTTGGCTGTCGCGGTGCATAAAACGCAAGATGGCGTCACATCGCTAGTTTTGAACCCCGAGGAACTTGGGCGCGTTAGGTTGGCTATCAGTACGCAAGACGGAATTATGGCCGTCACAATTACGACCGAGCGCGCAGAGACCCAAGACCTGATGCGGCGCCATATCGAGATGCTTGCGCAAGAAATGCGAGAGCTTGGGTACGAGAGTGTTGGCTTTAGCTTTGAAGGGCGCGGCGGCGGTGATGACAAAGGCCAAACCACCCCAGAGCGGATCATCGAGCAAGAGATGCTGCATGCGGACACGCCCCCGGCTGCAACCGCGGCCCAAAGCGGCCTAGATTTACGTCTTTAAGGAGATATCATGGAAGTTACCCAAACAAATACGTCGAGCGGACCAGCATTGGCAACGCAGGCCACAGATACCAGAGAGATCAGTTCTGATTTTGAAACCTTCTTGCGGATGTTGACCGTGCAGATGGAAAATCAGGATCCACTAAACCCCGTTGACTCGTCGGATTACGCAGTTCAACTGGCAACCTTTTCGGGGGTCGAGCAGCAGGTGCAGACCAACGACCTACTGCGCAGTTTAGCAACGCAATTGGGGTCAGGTGGCATGGCCCAGATGGCTGCTTGGGTTGGCAAGGAGGCGCGTGCACCTGCTGCTGCGTATTTTGATGGCGGTTCAATCACTTTGGCCCCAAATCCGGTCACGATTGCGCAGCGGGCCGAAATTGTCGTGACAAACGAAGCTGGCGACGAAGTCGAAAGGTTTGATGTCCCCATTAGCGCCGAACCATTGGAGTGGTCTGGCCTAGACGCGCAGGGAAATCCGCGCGAACACGGGCTCTACTCGTTTGAGGTTGTCAGCTATTCTGGCGACGATATCTTGGCGCAAGATACTGTTGATGTTTATAGCACTGTCACCGAAGTGCGATCTCAGGGCAGTGAAATCGTTCTCATTCTTCAAGGCGGTGCTGCAATCGCGAGCAGTCAGGTCAGCGCGTTGCGCGACCCAACACTTTAAAGCGCTTGGATCAAAAGCACCGCAACTCCGGTTAATACAGCGCCCAATGCCATCCATGCTAGCCGCGCACGGCGGCGTTGTGGTCTGGGCGGTGTGACGGGGTTGTTCTGCCGTATCAGAGCATCCTCGGCGAGCTTTGGGAGAAGTGGTCCAAAGCGGGTCAGGACGCGGATTGTTGCGGCCAGGTCTTTTACCAACGCCTTTGGGCCGATCGATTCTTTGATGTAGTCTTCAACGACAGGGCGCGCATCGTGCCAAAGGTTCATGTGCGGATCAAGAGAGCGGGCAACGCCTTCTACGACGACCATGGTTCTTTGCAGCAAGATCAGTTCGGTCCGCGTTTCCATACCAAACCGCTGGGTAACCTCGAACAGGTACGACAGCAGGCGGGCCATTGAAATGCGGCTCGCGTCCATTCCAAAAATGGGCTCACCAACGGCACGCAATGCACGGGCGAATGCGTCAACGTCCATGTGCGCAGGTACGTAGCCTGCTTCAAAATGAACTTGGGCGACACGCGCGTAATCTTTGCGGATAAATCCAAATAAAATTTCGGCATAAACGCGGCGGGTGTATTCGTCGATCTGCCCCATGATCCCGAAATCATAAGCAACAATATCGCCGTTTTCGGTGACCTTGAGGTTGCCTTGGTGCATGTCTCCGTGGAAAAATCCGTCGCGCAGCGCGTGGTTCAGGAATAGCTGCAATACACGCGCGGCAAGCGCCCGTCGGTCATGGCCTGCAGCATCCAGCGCCGCATTATCGCCAATATTTGTGCCTTCAACCCAGTCGAGGGTCATGACGCGGCGGCCAGACAGGTGCCACTTGATTTTAGGGACGTCAAAACCTGCGTCGTCTTGTGTATTGGCCGCAAATTCAGACGCGGCAGAGCTTTCGAGCCGCAAATCCAATTCACCCATGACCACACCTTCGAAATGAGTGATCACATCCATCGGACGCAAACGGCGTGACGATGGGGACAGCAATTCAATGGTACGTGCTGCAAAATAGAACGCGTCAATATCGCGCCGGAACGCACGTTCAATCCCGGGCCGCAGGATCTTCACGGCAACCGCTTCGCCTGTGTCGGCAAGGTGCGCCTTGTGTACTTGTGCCAATGATGCGGCGGCGACTGGCTCAGAAAAGCTGCTGAAAAGACTCTCTACAGGCTGACCCAATTCGCGCAAGATTTCGGCGCGCGATTCTGCCATTGAAAATGGCGGCAATTTGTCTTGCAGAACCCGCATTTGCACGGCGAGTTCATCGCCAACCACATCAGGGCGCGTCGACAAAACCTGTCCAAATTTAATGTAGGCAGGCCCAAGGGCGGTCAGTGCGCGCGGGGCGGGCGGCATCGTCGGGTCGCCTTTGTACCCCAGCCATTGAAACGGCCACACGACGGTACGGACGACAACGCGCAGCAGCGGCCCTACTTCTAACGCATCCAAAATGATGCCCATCGCGCCGGTCCGCTCCAGCGTTGCGCCAGTTCGGATCAGCCGGATAATGTTGTGTGGGCCGCGCATGTTATAGTTTCCAACCGGAATGAAGCGCTGCGATGCCCAGCGATAGGTTGCGGAATTTTGCGTTTTCAAACCCTGCAGTTTTCACCATCTCAAGGAACGTTTCCTGATCAGGGAATTTGCGGATCGATTCGACCAGATATTGATAGCTGTCGCGATCATTCGCGATCAATTGCCCCATCCGCGGGATCACGTTGAACGAATAGGCGTCATAGGCGGCCTGCATCATCGGGCTTGGTAGCTGGCTGAATTCCAGAACCATCAAACGGCCACCGGGGCGCAGAACGCGGAACGCTTCGTTCAGGGCTTCTTGTGGGCGGGTGACGTTTCGGATGCCAAAACTGATCGTGTAGACATCAAACGTATTGTCCGCAAAGGGCAGCGCCATCGCGTCGCCGACGACCCAATCAAGGCTGTCGGACATGGTCGCGGCCTCTGCGCGGGTTTTTCCGGCAAGCAGCATGGATTCGGTAATGTCGCAGACCGTCGCGTGACCAGACCCAGCGCGGCCCAAGAATTTGAACGAAATATCGCCTGTCCCGCCGGCCACATCCAACAGCTTTTGTCCGGCGCGCGGTGCAAGCCAATCCATCATCGCTTCTTTCCAGATGCGGTGAATACCAACGGACATCACGTCGTTCATGATGTCGTATTTGCTGGCGACAGAAGAGAACACGCCTTGCACACGTCCTGCTTTTTCGTCTTCACGGACAGTTTCAAAACCAAAGTGTGTGGTATTTTCGGTCATCGGGGCTTGTCGTCCTTTACGGTGTCCCTAACATCGGGCTCAGATGCGCTATATCGCGCCTGTACTGTTATAGAAAGTGTCCCATGCCCGAATTACCAGAGGTCGAGACGGTTCGTCGCGGGTTGGCACCTGTAATGGAAGGTGTGCAGATCACCCAAGCCGACGTAAATCGCCCTGATTTACGCTGGCCTTTCCCCGAAGGCATGGCAGATCGGCTGACTGGTAAAACGGTTCTGCGCCTGCGTCGTCGGTCCAAATACATTCTCGCCGATCTGGATAGCGAAGAAACGTTGTTGATCCATTTGGGCATGTCTGGTCGCATGACAATTTCGGGGCATACCGTTGGCGATTTCCACCATCCGCATCCTACGGTGGCCAAGCATGATCATGTGGTGTTCCATATGGCCAATGATGCGCGGATCACCTTCAACGATGCCCGCCGGTTTGGCGCGATGGATCTTATGGCGACCGGAACTGAGGCTGATTTCTGGCTCATTCGTGATCTGGGGCCAGAACCTCTGGGGAATGCATTTGACGAAGATTACTTGGTCGCGCGTCTAAAGGGGCGCAACATGCCGATCAAATCTGCCTTGCTGGATCAGCGGATCGTGTCGGGCCTTGGCAATATCTATGTTTGCGAGGTGCTATATCGTGCGGGCATTCATCCGGCGCGCAAGGCGGGTGGGATTAGTGCCAAACGTATTGGGTCGCTTGTGCCGATTATCCGCGATGTTTTGGGCGAAGCAATCGCGGCAGGCGGGTCATCTTTGCGCGATTACCGGCAGACGAATGGTGAATTGGGATATTTCCAGCATAATTTTGCGGTGTACGATCAAGCGGGAAATCCGTGCCCAACTGACGGATGTCAAAAGACAATTGACCGAATCGTGCAGTCAGGGCGGTCGTCATTCTTTTGTCCGCAATGCCAAAGATAGCTTGATCCGGCATCTGAGTTGTTTCATCACTCTGGTCTGACAGCGGCAACTTTGGACATGACATGGCCTTTGAGACAATCATCGTAGATATCACCGATTACGTGGCGACGATCACATTAAACCGGCCTGACGCGCTTAATGCGCTGAACGCCAAATTGATGTCTGAATTGTGCCAAGCATTGGAAGAAGCTGACGTAAACGACAAGGCGCGGTGCATCGTGATCACTGGATCGGAAAAGGCATTTGCCGCCGGTGCAGACATCACCGAAATGTCCGGACAGTCGTTCGTGGACATGTATACCAAGAATTATTTTGCGCCCGAGACAACCCGTTTCAACAACACTCGCAAACCGATCATCGCTGCCGTGTCTGGTTATGCGCTGGGCGGAGGCTGCGAATTGGCGATGATGTGCGACTTTATCATTGCGTCCGATACAGCCAAATTTGGCCAACCCGAGATCAACCTTGGCGTCATCGCAGGAATCGGCGGCACACAGCGGCTTGCCCGCTATGTCGGTAAATCCAAGGCGATGGACATGAACCTGACAGGTCGTTTCATGGACGCCGCAGAGGCGGAGCGTTCAGGTCTCGTTAGCCGCGTGATCCCCGCAAGCAAGCTGCTGCCAGAGGTGCATAAAGTTGCCGAGAAAATCGCCGAGAAATCGCTGATTGCAACGATTGCCGTTAAGGACGCAGTGAACCGCGCATTTGAGACAACATTGGCCGAAGGCGTGAACTATGAACGTCGCCTGTTCCAGTCGCTGTTTGCGACCGAAGACCAAAAAGAGGGCATGGCCGCCTTTGCAGAAAAGCGCGAGGCGCAGTTCCGCGACAAATAATGGTTTTCTTTGTGCATCGATTGCACTAAAGACGCCTCAGATATGCGCGTGCGGTCCGCTAGACCAGAATCACCGGTTCCAAAAACCCGGTCGGGCCAATTGCGCAGATAATTTTTATTGACCCGAACCTAAGGGAATCGACACCATGGCAAATACTCCACAAGCTAAAAAACGCGCACGCCAGAACGAGGCACGCTTTCAAATCAACAAAATGCGCCGTTCGCGGATTCGTACGCACCTGCGTGCAGTTGAAGAAGCAATTGCTTCCGGCGACAAAGACGCATCCGTTGCTGCATTGAAGGCTGCTCAGCCAGAATTGATGCGCGGCGTGACAAAAGGTGTGGTGCATAAAAACACTGCATCACGTAAAATGTCCCGCCTGTCTTCACGTGTAAAAGCACTGGGCTAAACTACATTTTGGGCATCACCTGCCTGACGACACAACATGAAAGGCGCGCCCCATCGGGCGCGCTTTTTCGCTTTCTGCAACGCAGTCGTGACTTTCTAAGCCTTTTCAAAGGGTTCATAGATTCTTTTCGATCCCGACCCGAGTCAAGCGCGTTGTTATGTTGAAACGAGCCCGTTCCCCTTGCTAACTTATACATGCGATTCACATCGTTCCGGGGGGAACATGAGTGAAATCGGCGTACGTTTGAAGCAGAGGTCTTGACCCTATTTCTTCATCGTAGCCCGGTCATTCATGCGAAGGGAATGGGCGCGTGACGGGTAACTGTCATATGACCAAACACTTTGCGTCTGCTGATACTACGCCAATTTTGGCGTCGTATTATTAGTTGTTCCGAAATCCAAAAAAACTGCCGATGGCGGCATGGCTCATGCTCACTGCATGATCTGGTCTGTCTGACGCTCTGGCGAGTTACGCAAGGCAATCATGCCCAAAGGGGGACTTTGGGTGATCGGTCGTTTTGTGTCTGGAAAGAATGTGAACCGTGGCCGCGAGGGGTGGTCATTGAGGCTTTGGAAAATTGAAACGGGACACTTATGATGAACGATGTGTGGCAGACGACCTTGGACGCTTTGAAGACAACCGTGGGCGCGAATAATTTTTCCAATTGGATTGCGCCGCTCGCGTTTTCAGAGGCCAGCAATGGCGTTGTGACGTTCGATGTGCCCACCACGTTTATCGGCAATTACGTGCAGCAGAATTTTGGTGAGCAGATTATGTATCAGATGTCCCGTCAGGGCCAAGATGTGCAGCGTCTGGTTTTCAAAGCATCTGGTGCCGCCCGTGCTGCTGCCTCTGCCCCTTCAGTTACCCCAAAGCCGACACGTGTTGACCAGATTTCTGGATCGCCAATTGATGCACGCTTTACCTTCTGTCTCTTATACACATCTCCGAGCCCACGAGACCTCTCTACATCTCG
>OJHH01000299.1_pt1 | contig 16427 bp, 14 predicted proteins | sample 1594911 | NCBI WGS metagenome assembly OJHH01 (sample SAMN05416787, study PRJEB24817) | seawater metagenome | isolation source: Sea water | place: Canada:Atlantic | collected 2013-11
GGCCTGAAGCAATGATAACGTATTATTATAATGATGATTACACATCATTAAAGGGTAAGCGTACTGAAAAGGAGAAAGGACTTATTAAAAGTGAAAACGATACACCTTATCCTAGTTATAATGAACTTAAGGCTGAAAGAAATGAAGAAAGTGAAAAATTAGTGTTTACTATTAAAAATGATAAAGGACAAGTTGTTAAAAAAGAATTTAAAAAACCTGAAAAAGGAGTGCAACGTTTTCATTGGGATTTACGATATACACTTCAAAACCCAATAGATTTAAGTGTTTCTTCGTTCTATAACCCTTGGGCAGGAATTGATGAAGGCACTTTGGTTGAACCAGGAACTTATACGGTTGACATGCAATTGTATAAAAATAATGAGTTAACAAAACTCGCTGGTCCAATAGCATTTGAAGTCAAGGCTTTAGATAACACTGTAATGCCTGCAGAGAATAGAGCGGCTAAAGTAGCATTTCAAAAAGAGGTAATGCAATTAGAGGCAGATTTAGGAGCGTGTCAAACAATTATTAGCGAAACGAATACTAAACTTAAGTATATCAAAGCAGCAATAAAGCGTTCTGAACAACCTTTTGGAGAGTTAACTAAATCTGTAGTAGCAATAGAGAATAAGTTGAAGCAAATTGGTTTAGAATTATTTGGAGATAGCGTGAAGTCTAAGTTAGATATTAGTCAATTGCAATCTCCTGCAAATAGAATTGGTACTATTGGTTATGAGCAAAAGTATTCTACATCGGCACCTACCAAAACACATAAAGATAGTTATGCTATTGCCAAAGGTGAGATTATAGTGTTAAAGAAAAGAGTAGAAGCTATTTTTAATATTGATGTAAAGGAATTAGAAGATAAATTGATTAAGTCTGGTGCTGCGTATACACCTGGACGTGGATATAAAAACTAAAATCAATTAACAAAAAAACAAAGATAACACCATACTTCAATCTGTTATTTATTTGTTAAGTTTAGTGCTTAACAATATAAGAATCGTACATAATCACGATAAGCGTAATAATAAAAAAGCACTCAATTTGAGTGCTTTTTTATATCTAATTAATCTTTACTTCGTCTACTGCTTCTATCTCTACCAAATCCACTTTTGAATTCTCTAGATGATCCAGAGTCTTTATTTCCTCTGTCTCTATCGAAACTTTTCTTTTTACGATCTCCGCCAGCACTGCTGCTGCTGCTGCTTCCGCCACCACGATGATCTCTTCCGCCGTTACTACGACTTCTTCCGCCGCCACCGCCACGGTTTCCACCACCAGCACGTTTCTTTTCAGTAATTTCTACGTTTACTCCACGACCTTCAAACTCGATATTGCTATCTCTAGTAAATGCCGATAAAGTTTCTTTTTCAAAGTTTTTATCTAATTCAAAGAATGAAAAAGTATCTAATATCTCTATTTGACCTATTTCAATATTGTTAGATATCTTTTGTTCGTTTATCAATCCAATTAAACGAGCAGGATTTAATTTATCTTTTCTTCCAATATTGATAAAGAAACGAGACATGTTTTCATCATCTCTTCTTTTACCTCTTGAATCTCCTCTATCGCTTCTATCTCTTGTTTCTCTGTCACGGCTATTGCTTCTGCTTAAGTCATTTAAATCCCCAGAATTCGCGTAATAACTTAAGAAACTACTAAACTCAATAGATACAAATTTTTTGATTAATTCGTCTCTATCTAAATCTGCTAACCTTTCTTGTATAGCAGGTAAATATTCACCAATTTGGCTTTCGTTTACTTCAGTATCTTTTACTTTATCAATTAATTTTAATAATTGTTTTTTCAAAATCTCTTTCCCGTCAGGAACTTGCATTTGAACAAACTTCTTACCAATGATTCTTTCTATAGGACCTAATTTTCTTCTTTCACCTGGAGAAACAATAGCGATAGATATACCTGTACTCCCTGCTCTACCTGTACGACCACTTCTATGTGTGTAAGATTCTATTTGATCTGGAAGTTTGTAATTGATCACATGTGTTAAACTATCTACATCTAATCCACGTGCAGCAACATCAGTTGCAACTAATATTTGTAATGATTTCTTGCGAAATTTTTTCATCACGATGTCACGTTGTGCTTGTGATAATTCACCATGAAGTGAATCTGCACTGTATCCATCTTGAATCAACTTATCAGCAACTTCTTGAGTTTCTCTACGTGTTCTACAGAAAATAATTCCATAAATATCAGGATTGATGTCTGCAATACGTTTTAAAGCAGGATATCTATTTCTATCTGTTACTACATAATATTCGTGAGATACTTGATCTGAACCTGAATTACGCTTACCTGCATCAATTTGAATAGGGTTGTTCATGTAATTTCTAGCGATTCTATCAACTTCTTTTGGGAATGTTGCAGAAAATAATAATGTCTGCTTTGTATCTGGAGTCACTTGTAATACTTGATCCAATTCATCCTTGAATCCCATATTAAGCATTTCATCTGCTTCATCTAAGACTAACCATTCTACTGAATCTAAACGTAATTTTTTACGTTTAATTAAATCTACAGTTCTTCCTGGAGTTCCAACAACAATTTGAACGCCTTTGTTTAAAGTACGTATTTGTCCGTTTATATCAGAACCACCATAAACAGCGGCAACTCTAAACCCTTTTAATTGTGTAGAGAACTCTTCGATATTTCTAGCAATCTGGATTGCTAACTCACGAGTAGGTGATAAAATAATTGCTTGTACTTCTTTGCTGTTTAGATCAATTTTTTGTAAAATTGGTAAACTAAAAGCTGCAGTTTTACCTGTTCCGGTTTGTGCAAACGCTTTAAGATCTTGATCTGACTCAATAACTTGTGGAATTGCTTTTTCTTGTATTTCAGTTGGATTTTCATAACCCAAGACTCTTAAAGCCTTAACTATTTCTGGTTTAAGACCTAATTCTTCAAATGTTGACATTATCTATGTTTAATGATTCACAGATACGCCCGCACCTATAAACCTGTTTTTCAGGGTGCAAAAGTACACTTTAATTTATAAATAGAGTGAAGGCACGTATTTTATTTATAACTCTTCTAAGCTACCTAGCTGTTTTTCAAGATGTTGAGATGATAAGTAAGTGAAACTGTTAGAGATAATTCCGTTTTTATCTACCAAGATAGTCCTAGGTTCATGACTTTTCAGGAATTTATTAGCAGCACTTTCTTTTGTCAATATAAATTGATTGTCTAATGATTTGTATATTTTAGTATCATTAAATTTAGGTCTCATATTTACACCAACAAATAGGAGTGTTGGGTATTTTTCTTTTAACCTCTTAACGCGTTTAATAAGCATATCTTGGTTCATTATTTCTGGAGACCAAAAGTAAATGACCGCTTTCTTGTTTTTAATAATAGATTTTAAATCAACCTTTGAATTATTAAACCTTGCCAATTCAAAATTATCGATTGGTTTTTTTAGTTCTAAAATGTCACAATCATCTGCCAATGCATTAATTTGATTAATAAATGCTTTGTTTGAACAGTGTTTGTTGAAAAGGTTTAGTGCCTTTTTATTTATGGAGCATGAATTATAATTCTCTCTAAAATCATTATAGATTGCTTGGTAAAGTAATTGGTTTTTAAATCCATCAACTTTTATATTAGCTGCAATGACATTTAATATTTTTTCTGTAAAATTTGATTCGACGCTTTTATCTTTATAAGCAATACTATATAAGTAGTTCCTTACATAATTATTAAAAGGATAGTAATCAATTAAATCCTTGTTGTTTATGTCAATACCTTTTCTATGGTCATAATAATTTTCTGGAAGCAATGGTAATGAATCTAATTGAAAACGGTTTTTATGAATAAATGGATATGACTCTTTTTGTCGATATGCAGGGAAGCTGATAGCAACTTTAGCTAAATCTTGAAACTTAGATGTCAATTTAACTCCAGAGTTTTGTAACTGACTATACAAGTGTTCATTAATATTTTCTATGATGTCTAATTTTTTGATAAACTCATTAGGTTTTAAATTGTAGTATGGACTAAACTTTCTTTCATTTTTTTCATTTTGAAGATATAAAGTGATAATAAAATTATTTTTTTCAGCCCCTTTTCCACTAAAAACAAGAGATTCATCAAAATCCCAAGTGTTTAATCGAATTGAAATGCTATCGTTTTTTTCAAAATAGATATGTTGAAACTCAGGTCCATGTTTAAAAGAGTATAATCCTTCTGGTAAAGAATTGAATTTTTTAGAAAATGTATTATTAGTTAGTATAGGAATTGTGTCAAGGGATTGTTCGCTCTTCATTAAAACCACATATTTGGCTTTCGGATTTACAATTTGACCTCCAAAAAAAATAGACTCGTCAGTACCTTTATCAACTGAATCACAGTTAATTAAAGTAATAGATAAAATTAGTATTGTTATGAAGTTTTTCATTTATTTAATGTAAAATGACATCTCAACAAATGTACAATTATAGAATAAAGGACTTGTTAAACAGATGTTAAAAATTAGACGAACTATTTTATATAGGTTTCATTTATAAACCATTCTGTTTTTATAGGTCAAAGTCTGTAATTTTTCATAATTTTGCAAAAATTTTTAATACCATAAAATCATATGCTTTCAGTATCAAATCTTTCTGTACAATTTGGAAAAAGAATCTTGTTTGATGAAGTAAACACTCAGTTTGTTCAAGGAAATTGTTACGGAATTATTGGCGCTAATGGTGCTGGTAAATCAACATTTTTAAAGATAATATCTGGGGAGATTGATCCAACTTCTGGACATGTACATTTAGAGACGGGAAAAAGAATGTCAGTTCTGTCACAGAATCACTTTGAGTTTGATGAATTCCCTGTTTTAGAGACTGTAATGATGGGGAATAAACCATTGTTTAATCTTAAAAAAGAGTTGGATACTATTTATGCTAAACCAGATTTTTCTGATGCAGATGGCATTAAGGCTGGTGAAATGGGAGAGAAGTTTGAAGAAATGGGAGGATGGACTGCAGAAAGTGATGCTGCTTCATTGCTATCATCTTTAGGTATCAAAGATGGTCAGCATTATACAATGATGGGAGATCTTGATGGTAAGTCAAGAGTAAGGGTTTTAATGGCTCAGGTTTTATTTGGAAATCCAGACCTTTTAATAATGGATGAACCTACCAATGATTTGGATTTTGAAACAATTAATTGGTTAGAAAATTTCTTAGCCAATTTTGACAATACTGTAATTGTAGTTTCGCATGATAGACACTTTTTAGATGCTGTATGTACTCATATTTCTGATATTGATTATAACAAAATAAACCATTACTCAGGAAACTATACATTTTGGTATGAGAGTAGTCAATTGGCTGCGAAACAACGTGCTCAGCAGAATAAAAAAGCAGAAGATAAAAAGAAAGAGTTGGAAGAGTTTATACGTCGTTTCTCTGCTAATATGGCCAAATCAAAACAAGCTACTTCTCGTAAAAAAATGATTGACAAGTTGAATGTTGGAGATATCAGACCTTCTAGTCGTCGTTATCCTGCAATTATTTTTGAAAGAGATCGTGAAGCAGGAGATCAAATATTGAATATTGAAGGCTTGACAAAATCTATTGATGGTGAAGTCCTTTTTAAAGACATTCATTTTAGTCTAAATAAAGGGGATAAAGTTGCTTTGATTTCAAAAAATTCAAAAGCAGTAACCGAGTTTTATAAAGTTTTAAATAATGATTCTAAAGCAGATTCTGGTAAATTTTCTTGGGGTGTAACAACTTCACAATCATATTTACCATTAGAAAATTCTGAGTTTTTTAAGAATGCAGAATTAAATTTGGTTGATTGGTTAAGACAATATGCGAAAACTGAAGAAGAACGTGAAGAAGTTTTTTTAAGAGGGTTTTTGGGTAAGATGATTTTTAGTGGAGAAGAAGCATTAAAGAAGTGTAATGTATTGTCTGGAGGAGAAAAAGTACGTTGTATGTTATCTCGTATGATGATGATAAGAGCGAATGTATTAATGTTAGACGAACCTACAAATCACTTAGATTTAGAGTCTATTCAAGCATTTAACAACTCATTGAAGAACTTTAAAGGGACTGTTCTTCTATCTACTCATGATCATGAGTTTGCGCAAACTGTAGCGACTAGAATAATTGAAATAACACCTAAAGGAGTTATTGATAGGCTTTCAACTTTTGATGATTACTTGAGAGATCCTAAAGTGAAAGAATTAAGAAATAAGATATATTCATAATATTAATAAAAAAAGAGGCTTTTGCCTCTTTTTTTATTCTCTCATAGACTTCCCTCTTCTCTTTTTGAGTTGCTCTAGAATTCTTCGACCGAAATCTTGTTCTGATTTATAGAGTATTAAAATCTTTTTTGAAGGTAAAATTGATTTTAAGTTTTTATACATATCAATTTCTTCATTTTTAATATTTGAATCTAATTTTATAATCGAACTTAATAGTTTCTCAGCCTGTTTATCAGTAATAGCGTCAAAACCTCCATTTTCTCGAATGGTTTTGTGCGTAGTTCTCATTTCAATACGATACTGATGAATTACTTCTTGATGCTTATTATAAACTGGCCAAAACCCTTGAGCCTCTTTTGAGGATAAATCAAGTTTTTCGGTAATAAATCCTATTTTTAAAGATTTTAATTTATCATTTCCTTCACTTCTATGCTGACTATAAAGTGTAGTGCTTAAAAAGAAAAGTAATACGTAAGGTAATAATTTTTTATATTTCATAATCAATACTTTAGTTGGTTAAATAGAGTGATTCAATATCAATATCGTTTAAATATTTAATTAAATGCTCATCGTTATATTGTTGGTTTATTTCTAATTCTTCGAAATCTACATTTTCATAAATTGCAGCAATTTCATAAGAATCTAATTCTAAATCACCATTATCAATCCAATTTTCAATTTCTGACACCTCCAGATTTGCTAATAAATCAGTAGAACTAGTATTATTAAATAATTGGAATGTTACAAATAGTAATAATGAGGCAGCAGCAAGTGGTATAAAAGTCTTAACGAACCTATTCTTTAGACGTCTTATTTTTGGTTCGCGTCTTATTTTTTCAAATACACTATCTTCAAGAGTTTCAAAATAATTTTCTGGAATTGAAAAATTATTTTCCTGATTGTTAGATTTTATAGTATGTATAACCTTATCTTCAACTGTTTTAAAATAATCTTTTGGAACTTCAAAAGGAGATTCTCTTTCTAAATTATCAATATGTTTTTTTAAAAATACCACATGCTCAATACTCTCAAAATACGTATTAGGTACTTTAAATCCACTTCCGAGTTTTTTTAACTCATTTAGTTTTGGTGTAATATGTTTTAATTCTTCAGCCTTCATTTTTTTACTATGACTCTTATAACCTCTTATGGTTTAATGTGTTGTTATTATTTTTTCAATTTTTTTAACAGCATGAAAATAGGAGGCTTTTAAAGCTCCTACGCTTGTTTCTAGTGTTTCTGACATGTCTGAATATTTAATTTCATCAAAATACTTCATATTAAAAACTAATTGTTGCTTTTGAGGTAATGTTGCAATAGCTTTCTGTAATATTAATTGTATTTCTGTGCCGCTGAATAGAGTGTCTTCTTGTAGAGTACTTGCTAAATTTTGATGATGCTCTGTAATATCAATATTTTTTTCTTTTGCCCTCTTATTTATAAAAGTAATTGATTCATTTGTTGCAATTCGATACATCCAAGAGTAAATTTTACTTTCAGAATTAAACTTCTCTATATTTCTATAAACCTTTATGAAAGTGTTTTGTAACACATCATCAGCGTCATCATGAGATTTGACTATTTTGCGTATATGCCAATATAAACGCTCTTTATATAAAGTCATTAATACACGAAAAGCTTGTTCTTGTGTTTTAGAGTTTTTAAGTTGTTTTACTAAAGTTTTTTCGTCTACCAACAGTAACGTTTTTAGTTTAGACGATTAAAAGTACAAAAGGTTTAAAAGAAATAAAATATTATCTAGCTCTTTTTTTTGTATACCCAAACAATCTATCTTTTTGTATCAATTCAGAAATACCTTCAGGAAGCATTTTTTCCCAACCTTGTTCACCATCAGTAATCATTTTTAAAACTTTCCTAGAGAAAATATTCAAAATGGTTGGATCGTAATTTTCAATATCTACAACTTTTCCGTTGTATTTAAAGAATTTATATAACTCTTTCATTCTAGGATGAACTTTTAAATTCTCACTATTGATTACTTCCCCAGTTTTTTCATCTACAAGAGGATATAGGTATATTTTTAAATCTTTAAAGAACAGTTTTCCAAATGCTTCTAAAATTCCACCACTTAATTTTCTGTAATATTTTTCGTCAAAGATTTGTACAAGATTGTAAACTCCCATAGCTAATCCCATACGCTCTTTAGTAAATTCAGAGTAATATTCTACTAGCTTATAATATTCAGAGAAGTTAGAGATCATCACATATTGACCAAGAGAGCATAATAGTTCAGCTCTATCTAAGAAATCTCTCTCATTTATTTCTCCTTCTGCAGATAAGTTTGAAAGGGTGATTTCAAAAATAGTTTTAGAGTTTTCTGGATCCACTTTTTTTTCTGCATAAAACAATTCAGTGGCTTTTTGATAAATATCCATATTCACCTTAGTTACAGGTCTAAAACTTCCTCTAAGAGTTAAAATATTCTTTTTGTAAAGTTGCTGTGCAGGTAATAAGTTGTTTCCGTCAGGACCAAACATAACGGCATTTGTCATTTGGTTTTTAACCAATTGCAAACTCATTAAACGATTGTCTACGTAAGTAAATCTAGGCCCTGAAAAATTAATCATATCGATTTCGATTTGATCTTTATCTAAATTATCATAAAAAGATTTTAGCAAATCTTTTGGACTGTCATGCATATAAAAACCACCATAAATAAGGTTAACACCTAAAATTCCGAGTGTTTCTTGTTGTAATTTAGCATCGTTTTCTTTAAAACGAAAATGCATTATAATTTCATTATAGCCTTCTAGTGGATCTAATTGAAATTTTAGACCAATCCATCCGTGACCTTTAAATTTTTTAGCAAAATCTATAGTTGCAACTGTATTGGCATATGAGAAAAATAATTTTTCAGGATGTTTTTTACGACTCAATCGTTCTTCAGTCAGATGAATTTCATGAGTTAACATGGTTTTTAATCTAGTTTCTGTAACATATCGCTTGTCTTTTTCAATACCATATATAGCGTCAGAGAAATCTTTGTCATAAGCACTCATTGCTTTTGCAATTGTTCCTGAAGCACCACCTGCTCTAAAGAAATTTCTTGCAGTTTCTTGTCCTGCACCTATTTCTGAAAAAGTACCGTAGATATTGTCATTTAAATTTATGCGTAGCGATTTCCTTTTTATAGACGGAACTGCTGCTATATTTTTATCACCTTTAGTTACTGAAGACATTTGTGTATATATTTGTTTAATCTATAGCAAAAATAAGAAATTCATATATTTTTAACGTTAAATTTGTCAAAAACAATAATAAATTGAAAGTAACATTTTTAGGTACAGGAACTTCACAAGGTATTCCAGTTATTAATTCTACACATCCTGTTTGTTTATCTACTGATAAACGAGATAAAAGATTGCGGGTTTCTGTGATGATTCAATGGGACGAATTCACTTATATCATTGATTGCGGTCCGGATTTTAGATATCAAATGTTACGCGCCAATGTGAATAGCATAAATGGGATTTTATTTACACACGATCATGCTGATCATGTTGCAGGATTAGATGATATTAGGCCTTTTTGTTTTCAAATGGGCTCTGTGCCAATTTACGCTCAACAGCGTGTCTTGAGTGTTTTAAATGAGCGCTTTGCTTATATTTTTGATGAAGTTGATAAATATCCTGGTGCTCCGTCAGTAGTGCAAAATGTTGTTGACTTAACACCCTTTCAATTAAAAAATATTGAAGTAATCCCAATAGAAGTAATGCATGGAAAATTACCTATTTTAGGTTATAGGTTTCAAGACTTTGCATATTTAACGGATGTGAAAACAATTGACCTTCCTGAAAAAGAAAAATTAAAAGGGTTAAAAATTTTGGTAATAAGTGCTTTGAGAAATGAAAAACATCATTCACATTTAAATTTGGCTGAAGCTCTTGAAATAATTGAAGAATTACAACCTAAAAAGGCTTATTTAACTCATATTAGTCATACGTTAGGTTTTCATGCTGAAGTCGAAAGAAAACTCCCTAAAAATGTTTATTTAGGATATGATGAGTTAACAATTGAGTTTTAATTCAATTTTTCTAACCCCATGATTCGTATCCCATTGTTTAGTTTCTATAAACTCAAACTGTTTATATAAGTTTATTGCAGGGATGTTTTGCAATCCAGTTTCAACGGTAATTATTTTTGAATTAAAATTCACTAGTGTAAACTTCATGAGTTTACTTGCAATTCCTTGTCTGAAATTATTTGGATGCACCACAAGACTCTGTATGTGAGTCAATTTATCGTCACTCTTTATTTCTATAACTCCTGCTAGTTTTTCATTAGAATAATAACCAAAAAATTGGGTATTACTGTTTATAAAATTTTGAACACTTCTCTTTAATGGTGGAAAATCAACAGCCTTTAATAGTTCTGCTTCAACTTTATATGATACTTGAAAAACGGTGTAAATATTTTCTGAAACTTCTTTATTTTTGGTGTTGAGTTTTGATATCATAATCGATCCTCTATCCATTTTTTGAAATCGTAGAAGTTTTGTGGCGCAACTCCATGACCAACAACATATTCTTGATATGAATTTTTAATTTTTAAATTATTTAAAAAAGTTGGAGCATTTTGTGCCCATTCAACAGGTATTACTTGATCTACGCTTCCGTGAGAAATGAAAAAATCTAGATTTGAATAATCATTTTCATTAATAGTATTTGGAAGTAAGTCTTGATTTATGTAACCGCTAAGTGCAATAATATTTTTTATTTTATCAGGATAACTTAAGGCTACACTATAACTTAAAATGGTGCCTTGACTAAACCCTAAAAGAAAAATATTTTCTTTGTTTACGTCATATTCAAGGGTAATTTCATCTATAAACAAGGCTATTTTATCACGTGCTTCTATGGCTTCGTCTGTATCAGAAAACTTACCATTATTGGTGTCAAAATGAATTGTATACCAAGAATATGCACCGTTTCCAAGCGTTAAAGGCGCTCTAGCGCTAATAATTAATAACTCATCAGGTAATTCTGAAGCAAATGAAAATAAATCTTCTTCGTTGCTACCGTAACCGTGTAAAAGAAGTAGTAATGAAGGGTTTTTTATTGGTTTTTTTGGATATCTAATTTGATATTCTAATGATAGTTTTTTTGTCATTTTATATAAAAGAAAAATTGCAATTAGATATAATAAATAATTGTGATTGAATTTAATTGAGTACTAATTTGTTTTGAGCAAATATTCCGTATACTTCTCCTTCAATTTCGTGATTTAAAAAGGCTGAATTTTTTGAAGTAGAAAGAATCATATCTTCAGTAAAAACCTTTTTCCCTGTTGGATTAAAAAGTGTGATATCTGCTATTTCACCTTCATTTATCGTAGCGCTTTTCACTCCAAATATTTTTCTTGGATTTTCGGTGACACATGTTATAAGAGTCTCTAGATCAATTGTTTTGTTTAGAATTCCAAAAAAACTTTCTAAACCAATAGTTCCGTATTTTGCATTGTTAAACTCTACTTTTTTATGTTCTATATCAATAGGATTGTGATCACTTGTTATGGTGTCTATTGTGCCATCTTGAAGTCCTTTTAAGAGTTCTTTGATGTCTTTGTCTGTTCTTAATGGAGGGTTTGTTTTAAATTTCGCATCAAAGTTTGATAATTCATCATCTGTAAGTGATAAGTGATGTGCTGCTACACTACAACTTACCTGTAATCCTTTCTTTTTAGCGGCTTTAATTAGTTTAACTGATCCTGCAGTTGAAATTGTAGGAATATGTAATTTTCCGCCAGTATACTCAAGGATAAAAAGATCACGTGCTATTTGTAATTCTTCTGCTAAATTTGGTATTCCTTTTAGTCCAAGTCTTGTGCTATTTACACCTTCATTTGCCAATCCATTTCCAGCGATAGAATTATCTTTAGGGAAACTTAAGACTAATCCGTTAAAGTTTTGAGCATAGAGTAGTGCTATCTTCAATAAATTTGGATTTGAAATAGATGTGTTATAATCTCCAAATGCAATTGCACCTGAATTTTGCATATCATAGAGTTCTGCAATATCTTTTCCTGCGCCACTTTTGGTTAAATTTCCAATAGGATAAAGGCTTGTCGTTTTTCCAGAGGCTTTATTTTTTAGATACTCTACGGCTGTTTTATTATCGGTTTTAGGAAATGTATTTGGGTTAACGGCTACTGCAGTAAATCCGCTTTTTGCAGCAGTTTTTAGACCATTTTCAATGGTTTCTCTTTCTTCAAATCCTGGTTCGCCAAGACTAACACTTGTATCAAACCAACCATTTGAAATGTGTAAGTTGTTAAGGGAAATTTCTTTAATTTTTTTATCATTTTCAATTTTCGTTGAAATTTTTATGATAACTCCATTTTCAATCAAAATATCACATTTTTTGAGGTGATGTTTGCTGTTTTGATCGATTATTTTGGCAGATTTAATTAATAGATTCATACTTTAAAAAATTTTAAAATGCACATTTCTAATAGCAAAAATAAGATAGCTAAGGCTAAAAACCATTTAAAAAGCGAATTGATTTCTTGCTGTTTTGATAATTGACTGAAAGTATTATTTATAGACTTTGAAATATGTATGTTTTTTTGATTTTTAAAAACTTCATTTAAATCAGCATAATTTAAATTATTTTCTTCTCTATTATGGTTAAACGCTACTGTTCTTAAGGTGTTTTTCTCTTTTCTTATTTTATAAAAACCACTTTTTGAAGGTTCTTCTGAAGTTTTTAATTTCACTTTATTATACTGCACTTCCTGTAGAGGGATAAAATCTATTTCTTCATTTTTCAGGCTAAGAATTTCATCTTTTTTTATGTGAGCGCTAATTTCTAGGGTGTTTTCAATTCCTATAGTATATGATAGTTGTGGTAAATTGTAACTGTATTTTCCGAAATTGTAAAACAATGGAACTATTAATGGAGAATTCTTAAAATTAGAATTGACTTTGTTTATTGGAGCGGAAAAAAGATAGGTATTGGTGTTGTTTGATTTCACTTCCGTTACAAAACTAGTTTGGTTTTCAAATGATATAATAGGAGAGGAGTTATCTGTTTTGAGTTGATATTGTTGTTTTACTGTTGGATATTGGAAATTTTCAACCTGTTTTTCAAAAACATTACTAAATAAAGGATGTGAATAGTTAATATTTGTAATTTTCAACTCTTTGTTAGTTGATTTTGAGAGCGTTCCTATATTTAATTTACTGTAAAGTAGATTGTAAGACCTTAATTCTATTTTTGAAGCTGGAATTATTACGAGATCTCCTCCGTTTATTGAAAACTGATTTAAAATTTCAATTAATTCATTTGGAATTGAATTGACTTCATTGATAATAATTAAATCTTGATTTTGAATTGAATTATAATCTAAGTTTGAGAGTGTTTTATTATTGAAATTAAACTCGTCTTTTGTGTAGATTTTTGTTAGATATTTTGAGTCACTTCCAATGGATAAAATATTGATTTTTTTAGGTTTAGAAATGGTGAAGAAATACGCGTTATCAAAAGTTAAATTTTCATCACTAATTTTTATAATTCCATTTGATAATTCCTGATTTGGAATTGAAAATTCAACCTCAATTAACTTATTTTTTGACAATGCAGAGGAAGTTTTTCCAATTAAAACATCTTCATTATAGAGTGAAATTGTAGTGTTCTCTGAAGTTGTATTTGTATTGTTAATTAGAACTTTTAATACAAACTCTTTATTGCTTTTCGTTTTTATAAACACACTATCAATAGACGTGTTGAGATTTTCCTTTGAAGTAAGATTTACACAATAAATAGGCGAGTTTACATTTGTAACACCTTGTATATTTATTTTATTAATAAGTTGAAAATCAGATAATAAAATAATATTATTTAAAGTGTTTATTTCATCTAAATTTATTTGCTCTATTTTTAATAATACCGTGTTTAAGTTGAGTTTTCTTGATGAATATTCAGTTTTTATTAACTCATCCTTTAGTTGTTTTGAGTCAATATTTTTAAAAACATGATCATTTGTTATAAATGAATATGTAGTATTTTGTTGGATATTATTAATTATTTCTTGAATTGCCACTTTTAATAATTCACCTCGTTTTCCTTTGATTTGCATGCTCAAAGAATTGTCTAAATATATGATTGTATTGTGTTCCTGATTCTTTTCAAAATTTGAAAAATAAGGCTGTGAGAACGCGAAAATTATTGTTGTAAATGCAAGTGATCTTGTAAGTAAAATGAGCCACTTTTTTAGTTGTGAACTCTTGCGAGTTTGCAGTTCAATTCTTTTTAAAAATTGGACGTTTGTAAACGGAGCTTTTATGAAACGCTGTAATTGAAATAAATGAATTATTATCGGTATGATAAGAAGCAGTAAAGCGAATAAGATTTCGGGATTCTTAAATTGCATTGTTCTTTAGATTGGTCAAAGATATAAAAATCATTGGAAATTTAAGTGAAATAGTTTTTTAAGATTCCCAAAGGGTACTTACTGGCTATTTTATTGGCAAATAATGGAAAATCTATGCTTGAATTATCATCTGCTTTGTCAGAAATAATACGAATAATTGAAAAAGGAATTTCATATTCATAGCATACTTTCGCTACGGCTGCTCCTTCCATCTCTACACATATTGCTGTTGGTATTTCTTTGTTTAGTTGTTCAACCTTGCTTTTGGTAGTGATAAATTGATCTCCACTTGCGATATCTCCATGAACAACTTTTGGAGTTGATATGTTAAATGAGTTTGCTTGAGAAGTGTCAATATATTCGCTGTAATTATCTAAAAACAGGTGTGTTGAGTTAATTAAACTCAAGTTGGTAGTTGTTTCTATAAATGTTTTTTTAATAATTGGAATTTCAAATTTATTGAATAGTGGACTCGCATCCATATCATGTTGGTATAAATTTTTTCCAAGTACAATATCACCAATATTTAAATCTGAATGGATGGATCCAGCAACTCCAGTAAAAACAATCTCATCAATTTTATAATCATTGATAAGTTGTGTAGTTGTTGCTGCTGCAGCTACTTTTCCCCAACGAGAAAATACTAAAACTACCTTTTTTCCGTATAAAATTCCTGAATAATAGGTTCTCTTCCCTTTGTTTATTTTAGAAACATCTTGTAATTGCTCAAGTAACGCATTAATTTCTTCTCGCATTGCACTTATAATCCCGATCATTTTAAGAAAGTTTTAATTGATAATTTCGCCATCTTTCATTTCCAACTTTCGGTCAGCCATATTTGCTAATTCTTCATTATGAGTAACAATTACAAAGGTTTGTCCGAATTTATCTCTAAGTTTAAAAAATAATTCGTGGAGATTTTGTGCCGAAGTTGAATCTAGATTCCCACTTGGTTCATCTGCAAATATTACTGAAGGATTGTTGATTAATGCTCTAGCAACTGCCACTCGCTGTTGTTCGCCACCAGATAATTCGTTTGGTTTGTGATTCATTCTATCAGCCAACCCTAAAAAATCTAGCAATTCTATTGCTTTCTTTTCAGCCTCTTTCTTTGATAAATCACCTATAAACGCAGGGATACAAACATTTTCTAATGCAGTAAACTCTGGTAATAATTGATGGAATTGAAATATAAATCCAATATGTTGATTCCTAAATTTCGACAATTCTTTGTCAGAAAAACTAAGAATGTTTTGGTTGTCTATAGTAATTTGAGTTTCTGAATGAAAACTTGGCTTGTCTAATGTGCCTAAAATCTGTAATAGCGTTGTTTTTCCTGCTCCTGAAGGCCCGACAATAGCTACAACTTCACCTTTTTTAATATGTAAATTTACTTTTTTAAGAACATTTAGTTCTCCATATAATTTGTTGATGTTGGTTGCTTTTATCATTCAATTATTACCTTAAAAACAAAAATAGGTTAAAAAATATCTTTTATGTTATTGTAATCAATAAAATAAACTAAACGTAAAGAAAGTAAATGCTGTTTTGGCTCACTAAATAATTCGTCAATGTTATCTTGGAAATTTAACTTTGTATCTGTTCCGTTTCCAAAAATTGAATTTCGATAAAAAGCGGTTAACTGACTTCCTGGAGCAAATTGCCATGTGTAATTTAGATCTAAATTCCAATTATTGAAATTTACATTATCTCTGGAATATGTAGTTGGTGTTAAGCCTCCAGTACTTGTAAGGTCATAGAACTGTCTCTTATACACATCTCCGAGCCCACGAGACCTCTCTACATC
>OJHH01000308.1_pt1 | contig 16143 bp, 18 predicted proteins | sample 1594911 | NCBI WGS metagenome assembly OJHH01 (sample SAMN05416787, study PRJEB24817) | seawater metagenome | isolation source: Sea water | place: Canada:Atlantic | collected 2013-11
AGATGTAGAGAGGTCTCGTGGGCTCGGAGATGTGTATAAGAGACAGGGCTTAAGCCGGCCCACCTTGGTGGTGATCAAACCCACCCTCCGCGGGCGTCTGTTCCAACGATTGAAAATCGTACAACGCTGCGGACAGTTCATCGGTGTCCGGATTGTTGCTTGATAATTCAAGGTGCGTTGCAACATAAGGCAATCAAGTTGTAAGTTCTTTCAAACAGCTCATAGGATCGACAATGCCGAACCTCCAAACAAGTAGTTATTCCGCGCCGGCGTTGGAAAAGGGGCTCGATATTATTGAGCTCCTTTCCACACGTGAACTCGGCTTAGGGCAAACTGAAATCGCGCGGGAACTGGGTCGATCTGTCGGTGAAATTTTTCGGATGCTGATGGTGCTCCAGACACGCGGCTATGTTGCGCAGGATCCGGTGTCGGATCGTTATCTGTTAACCACGTTCATTTTTGAAATTGCCCACAGGATACCCAAAATCGGGCGCCTCACCGCGTTTGCTGAACCGCTGATGCGTAAGATGACGCACTGCATTAACCAATCGGCACATCTGGCTATTCTCAACGAAGGTGGCGTTCTGGTCGTGGGACAGACCGCGTCACCAGGCAACAGTATATTGACCGTGCGCCTTGGTGCCAAAATTGACCTCTGGCATGCCTCCTCCGGCAGGGTAATCCTTGCGTTTCAACACCCTGAGATCTTGGAGGGATTATTGAAATCTGTCCCGCCGCCGCGCGAATTGCCCGCGAAGCAAATCATGCAAGAACTCACACAGATTAGAAAAGATGGTTTTGAAGTCCGAGACAGTTTTGTTGTTAAAGGTGTGGTCAATATCTCGGCACCGATCATAGATCATTCTGGTCAGGCGGCTGCGGCGTTGACTGTGCCCCATATTGAGCGGTTCGATTCCTCTGTTTCCTTTGCACAATGCACGTCAGAATTGATAGCTACCGCCGCTGCCATCAGCAAAAGCCTTGGCGGTCAACCACCGACCCAGACACCTTAACTCAGGTCGAGCGGGACACTGGGCAGTTTCATGCTGTCAAAGCAGGCCTCGACCAATGCCATCGTCTGATAGGCGTCCTCTATCCCTGCAAAAAGCGTGTCGTCTTCGCCCGCATCAAACCGCTGGACGTTGCGCATCGTGCCCATAAAACTGTCGATGAACCAGCTGCCGTCAAGCGGCACCTGTTCCCAATCGTCCCCGTTCTTGCAGTACCACAGCTCGTCCGCCTCTCCGTTTGGATAATCGAAACAAACCCCAAGTTTGACCATCATTACACCCTCTGTGCCTTCAATGCGGAACCATGCGGATTGGAATTTTCGACCCGCCTGATGATTGTGATTGATCGACATCGCGCCGCGCAAGGTATCGCCATAGTCCAGAATCACGGATGTCCGCGTCTGAGCAAAACCGGCCGCACGCGGGTCACGCATGGAGCGTGCAAACACACCCTTGGGGTTGCCTGCCAATGCGCGGATTGTATCCAAATAATGAATCGAATGAACCGCGATTTCCACGCGATCCATGGGGATCAGAAACGGGAAGAGTGTCCACGGCGTGAAGATATTCAAATGCACTTCGATCTCAAGCAGTTCACCGATCAACCCCGCATCAATCGCAGCGCGGACCGCCATCATCATGGGCGAAAACCGCAATTGAAAATTAACCGCGGCCTTTAACCGCTTATCGCGGCACACCTGACGGATCTCACGGGCTTGTTCCAGATCACCCCCCATGGGTTTCTGGATCAACACGGCTGCAGCATCTGGTAATTCTTTCAAAATGTCTGCAATGGCATGAGGTGGCACAGCGACATCGTAAACCACATCCTTTCCACAGGCCGTAACGGCTGCGGCGACATTGGCGTACACTGTTGGAATGTCATAATCAGACGCAAGCCCATGGGCGCGTTCGGCGTCCAGATCGGTCACGCTTGAAACGGTCAAACCGGCTTTGGTATAGGCCGGCATGTGGGCATCACGCACAATGCCGCCGGCCCCGATAATCACAATCGGCTTGGGCGCACTGGGTGCGGGCCAGCTTTGTTGTAGATCACCAATCATGTCGCGGCCTCCTTCATTTGCACCAGTAGAACATGTTCACAATACATCACTGTGCTCCCGTCTTGTTTTTTTGTCTCGGTTATTTCGACAACCTTGCCAAAGCCTTTGCGCTTGGGATCGGGGGCCATACCGCCAATGGTGACGACAGTGTGAATGGTATCGCCGATATGTACAGGTGTTGGAAACCGAAGGCGTTCGTACCCGTAAGTAAAAGCGCGTGGATTGATTTGTGTTGCCGTCAATCCGACACCAATCGCGAAGGTCATCGTGCCGTGGGCAATACGCTGACCAAATTCGCTGGCCGCGCAAAACTCTGCATCCATGTGATGGGGAAAGAAGTCGCCGGTATGCCCTGCATGCACGACAAAATCGGTCTCAGTAATCGTGCGCCCCATCGTCTTGCGCATGTCTCCCATCGAGTAATCCTCATAAAACTGTTCTTTTTCCACGGCGTATCCCTCCTGAGTTCATTTTCCTATTTCATATATACAAAACAATTTGACATTTGAAAAGATTCGATGCTACGAATGTCAGCAAGGTCATTGGGGGTAACAGACATGGCGCAGATAGGTGTTCACGCACGAGGATTGCCTGGCTTGCCAGACGACCATGCTCAAATCCCGGTTTGGAATGCGGAAAACTGGTACTTTGAAGACTTTGAAGCCGGCGATAAGATCCGAACAATCCGGCGCACGATTTCCGAAGGGGAATCGATGTTGTTCAACTCTCTCGTGATGGACCACCACCCTTACGTCAGTGATCAGGATTTTGCCGAACACGAAGGCCTCTTTGGCAAACGCATTGTTGCTGGCGCATTCGTATTTTCTCTTGGATTGGGTCTTGCCGCGACGAACTGCCAGAACTCGTTTTCATACGGCTATGACCGCCTGCGGTTTATCAAGCCAGTGTTCATCGGTGACACTATTTATACCATCCGCGAAAACATCGGCAAAGAGCCGAAAGACGAAAAGATGGGCAAAGTGCGCGTCAGCTATTCCGTCTACAAAGGCGAAGGCGAGCTGGCGCTTTACGCCGAACATTTGATGACCGCATTGTATCGCCCCGCCGAAAGTGCCGACAATGGATAAGAAGATCACATTGCGCGGTATGACATGGGACCACAGCCGAGGCGTGGACCCAATGCTCGCGACCTCTGCGGCATTTTCAAAAATACATCCCGACGTTGAAATCACATGGGAAAAGCGGTCTTTGCAGGCTTTTGCAGATCGTCCCATTGGTGAGATGGCTGCCGCCTATGACCTCATGGTCATTGACCATCCCCATGTGGGTGAAGTAGCGGGTTCGGGTCATTTGGTGGCATTTGACACGCTGGGCCGTGACGCTGATCTGGCCAAGCTCGCAGCGCAATCGGTTGGTCCGTCGCATCCGTCTTACAACTTTGAAAGGCATCAGTGGGGCCTTGCGATTGACGCGGCCACGCCCGTTGCATCCTTCCGGTCTGACCTGATCGAGACTGCGCCAAAATCGTGGGACGGCGTAATGACGCTGGCGGCTGCAGGCAAAGTGGCCTTGGCGATGATCCCGATCAATACATTGATGACATTCTTTGGCTTGGCTAAAAACCTTGGCTTCGTTGTAGCCGAAGATCCCGACCACTTGATGGAACGCAACCAAGCGGACGAAGTGCTAAGTGTCGTGGGTGAGTTGGCCGCCAAGGTTGATCCGCGTTGCCTGACACTTGACCCGATTGGCGTGCTGGAATGGATGGGTCGCACCAAAGGCGCACCCGCCTATTGCCCGTTCGGCTATGGCTACACAAATTATAGCCGCGATGGGTATTGTGAGTTCCCAATCACATTCGCCGACGCGCCGGGCTTTGGCGATAACGGGCCACGCGGAACAGTCATCGGTGGCACCGGCATCGCAATTTCCAGCCAGTGCAAACATATCGAAGTGGCCGCCGATTACGCGTTCTGGATCGCAGGCGCAGAGTGTCAGACTGGTCTGTTCTTTGACAGTGGCGGCCAGTCCGGCAATGCGGTGGCGTGGGAGTCCGACGCAACAAACGGGCAATGCCGCAACTTTTTCCGCAACACCCGCGAGACGCTAGAAACGGTTTGGTTGCGCCCGCGCTACGATGGGTACATGGGGTTCCAAGAAAGTGGTGGCGATATTCTACACGCGTTTCTGCGTGGCGAAACCAACAAAATTGACACGCTCGCCCGCCTTGATGCAGCCTATCGTGAGAGCCGGACATGAAGACCTTACCGCAATCCGAGCGCCCGCTGAACGGTCTGACAGTTGTTGATTTCAGCCAGTTCTTGTCTGGGCCGTTATGTGGTCTGAAGCTCGCTGATCTGGGGGCCCGTGTGATCAAGGTTGAGCGCCCCGGTGTGGGCGACCTGTGCCGGAACCTGTATATTTCCGATACTGACATTGATGGTGACAATTCGCTGTTCCACGCGATCAATCGCAACAAGGAAAGCGTCGCTGCTGATCTGCGTAACCCTGACGACCGCGCGGCTTTGGTTGAGTTGCTGAAGACCGCCGACGTGATGATCCAGAATTTTCGCCCCGGCGTGATTGAACGACAAGGGTTCGGTTATGACGATGTGCGCGCGATCAATCCGCGCATTATCTACGGCAGTATTTCGGGGTATGGTGAAGACGGCCCGTGGAAAGATTTGCCCGGTCAAGACCTGCTGGCGCAAGCGCGCTCCGGTCTATTGTGGCTGACAGGCAGCGCCGATGACGCGCCAACCCCCATGGGTCTGGCCGTTGCTGATATGTTGGCGGGCAACGCACTGGCGCAAGGCATCCTTGCGGCTTTGGTCGGACGCGGTATCCACGGCAAAGGTGCGCTGGTGCAAACTAGCCTTCTGGAAGCGATGATTGATTTTCAGTTCGAAGTTCTGTCGACCCATCTGAACGACGGCAATCGTACCCCCAAACGTAGCAGCGTCAATGGCGCGCATGCCTATCTGAGCGCGCCTTACGGCGTTTACCAAACCGCGGACGGGTTCTTGACCCTTGCCATGACGCCATCGCTAAAAATTCTGGCCGATTTGATCGACCTCAAAGGTCTAGAGTCATTCTATGACGATACTGCGGTTCTGATGACCCAGCGTGACCGCATCAAAGCCGCGATCGCCGCGCAAATTGTCACCCGCACGACAGCAGAGTGGCTATCCGTTTTGCAGCCCGCAGACATCTGGTGCTCAGAGGTTCTGAACTGGAACGAGATGCGCGAAACAGACGCTTACAAACGTCTTGATCTTGAACAAACCATCGTCCGGAACGGCACAGTGCGGCTTGAAACGCTGCGCTCGCCTATCCGCTACAACGGGGCCACGCTAAAATGTGATCGCGCAGCACCCGAACTAGGCCAAGACACAGATCGCGTCTTGGCACCTAAACGGCCGCATAACGCGGCACCATGACGGTCCAAATTCCGAGGGAGGAAACCATGACCAAATCTATATTTAAGACACTACTGGCAGCTTCAGCGCTGACAGGTATCGCTGCAACATCCGTTGCGGCAGAGGACGTCGATTACGGCAGCTTTGCCGACTATACCTTGCGCGTAAAACTGATTGGCGGCGCACAGTACGAGCCACTTTATGCGCGCATCGCAGAATGGGAAGCGATGACAGGTGCCACGGTTGATGTACTGTCTCGCAAGAACCACTTTGAGTTGGACCGCGAGATTAAACAAGACATCGCAGCAGGCACACTGGATTGGTGCGTTGGATCCAACCACACCAGCTTTGCTCCGCAATATGGTAGTATTTATCGCGACTTGAACGGCGTAATTTCTGAGGCGACATTGGCTGAATTCCAGCCGCTTGCGCTGCAAAATTCAACCGTCGAAGGTCGGCTTGTACAGCTTCCACGCCACTCTGACATCTCGAACCTATACTATATCAAGTCGCTGTTCGAGGACGCCGACAACAAGGCAGGTTTCAAAGCGGAATATGGCTACGATCTTTTGCCGCCCGAAACTTGGGAGCAGGTCAAAGATCAAGCGATGTTCTTTGCCGACGCGCCAACATTCTACGGTACACAGTTCGTGGGCAAGGACGAGGCGATTACCGGTCGTTTCTATGAAATGCTTGTCGCCAATGGCGGTGCGCTGTTTGACGATGAATGGAACCCGACGTTTAACTCTGCCGCTGGTGTTGAAACGGTAAACTGGTTCAAGGACCTCTATGAGTCAAAGGCCGTTCCTGCAGGCTCGCTTAACTATCTCTGGGACGACACGGGCCTTGGCTTTGCCTCTGGTACTGTTGCGTTGAACCTTGACTGGGCGGGCTGGGCATCGTTCTTTAACGACCCGGAAAACTCAAAGATCGCGGGTGACATCGGGCTCGTCCGCGCTCCAAAAGGATCGGCCGGTATTCGCTCTGGTTGGTCGGGGAGCCATACGTTCTCGATCACGGAAAGCTGTGATAACGTTGACGCCGCAGCGTCATTGGTCACTTTCCTGACAAGCCATGAAAGCCAGATGGTCGAAGCGACATCAGGCCTGTTGCCGACGCGTGCGGCTGTTTGGGGCGATGCCAAAGCGCAGTTCGCTGCGGACGGCAACGATTTCTTGGTAGAAGTGTTTGAAACCTACGCCATTTCGATGGAAGAGGATGCTTTCACACCGCCGTTGATCACACCATGGATCGAGGTGTCCAATGAAATCTGGCCACAGCTTCAGGCTGCTATCCTCGGGGAGAAGACCCCTCAAGAAGCGCTTGATGATGCTGCGGACGCCGCGCGCCTTGTCATGGAAGACGCCGGCTACCTCTAGATACCATTCTAGTTTGGCGCGGGCTTTCGGGTCCGCGCCAATCCGTTCCATTTCAACCAATATAGGCAGCAACGACATGGCCACCAAGCGCGTCCCATTCTGGCAACGAGAGAAATACACACCCTACTTGTTGCTGTTACCGGCATTCCTAATTCTGATGTTCGTCGTGCTGCTTCCTTTGTTGTTTTCACTTTACACCAGCTTTACGGGCTACCGCCTGATCCGCCCTGAAAGTTTGTATGATTGGGTGGGGTTGCGCAATTATCGCCGGATTTTTACAGATGGTGATTTCTGGAGCGCGTTTGGCCGTACAATCTTGTTCCTGACGATCGCGCTGAACCTTGAATTTCTACTTGGCCTTGGCATCGCCTTGCTGATCAATAAAATTACATGGGGCCAACGCACGTTGCGCACTATTATGATGTTTCCCATGATGTTTTCGCCAATTCTGGTGGGCTATCAGTTCAAGTTTGTTTTCAATGACAACATTGGCATTCTGAACAATGCTTTATATGCTCTTGGGCTCAGCGATGGGGCAATTGCATGGCTGGTCGATAAATATCTCGCCATGTTCGCGATTATTTTTGCCGAAGTCTGGATGAGCACCTCTGTCTTTGCTATTTTATTGCTGGCTGGCCTGTTTGCGATGCCGCGCGATCCACTGGAAGCAGCCAAAGTCGATGGCTGTAATTCATGGCAGGTGTTTCGCCACATCACTTTACCATTCCTCATGCCATTTGTGTTCATCGCCATGACGATCAGGTCGTTGGATGTAGCCCGCGCCTACGACATTGTGGACGTCATGACAGGGGGTGGCCCCGCTGGCCGGACCGAACTGCTTTGGACGATGATTGCCCGCACCGGATACGACAACGCCCGAATGGGGCAGGCCAACGCAATGGCCTATGTCTCGATCCTGCTGTCCATCGCATTCACCTACTATTTCTTCACGAAATTACTCGCGGCACGTAAATACATGGGAGGTGCAGAATAATGGAGGGTTCTATCCGCAAGCGCGTAGGCGCGGTCGCAACATGGCTATTGACCTTTATCTTGATGATTATCATTTGTGTGCCCGGCCTTTGGGTGATATTAACTGCGTTTCGCCCCAACGGTGAAGTGCTGGCTAAACCTCCGGTCTGGATCCCTGAAAACCCAGGCCTAGGAAACTTTGCCAAAATCTTTGGATTTGGGGGAGATCAGATCGCTATTCCAGTCTCTGCGTATTTCGCCAACTCACTCATCATCGCGCTGACCAGCACAGTCATTGCACTTCTGATCGGTATGTCCGGTGGCTATGCATTCGCGCGCTATCGCTTTAAGTTCAAGAACGGGTTGTTTTTGGGTTTGATGCTGTCACGCACCGTACCAGGCATCGCTCTGTCCTTACCTGTGTTTATGATCTGGAGCCGGATCGGGCTAATTGATGCCAAGATGGGTCTCATTATCGTTTATGTCGCGATGAACGTTCCGTTCACCATCTGGTTGATCGACGGCTTCTTCCGGCAAATCCCCAAGGAAATGTCAGAGGCCGCCCAAGTTGACGGCTGCACCCGTTGGCAGGCGTTCTGGAAAATCGAATTTCCATTGGCCAAATCGGGCATCGCAAGCGCAGGTATCTTCGCCTTCCTCACGTCATGGAACGAATATGCACTGGCTTCAAATCTGACGCGATCAACCGACAGCAAAACGCTCCCCGTGGGCCTTATGGACTTTACGGCGCAATTCACAATCGACTGGGCCGGCATGTCAGCAATGGCGGTTATCATTATTGTCCCCGCGCTGATCCTGACGTTCCTTGTACAGAAACACCTCATCGCTGGCCTGACATTTGGCGGCGTAAAAGGATAAGACATGGCTGAAATTACTCTCACGAACATCGTCAAAAACTATGGCAAACTTGAAGTTGTCCATGGTATCAACCTTGACATCGCCCACAATGAATTTGTGGTTCTTGTTGGCCCTTCTGGATGCGGTAAATCCACCACGCTGCGAATGATTGCAGGGTTAGAGGACATCACAGGCGGGACGGTTTCTATTGGTGACGTGGTTGTCAACGACCTGCCGCCACGCAAGCGCAACATCTCGATGGTGTTCCAGAACTACGCGCTTTATCCGCATATGTCCGTGCGTGAAAACTTAGGGTTCGGTCTGAAGATCGCCAAGCAGGATGAGGCAACTATCATCAAACGCGTCGATGAAGCCGCCGATATTCTTGGCCTTGACGAATTGATGGACCGTACACCTGCCGAATTGTCAGGGGGCCAGCGCCAGCGCGTCGCCATGGGCCGCGCCATCGTGCGCCACCCTGAGGCGTTTTTATTCGACGAACCGCTCTCCAACCTTGACGCCAAGCTGCGCGTCCAAATGCGTACCGAAATCAAAAAGCTGCATCAAAAGGTCAAAACCACCGTTGTTTACGTGACCCATGACCAAGTTGAAGCGATGACATTAGCTGATCGCATTGTTGTAATGAAAGACGGCTATATCGAGCAGGTTGGCACCCCGATGGATGTGTTCAACAACCCTGTAAATACCTTTGTGGCCAGCTTTATCGGCTCACCACCGATGAACCTGTTGCCGGCAACGATCAAAGGCAAGAATATCGTCTTCGCGGATGATAAATCCTTGCCAGTGCCTGTGCGTTTGACGGGTCTGGTGCGCGACGGACAAGAAGTGGTGTTTGGTCTGCGCCCCGATGATCTGACCCCTGTCGGCCACGGCATCGCAGAAAGCGGCGATGGCGCAAAGGTCACATTGGACATCGTGTTGTCAGAACTGCTTGGAACAGAGACGATCCTCTACACCAGCATCGCGGGGCAAGAGGCGCAGGGCAAAATGTTTGGCCCCCGCATCGTGGCACCCGGTGAGACGCTGGAATTTGATGTGGCCATGGACAAAGCCCATCTCTTTGATGCAGCCACTGGCAAGTCTGTTCGGGTCGAGTAATGGCACAGATTGTCAAAGCCGAACTGCTGATGGTGGACCTTGCCCCCAAGGTTGTGCGCACTGATGCAATCCAGTCTTTCGTCAGTCAGGAAACGCCGATTGTGCGACTAACCGACGCCGACGGAAATATCGGCACTGGCTACAGTTATACTATTGGCACCGGTGGGCCTGCGGTGATCAGCCTGTTGCGCGAAACGTTGCTGCCGCTGGTGATCGGTCGTGAGGCAGAGGAGATTGAAGCCATCTGGCGCGATCTGTTGTTCGCCACCCATGCCACCGCAGTGGGCGCGATTACCTCGCTTGCTTTGGCGACGATCGACACAGCCCTTTGGGATTTGCGTTGCATACGGGCCAGGCTGCCGCTTTGGCGCATGGCGGGCGGGGCGAAATCGTCTGTGCCGATGTATTCGACGGAAGGTGGCTGGCTCCATATCGACACTGATGCACTAGTAGCGGATGCACTTGCGATGCAGGCGAAGGGGTTTGCCGGCTCCAAGATCAAGATTGGCAAGCCCACATTGGCCGCAGACCGTGCGCGTTTGCGGGCGGTGCGCGATGCCGTCGGTGATGACTATCATATCCTTGTCGACGCCAATCAGTCCTTCACCTTGGCCGAGGCGCGCAGGCGTGCTGATATGCTCGCCGAATTTGACATCGGTTGGTTCGAAGAACCGATGCCCGCGGACGATGTGGGAGCACATGTGCAACTGACGGCCATGTCGCCCGTGCCCATTGCCGTTGGCGAGAGCATGTACTCCCTAAGCCAGTTCAAAGACTATCTGGCAATGAATGCTTGCACGATTGTGCAGGCGGACGTAGCCCGTGTTGGCGGTATCACCCCGTGGCTTAAAATTGCGCATATGGCCGAAGCGTTTAACGTCGCAATCTGTCCGCATTTCCTGATGGAGCTTCACGTCAGCCTGACCTGCGCTGTGCCCAACGCGCCGATGCTGGAATACATCCCACAACTTGATGACATAACGACTTCGCGGCTCGATATTCGCGATGGTAAGGCGCATGCGCCTCAAACGCCCGGTCTCGGGATCGCATGGGATTGGAACGCCATCGAGGCGCGCGCGATCAGCGGTTTAAACGCGACAATCGGAGGATAGAACATGGAACGCATGGCAATGGTCATCGGTATCAAACCCGAGAATATTCCTGAATACAAACGCCTGCACGCAAACACTTGGCCCGAGATTCTGGCAGGCATCACTGCGAGCAATATCCGCAACTATTCGATTTATCTGCGCGAGCCTGAAAACCTGTTGTTTGGTTATTGGGAATACCACGGCGATGACTTCGCTGCTGACGCCGCCAAAATGGCCGCAGACCCGAAAACCCAAGAATGGTGGGATATTTGCATGCCGCTACAAACCCCACTTGATACCCGTGCCGACGGTGAATGGTGGGCGATGATGGAAGAGGTGTTTCACAATGACTGACAATCGCATTGCCCCGTTTCAGGGGTGCTATACTGGTGTCGTCCATGACGTCATGCGCGCAATGGGGCGCAAGAATTTCACCCTGCCGCCACGGATCACGCCGCTGCAACCGGAAATGACCCTCTGCGGACCAGCTTGGACCGTTGAAGGCCGCGTTGATGAAAGCGCCGACCCGCATGAAACGCTTCTTGCGTGGACCGGCCTGTTGTCGCAGGCTAAGGAAGGGCACATTTGGACGGCCCAACCCCACACTCACCAGATCGCGCAAATGGGCGAGCTTTCTGCCGAAACCTTGCACCGCAAAGGTGTTCTGGGCTGTGTGTTAGACGGCGGGCTACGGGACGCGAACTTTATCCTCAACCTTGGTTTTCCCTGCTGGCGCACCCACCACACACCGCGTGATATCGTAGGCTTCTGGCTCCCAAAGCAAACGGACGTCGACATCATGATGGGCGACGTCCTGATCCGCCCCGGTGATTGGTTGCATGGCGACCGCGACGGCATGGTTTGCATCCCCGTCGAAATCCTTGATGAGGTGCTAGAAAAAAGCCAAGAAGCGATGCAGACCGAAAACAAGGTGCGCACCGCTATCCTTGACGGGATGGACCCGCAAGATGCCTATCTGAAATGGGGTAAGTTTTGAGCCTTGCAACAGACGATAGGCTTATCGTACTCGCGCCGATTGATACGGTCGCAGTCGTGCGATGTGCGATTGACGCAGGTACATCGTTAAAGATCAGCGGGCAATCCGTGACTTTGGCGCAGGCTGTCACACTGGGCCATAAGCTGGCGCGTTGTGCGATGAAAACAGGTGACAAGGTTCTCAAATACGGCGTGTCCATTGGGTCAGTCACCGCGCCCATCGCTATTGGTGAGCACGTGCATCTGCACAATATCCAAAGCGACTACACCCCGACCTACGCACTAACTGAAGCCGGAGCAGTGGCATGAGCATGCAAGGCTACCTGCGTTCTGATGGTCGAAAGGGTATCCGCAATGCGGTTGTGGTCGCCTATTTGGTGGAATGCGCACACCACGTCGCGCGCGAGATCACTTATCCGCACCGCGACCACGCCCAAGTCATCGGCTTTCCGGGCTGTTTTCCAAATGAATACGCGCAAAAGATGATGGAGCGGCTTTGCACCCACCCCAACGTGGGGGCCGTGCTGTTGGTGTCGCTGGGCTGCGAAAGCTTTAACCGTATGCAGCTGGAACAGGTCGTACGCGACAGCGGCCGTAAGGTGGACACCTTGGTCATCCAACGCACCGGCGGCACACGCAGCGCGATTGCAAAAGGCCAAGGCTTTGTCGCCCAAGCGATTGCCGATCTTGCTGACACTCCGCGCGTGGCAATGGATCTGTCGGATCTGGTGATCGGAACGGTTTGCGGTGGCTCTGATGGGACCAGCGGGATTTCCGGCAATCCAGCCACGGGCCGTGCGTTTGACCAACTTGTCGCCGCAGGGGCCGCCTGCATCTTTGAGGAAACAGGCGAGCTGATCGGCTGCGAAGACATCATGTCCGCCCGCGCTGCCACACCTGCGCTTGCAACAGAGTTACGAGGCTCTGTTGAAAAGGCGGCTAAATATTATGCGGCTCTGGGATATGGCAGTTTCGCTTCGGGCAATGCCAATGGCGGGTTGTCCACGATCGAGGAAAAATCAATGGGCGCCTATGCGAAATCTGGCTCCTCGCCGATTTCCGGCTTGATCAAACCGGGGGATATTCCACCAAGAGGTGGGCTTTATCTGATGGATGTGGTGCCCGACGGCCCCGTCACATTCGGCTTTCCGAATATTTCTGACAATGCCGAGATTGTGGAAATGATGGCCTCTGGCGCGCATATGACGATTTTTGTGACAGGGCGCGGATCGGTTGTGGGATCGGCTATTTCGCCTGTCATTAAGGTCGCGGCCAATCCTGAAATGTATGAGCGCTTACATGAAGACATGGATATAAACGCAGGCCGGATCATCACAGGTGACGCAAGTCTGAACGACATCGGCACCGAGATTTTCGATCTGGTCGCGCAGGTTGCCGCAGGCCGGAAAACAAAGTCAGAGGACTTGGGCCATGCGGAATTCATCCTGACCTATAAAAGTTTCGAACCCATCGGGCCAGCCTGCTTGCCGGTATAAAAAGGACTAAAAATGACACGTTTGAACGGAAAAACATGCCTTGTGACCGCTGCCGGTCAAGGTATCGGGCGCGCATCAGCTTTGGCAATGAAGGCCGAAGGCGCTACAGTTTGGGCGACGGATGTTAATGAAAGTGCATTGGCCGATCTCGCGCAAGCAGGGTTTAAAACAATGAAATTGGACGCAATGGACCCTGCTTCGATAACAGAAGCCCGCATAAAAATTGGCGGAGTCGATGTGCTGTTCAACTGTGCGGGCTTCGTCGCAAACGGCACAATTCTTGAGTGTGACGAAGAGCAATGGCGGTTCTCGAACGAGTTGAACGTCACCGCAATGTACCGGATGAACCGCGCCTTCCTGCCTGCGATGCTGGAACACGGCGGCGGGTCGATTATCAACATGTCATCGGTAGCATCCTCGATCATCGCAGCCCCCAGCCGCTTTGCCTATGGCACCACCAAGGCCGCCGTGATCGGCATGACCAAATCCATCGCTGCGGATTTCATCACCCAAGGGGTGCGCTGCAATGCGATCTGCCCCGGCACGGTTGAAAGCCCGTCATTGGAACAACGGCTTGCTGACACGGGCGACTATGATGCGGCCCGCGCGGCGTTTATCGCCCGCCAACCCATTGGGCGCATTGGTAAAGCCGAAGAAATCGCCGCATTGGTTGTTTATCTTGCCTCTGACGACTCTGCCTACACGACCGGTGTTGCCCACGTCATCGACGGCGGCTGGTCCAATACATAAGGAAAATTGAAATGAAACTTCTTCGACATGGCGCGATTGGTGCCGAAAAACCGGGAATGCTGGATGAGGGCGGCGTGATCCGCGATCTGTCAGGTATGGTGCCTGATATCGCAGGTGATGTGTTGTCAGATGAAGGTATGAAGCCACTGCGCGACGTTGATCCGACAACGTTACCAGTTGTTGACCCAAGCACTAGATTAGGTCCCTGTGTGGCAGGCACGGGAAAATTCATTTGCATCGGTCTGAACTACGCTGATCACGCCGCCGAAAGCGGTTTGAACGTGCCGCCTGAACCGGTCATCTTTATGAAAGCGACCAGCGCCATTTGCGGCCCCAATGATCCAATCGTGATCCCCCGTGGATCCGAAAAGACCGATTGGGAGGTTGAGCTGGCCGTCATCATAGGTAAGCGAGCCAAATACGTTTCTGAGGCCGGCGCGCTGGATTATGTCGCCGGTTACGCTATCACCAATGACGTCTCGGAACGAGCGTTCCAGATTGAACGTGCGGGTCAATGGACCAAAGGAAAAAGTTGCGACAACTACGGTCAGATCGGCCCATGGCTTGTCACACGCGACGAAGTGGCCGACCCACAGGATATGCCCATGTGGCTGACCGTGAATGATAAAAAGATGCAAGATGGCAGCACCAAAACCATGGTCTATGGCGTCGCACATGTGGTGTCATACCTCAGCCAATTCATGAGCCTGCACCCCGGCGACGTGATTTCAACAGGCACGCCTCCCGGGGTTGGCATGGGCCAAAACCCCCAGCAATATCTGCGTGCTGGCGATGTAGTCGAACTTGGCATCGCTGGCCTTGGGCAGCAGCGCCAAGATGTAATTGACGACCCAGAATAAAGCAAAAGGATATCCCGCATGACACAGCTTATCGATACGCACCAACACCTTGTTTATCCTGATGTTGCTGGCTACGGTTGGACAGACGGGATACCTCCTTTGGCCGATCGGGCCTTCAAGCTCGAACAGTATCGCGACCTAACCAAAGGCGCGGACATCGCCGGAACGCTGTTTATGGAAACTGGCGTTGATGACGCTGACTACAAAGCCGAGTCCCGTTTCGTTGCCGAACTTGCGAAGAAACCACAAAGTGGGATTTTGGGGATCATTGCGTCGTGTCGCCCTGAAGACGACGCTGGTTTCACCGAGTGGCTGGACGAATGCGAAGATCTGGGCGTGGTCGGTTATCGGCGCGTATTACATGTCATGCCGGATGAACTCTCCACTACGGATATCTTTCGCAAAAACCTACGAATGCTTGGTAATCGCGGCAAACCCTTCGACTTATGCGTTTTACCCAAACAGTTGCAAATTGGCGGTGAACTTGCGCAGACCTGCGAAAATACAACGTTCATACTAAACCATTGCGGCGTTCCAGACATTGCGAGTGGTGGACTAGACCCTTGGCGCGCGGATATCGCGGCGCTCGCCGGTTTGCCAAACGTCTATTGCAAGCTTTCGGGCCTGCTTGCCTATTGTGCGCCCGGCACCGCTACAGCCGAAACAATCAGTCCATTTGTCGGCCATGTTTTGGATGTGTTCGGCGCGAACCGGATGGTATGGGGAAGCGATTGGCCTGTTGTTGAACTTGCCAATGGCCTGCCTGACTGGATTGAGGTCACGAATGGAATTCTAAGTCAAATGTCACCTGATGAAGCCAGAGAATTGGGATCAAGAACGGCGATCGAGCTGTTTGGACTCAGCGTGTGACAGGAAATTTGCGTCATATCATCACTACTGTCGTATGTTTGTTGGCCGTCACCTCATGTCTACGTGTGGAGCAAGGGTCCCGGCGATTTTTGAGGCGGTAAGATCGGGGATGTAAAACTGATTTGCTCCGGATCGGGACAATTGCTTTGAACGGCCGGTTTTCCCGCTGCGCGGCAGCATCGAAATTTACGCTCACGCAGCATTTCCCACGCCGCGAGCGCACGCAGCGAGAAAATCAAATTCACAGGTTGGGCTCTGTCTCTTATACACATCTCCGAGCCCACGAGACCTCTCTACA
>OJHH01000311.1_pt1 | contig 16121 bp, 18 predicted proteins | sample 1594911 | NCBI WGS metagenome assembly OJHH01 (sample SAMN05416787, study PRJEB24817) | seawater metagenome | isolation source: Sea water | place: Canada:Atlantic | collected 2013-11
CTCTATTCGTCGGCAGCGTCAGATGTGTATAAGAGACAGGATATGGCTCGCCGATCCGCTCTGCGTCAAAACCAAGCTGACGAAGCGCGCGCATGAGCGCCAAGGGCGACAGTGACATCAGGTGCGATGCCCCCTGCTCTGCTGCGACATCAACAAGGCCCTGAACGATCATCCCAAGACACCTGCTGCGATCCGCGTGGGTGTCGACGTCGTCAGACATCACAAGGCGGGTGCATTCCCACATGTCATCGGTTTCAACATCGGCGGCCATAACGCTCGGCGGGATATCGATCAGCTTGCCTTTCAAGGCATCGCGCAACATGTATGTGTGCGTCCCCCATTTGGCAGTCGTCGCCATTGCGCGTGCGCCGCCGATAACAACACCATCGCGCAGCACCAAAGAATAATACGCCTTAGGGTTGTCGTACTGATCCATTTCAACGTCGTCATCATGGGGAATATCCCACCCCAAGTTGTCGACAAAGAATCGTTTTCGCAGCCCTAGAAAATCGTAAAAGGCTGTGCCGTGAATATGAAGTTGTGACAGATTGAATGTGATATGTTCCATTGTGTTCTCCTTTGTGGAGAGTTTAGAATATCATCTCACCCCATGATTGTCCCCGATCACGAAAGGCCTTAAGGGCCCCAAAGACGACTTACCCACAGGAAACTGGTTAACACTCTGTTAACCTTTGGCTCGTGATTTCCGCTATCAGATCAGGCCGTACTGGCTCGCGAGGGCTGCTGCTTGCGTCCCCGTTTTTGCGCCTAGCTTAATTTTTGCGTTTTTCAAACGCTGCTTGACGGCGCCTTCGGTCACGCCCAAATCAAAGGCAATTTCCTTCAGACGCTTGCCATCTCTTACCATACCAAGAGCCTCTAACTCAGCCATTGTTAAATTCGTCGGCGGCGCCATCTCTGCATGGCGCCGTTTAACATAGGCGTGTAACAGATTGATTTCTAAGTCAGAATAGTCACGATCGGAGCGCGCGAAAGATCCAAAAGATCGCTGACCAGCGGCATTTCCATCGAAAACGGAAATCGCAGCGCCATAGCGTAATCCAAATGTTTGCGCCTGCGAAATAATTTTCCGCGGGTCGTCAATTGGTATCTCCGACCAGCGCAATGCGCCAACACTTGAATAGGCCCAACGAATGATTGGATCAAACAACATGTACCGATTTTTGGTGTAATGATCGACCCAATCGAGTGGCAGAGCGTTAATTTCTTCGACTGGAAATGCAAAACCGATTCGCAACGCAATGTAATGCCCAGCTGGGGCTAAACTCTGAATTTCTGCTGGGCCAATTCTTTGCATCATTTAGTCCGTATACACGTCTTGCTATAATAAAGCGCATCTTGCATCTTGGTAGTCGTCCCTAAGACTCGATTATTAGTATTTCTATAGTGTTAGACTTAGCAACCAGAAAGAAAGTAGAACGATGGCAAATCAACTAGAGATACGTAGACTGTTAGAGGAAGTACAGAAGATTGCGACTGCAGGTTTTGCCCTAGCATTCCATGTTCGCTTTACCACACCTACATTCCTGTTTCAGACATATTCTAAGGAATGGTTGGATCACTATTCCCAAAATGGGCTCGTCATGTCGGACCCTACTGTTGCTTGGGGGTTTGAAAACACCGGTGCTATTAAATGGTCCGCGTTAACTGAACAAGATTCGATGAATGTCCTGACCAAGGCCGCCGAGTTCGGCTTGAAATATGGCACGGTCTGCGGCGTCGAAGTTGATGAAAGCCGCAGCCTCGGAAGCTTTGCACGCGCTGATCGCGAATTTGATGCCGCCGAAACGGCAACGCTTGTTGAAATGATGGGCACACTGCACGCATTGACCGCAGACCTTAAAACAATTTCTCCTGAAACCAGCGCCGCTTTACGCACAATGTCTGTTCAATTCACACATTCCTAGTCGACGCTAACACTTCGTTCAGCATCATGTGGCACGCAGGTGCCATGACACAAACCACTCTCGCCCCGTTATCCGCCCGTACGCCACCGCTCTCGCGCAAGCGCAAGGCTGCTGTGATTGTGCAGCTATTGATAGGGGATGGTGGCAAGTTAGAGCTGTCCCAACTTCCCGAAGAAATGCAAATGCTTTTGGCGCGCGAATTGGGTGCAATCCGCCTTATTGATCGTGACACCGTGCATCTTGTTGCGGCGGAATTCGCACGTGACCTGATTTCTGTGGGTCTATCGTCGCCGGGCGGTGTTAACGGTGCTATTGACGCGCTGTCTGATCACCTCAGCCCCAATCTTGCTGTAAAATTGCGCGCAGAGCTGGCAAATGCAGAAGGAACCGAGCCTTGGCCAGTGCTGCTAGCTATGCCCGATGACTGTTTTATCAACATCATGACCGACCAAAGTGTCGAAGTAGGTGCAGTCGCGTTATCCAAGTTACCGGTTTCGCGCGCCGCTGCCGTTTTGGAAAGGTTACCGGGCGATCTTGCCCGTCGAATCACTTATGCAGTGTCCCAAACGGAAAAAATTGCACCCGAAGCCGTGCAGCGCATCGGTGTGGCGCTGGTCAAAGATCATTGTCAGTCGGTTGCTGTCGCGTTTGACAAGGCACCCGATGCCCGGGTCGGTGCGATCCTCAATTCCAGCCCTGTCCAGACCCGCGATAGCCTGCTTGATGGATTGGGCGAAGATGATCCTGTCTTTGCTGACAGTGTCCGCAAGTCGATATTTACGTTCAAAGACATACCGCTACGCCTGACCCCAACAGATGTGCCGGCCTGTATTCGCGGTATCCCGCCAGAGGTATTGGCGACAGCTGTTGCAGGTGCTTTGGCAGGTGATGCAGAACTGGTCGCGACTGCCGAGTTCATTCTTGAGAATATTTCACAACGCATGGCCGGTCAAATTCGCGAAGAAGCCGCCGAACAAGGCCCGATCAAAGCAAAAGTTGCGGAAGAAGCGATGCGCGATCTGTCGTCCGCTGTGCGCGCCCTTGCCGACGATGGGACAATTACCCTGATCACAGATGACGAAGATGATGTGGACAGCCCCTGACACGCGTCCTAGAGTTAGGACATGACTGAAACAATTCCTCTGGCCGATGGCCATCGCTGGCACGATATGGGTGGCGCTGCCGCTGGTGCGGTGCCTCTTGCTGACCACGACTTTGCCCTTTGGGAAAAGCGTGTCGATGCGCTTATGATCTTATGTTCTGCCAAGGGTCATTTTACCGTGGATGGCTTGCGCCGTGTCCTCGAGGACATGCCTCCTAGCAGCTTTGAAGAGCTAAGTTATTATGAACGCTGGATTGCGTCGGTGTCGCAGAACCTTGTGGAAGCAGGTGTGCTGACAACATTTGAGATTGGTGAACGCATGTCAGCCATTCGGGAACGTGGTCCAACATACGGCGATGCCTCGGATGGGTAGTCGCGTCCGCGTCCGCAACGACATGCCCCCCGGCCACATCCGCACGCCCGCCTATTTGCGCGGAAAATCTGGTGTGATTGAACGCACGCTTGGCCCATTTGCGAACCCTGAACAATTGGCCTACCGGCACAACGGCGAAGCTTTGGCTCTGCACCGCGTTCGGTTTACGATGGCCGAGGTTTGGGGTGCCGCCGCCGAGACACCCACAGATACGATTGAAGCTGAAATTTACGCACATTGGTTGGAGCCCGCAGATGCCGCATGATCACCACGACCATCTGTCGCCGTCGGGTCACCCGTTTCGCGCTGATGACGACCATCCGCTAAGCTATTGGCAAACTATGGAAATTGCGGTTCGCGAGTTGCTGATTGAAAAAGGCGTGATCACTGCCGCCGAGATCGCAAGTCAGATTGACGTGATGGATAGTCGCACCCCCGCCAATGGCGCCGCGGTTGTGGCCCGCGCGTGGACGGACCCCGATTTTCGCGCCGCATTGCAGCATGATGCCAGTGTTGCCACCGCCGAAATGGGCTTTGATATTGGTCCGATGAAGCTGATTGCTGTGGAAAACACCGCCGACCTGCACAATATCGTCGTTTGTACGCTGTGTTCTTGTTACCCGCGTAACCTGCTTGGCCTGCCGCCCGATTGGTACAAGTCGCGCGCTTATCGATCGCGTACGGTTCGCGAACCACGCCGCGTGCTGGCTGAATTCGGGGTTACTTTGCCTGAGACGACCCAAATCCGCGTGCATGACAGCACCGCTGACATGCGGTACATCGTGATCCCTGCCCGCCCAGATGGGACCGACGGCTGGAGCAAGGATGACTTGGCCCACCTCGTGACCCGCGACAGCATGGTTGGCACCGGTTTACCCAAATCGCCCGATGCCCCCGACGCCCTTGCCTGACGACACCAGCTTGCGTATCTGGATCGCATGACCCCGCCCCCGTCCCCCAAAGGCTCTGCCGCTGATCGGCTTGTCGACCGCGCTTTACGTGGGTTGATCGGGACCGCGCTGCGCATGCCTTACGCCCGACGCGTTCCATTTATGGGGGCCGCGTTACGGCGTGCCATCGGCCCGATTGCCGGATATAGACGGCGGGCCGAGACGAACTTGGCGATGATCTATCCTGATATGCCTGCCGATGTGCGCAGGCGGACGGCGGACGGCGTTTGCGACAACTTTGGCCGCACATTGATTGAAAATTACAGCTGGGCTGAATTCGGTGACCGCCTTGCCGCGACCACACCGACAGGTGACGGTTTGGCAGCGATTGCGCAGGCAAAGGCAGATGGCCGCCCTGTCATTTTTGTCACCGGACATTTTGGAAATCACGAGGCCCCCCGCCATATCCTCACCCGTAAGGGGTATGATGTCGGCGGCTTATACCGCCCAATGGCAAACGCCTATTTCAACGCCCATTACGCGCCTACAATGACGGCGTGGGGTGGTCCGGTTTTTGAGCAAGGCAGACGCGGAACAATGGGGTTTGCGCGGCATCTGAAATCCGGCGGCATGGGCACGCTGTTGTTTGACGTGGCCAATAAAGGCGGCCTGCCAATCGCGTTTATGGGGAAACCTGCCAACACAGTCACCTCTGCCGCAGATATTGCAATTAAGCTTGATGCGCTGGTTGTCCCGTATTTTGGCACGCGCCGCGCAGACGGCTTATTGTTTGACGTGGAAATCCAGTCGCCGATTAAGCACGCTGCACCCGCGCAAATGATGCAAGATATGACCGACCGATTGACCGACAAAGTCACCGAGCATCCTGACCAATGGTTCTGGGTTCATCGCCGCTGGAAAAACGCGCCCTAGCGGATTTCAGCAGCCGCCAAGATTGGACCATGTCGATCGGCTTGGATGATCACGACGATCGGATCGGACCCTTTTGCAGGGGCCGTTATTGCAAGTGGACGCGATCCATCCCAATGGCCAACCTCGTCCCACATATGTACGATGTTGTTGTAACTTATTGTTTTACCGGCGTTTTCGCCTCGTGTAATAGCGACAGTTTCTTCAGACGTGTACCGCACAACTTGTACAATAAGATCACCAAGCGGCCCTGCATTTGACCGGGCGTTGATCTGTACTTCGTCGCCGTTGCGCGTCAGTGTCATTGCGATTTGGTCAGCCGCACTACGATGCTGCGCCACATAATCCATCACTTCCATCGCTTTGGATCCGATGACATGATCTTTGCCGCCGATGACCATCTGAGGTGTATAGACCGTCGTTGCATGGGCCGCGCGTGCATATCCGTGCTGGCGCGCCGTAAAATTTGGGCTGCCAAAATTGTCTTTCCAGCCCAGATAATCCCAATAATCAACGTGCAACGCCAGTGCGATCACATCAGACCGCCCCGCCAAATCATGCAGCAGCGCATCCGCAGGCGGACAAGATGAACAGCCCTGAGATGTATAGAGCTCTACAACAACTTTGTTGTCTTGCGCCGCAACTGGCGCCACCCCGATTGCGCCCCAAAAGGCCAGTGCCGTCAAAAAATGCCGCATGTCTATCCCAAACTTTTCTATCCTTGTTCATGGTCTATTTAGAATTCCCTGAAATGACCAATCAAGGAAATGCGAGGGTTTCGTGAGTGATGTTTCAATTTTAACCCTATTCACACACCGTACGGTAGATTTCGGTGTGCAATGGTATACAATTTTGCAACCAGCCCTTGAAAACAAAGCCCGCATCGGGCAAAAGCCACTTAATCATCCTTACACGCGCCTCAAAAGGGAATAGCCAATGACCATTACAGTCGGCCACGATACAGCCAAGACCCGCAGACAACTTACCGTTGGGTCCCAGTCCGTTTCATATTATTCAATTGCCGCCGCAGAAGCAGCCGGCCTTGGTGACTTTTCCAAGCTGCCCGCCGCACTGAAGGTTGTGTTGGAAAACTTGCTGCGTTTTGAGGATGGCGGATTTTCCGTGTCCGTCGATGACATTAAGGCGTTTTCCGAATGGGCCACAAACGGTGGTAAAAACCCCCGCGAGATCGCCTACCGCCCTGCCCGCGTGCTGATGCAAGATTTCACCGGCGTTCCTGCCGTGGTTGACCTTGCCGCTATGCGCGATGGCATTGTGGCCTTGGGTGGCGACGCCCAGCAGATTAACCCGCTCAACCCTGTTGATCTTGTCATCGACCATTCGGTTATGATCGATGAATTTGGCCAGCCGCGTGCGTTCCAGATGAACGTTGACCGCGAATACGAGCGCAACATGGAGCGTTACCAGTTCCTGAAATGGGGCCAAGGCGCATTCAACAACTTCCGCGTTGTACCACCGGGCACAGGCATCTGCCACCAGGTGAACCTTGAGTATCTGTCGCAAACCGTTTGGACCGATACCGATCAAAACGGCGATGAAGTAGCCTATCCTGACACGCTTGTTGGCACCGACAGCCACACCACAATGGTTAACGGACTTGCCGTTCTTGGCTGGGGCGTTGGCGGCATTGAGGCCGAAGCTGCGATGCTGGGACAGCCTGTTTCCATGCTAATCCCTGAAGTTGTCGGCTTTGAGCTGACAGGTCAGCTGGTCGAAGGTACAACAGGCACAGATTTGGTCCTGAAAGTCGTTGAGATGTTGCGCGGCCTTGGTGTTGTTGGCAAATTCGTCGAATTCTACGGCGCTGGTTTGGACGTTTTGCCACTGGCCGACCGTGCAACAATAGCCAACATGGCGCCTGAATATGGCGCCACATGTGGATTCTTCCCAATCGATGGTGAAACATTGCGTTACCTGCGCAACACGGGCCGCGACGAAGATCGCATCGCGCTGGTTGAAGCCTATGCCAAAGAAAACGGTTTCTGGCGTGGCGCAGATTACGCACCAGTTTACACCACGACAATGTCGCTTGATATGGGCACAATCGTGCCTGCGATTTCCGGCCCGAAGCGTCCACAAGATTATGTCGCACTGACCAACGCGAAATCCGCATTTGCCAACGAGATGGAAAACACGTTCAAACGCCCAATGGGTAAAGAAGTGGCCGTCGCCGGCGAAGATTACACGCTTGAATCAGGCAAGGTTGTGATCGCGTCGATCACATCGTGCACTAACACATCCAACCCATATGTTATGATCGGTGCGGGCCTTGTTGCACGTAAAGCCGCCGCATTGGGCATGGACCGCAAGCCTTGGGTCAAGACGTCGCTGGCGCCTGGATCACAGGTTGTGTCGGAATACCTTGAAGCTGCTGACCTGCAAAAAGACCTTGATAAGATTGGCTTCAACCTTGTTGGTTACGGTTGCACGACCTGCATCGGCAACTCTGGCCCACTGCAAAAAGAGCTGTCAGATGCAATCGCCGAAGGTGATCTGGTCGCGACATCCGTTCTGTCGGGTAACCGCAACTTTGAGGGCCGCATTTCACCTGACGTGCGCGCCAACTATTTGGCATCACCGCCACTGGTCGTCGCATATGCGCTGGCTGGGACGATGGACATCAACCTCGCGTCTGACCCTATTGGCCAAGACCGCGACGGCAACGACGTCTACCTAAAAGACATCTGGCCAACATCGACCGAGATCAACGAGCTGGTCGAGAAAACAGTCACCCGCGAAGCGTTCCTTAAGAAATACGCGGATGTGTTTAAGGGCGATGAAAAGTGGCAGGCAGTTGAGACAACTGACAGTGAAACTTACGACTGGCCAACGGCGTCAACATACGTGCAAAACCCGCCTTATTTCCGCAACATGTCCAAGGACGCAGGCACAATCCAAAACGTCGAAAACGCCAAGGTTTTGGCCGTGCTGGGCGATATGGTTACAACCGACCACATTTCTCCTGCGGGCTCGTTCAAGGATACATCGCCCGCTGGTCAGTACCTGATCGACCGCCAGGTGCCAGCGCGCGAGTTTAACTCTTACGGGTCACGGCGCGGCAACCACGAGGTTATGATGCGCGGCACATTTGCCAACATTCGCATCAAAAACGAGATGCTTGATGGTGTCGAAGGCGGCTACACTAAAGGCCCCGATGGCACACAGACGTCTATCTTTGACGCGGCCATGGCACACCAAGAGGCGGGCACTTCGCTTGTCGTCTTCGCTGGTGAACAGTACGGAGCAGGATCATCACGTGACTGGGCCGCCAAAGGTACAGCACTACTTGGTGTCAAAGCTGTGATTGCAGAAAGCTTTGAACGTATTCACCGGTCCAACCTTGTTGGTATGGGTGTGGTTCCGTTTGAATTTACAGGCGGCGACAACCGCACGTCTTTGGGCCTGACAGGTGACGAGACCGTTACGATCCTTGGTCTTGATGCGGTCAAACCGCTGCAAGACATGACTGCCTCGATCACATTTGCCAACGGTGACACAAAAGACATCACCGTCAAATGCCGGATCGATACTGCAGTTGAGATTGAATATGTCGAAAATGGTGGCGTGCTGCATTACGTGCTGCGCAACCTCGCAAAAGCGACCTAAAATAGCAAAGGGCCCGCAGATGATCTGCGGGCCCTTTGCTAAAAGTATCAACAGCGCGTCAAAAGCAACGGCTCCATGCGGACTGCGACAGCGCGGCTCACCTTACATAATAAAGAAATCCATGGCGCAAGCCGTGGTCATCGACCTTCAGCAGCGCGCAACGCTGGCAAAAATCGCTGTTCATAGTCGGCCCTGATCAACGGTCCCGCAAAACGGAACAAAACCGTCCCGTCACCCGAAACGATAAATGTCTCCGGTGGGGCTGTTACCCCCCAATCAATCGCCGTACGTCCGCGTGGATCAAACCCCGTCGCGAAAAACGGGTTTCCGTCCTCGGCCAGATATTCGGCAGCCGTATCCGCCTCATCGCGGAAATTCAGGCCTGCAACGCGGTAGCCTTGGGCCTGAAGATCCAACAAAGTCGGATGCTCGGCGCGGCACGGCGGACACCAACTGGCCCAGAAATTCAAGATCGTGACTTCGCCGTCACGTAGATCAGCAGCAGTCAGCAGCGCAGTGCCCGGCACAGGTTCAGGTGCCACTTCTGGCGCTTGTTGCCCCACAAATGTCGACGGCAGTTCATTGACATTGTCGCGCATCATGCCCGCAAAAAATAGGCCTGCAAGAGCTGCAAACAGAATTGGCGGCGCCAGCATCATTGGCGATAATCTAGCCATTTTTGCGCGCTTCGGCTGCCTCAAGGTCACGGCGCACCCGTCGTGACTGCCGCCAGCTCATCGCAACCAACGTCGCCAAAATCGCAATGCTCACACCGTAGGCCAAAAGCACTTCGGCCGCGTATTTTCCAAGATCAGGCATCATTGTCCTTCTCTGCGAATTAAGGCACGCAGGCGCCGTGTCCGAATTTCTGTGCGCGTCCGCAATAAAACCAGCGCGAAAAACAGCAGCACGAAGCCAGCGATTGCAAACAGTAGCGGTTGGTAAAACACATCAGCCACGTTTTTTTCTTTGTCCAATGAAAGCGACGCGCCTTGGTGCAATCCTTGGTTCCAGAAATTGACTGCATAGCGCGACAGCAGCGCAAATACCGATCCGACCATGCACAAAACAGATGTCAAATCCGCCGCTGTGTCCGGATCATCAATCGCCGCCCAAAGCGCCATGTAGCCAAGATAGAACAAAAACAAGATCAGGAACGACGTCAGGCGTGGGTCCCATGCCCAATATGTCCCCCACATCGGTTGACCCCAGATCGCCCCTGTTGCCAGCGCGATCAGCGTCATTGCGACCCCGACAGGTGCCGCTGCCTTGGCGGCAAGCGCTGACACGTGATGCCTGCGCACCAACCAAATCAGCGACGCAACCAACATCATGATCCACGCATTGATCGCCATAAGCGCCGCTGGGACGTGAAGGTATATGATCTTGACCGTCGACCCTTGTCGCGCCTCGTCAGGTGTAAAGAAGAAGCCCCAGATCAGGCCCACGCTTAGGCAGACGGCCGCACCGCCAAACGCCCACGGCAAAACCGGACCAGTCCAGCTCATAAACCGTTTCGGATTTGCATATTCCCACATCGACATGATTGTCACTTAGCCTTTTTTAGCGCGCTGCTTAACGCAAGTTCATCCGCAATACTGCCGCAGTCGCAAATGGCAAAAGTGCCACCGCCCCTGCCGTGATCCCGCCGAGCATCAAAAGCGGGGTTACGGGGTCTAACCCGCCGACGCCGCGCCGTACCGCCTCGGCCCCGAATATCAACGTCGGCACGTAAAGTGGCAACACGATAAGCGACAACAACAGTCCGCCGCGCCTGATGCCAACCGTCAACGCTGCCCCAAAGGTGCCAATGACCGATAAGGCAGGTGTGCCCAGCAATAGTGTCACGATAACGAGCCCAAATGCGCTTGGGTCCAGATGCAGCAAGACCCCAAGTACCGGTGCCGCGATGGCCAATGGCACGCCTGTTGTCAGCCAATGTGCGGCGGCCTTAACCACTGCGACCGCCTCTAATGGGATTGGTGCAGTTGCAAGCAAGCTGAGCGATCCGTCTTCGTGATCAAGCGCAAAGATACGGTCGAGCGACAGCAGCGCCGCCAGCAGCGCCGCAACCCACAATATGCCGGGTGCGATCCGCGATAGAATTGCTGTTTCCGGTCCGACCCCAAAGGGCACCAGCACAACAACGATCAAAAAGAATACAAGCCCGAGCCCAAATCCGCCGCCAGCCCGCGTGGCGAGCATCAGGTCACGGCGCAAAAGCGCTATCATAAAAATGCCTCGTCGCCGGTGTCGGTCTGATGGTCTGTCGCTGTGAATGGTTCCAGCTCTAGCGTTGTTGCTGCAAGATCAAGGTCGATGTGGGTCGCGATGACCGCAATACCACCCTGCGCCAAATGCTGATCGCGCAGGTAATCGGCGAACAATCGCACCGAGAACCCATCAAGCGACACGGTTGGTTCATCCAAGAACAACACCTTGCGTTTGATCACGCCCAGACGGGCCAGTCCCAGCCGCCGCTTTTGCCCGGCTGACAACGTGCCTGCAATACGGGTCCGCAGGTCGCGAATGTCGAATTGATCCCAAGTCGCGTCTGACACCGCATTGCCGTAGATATCGGCCCAAAACTGAAGGTTTTCTTCAACGGTCAGTGCCGATTTCACCGCGTCAGCGTGACTTGCATAAGCGCCTTCATCTGCGGGGTAATCAAAGTGGCCCGCGACGGCATCTTGCAGCCCTGCTAATGTCCGCAACAGCGTTGTTTTCCCGACGCCGTTGGGGCCGCGTAAAATTAGTGCTTCGCCTGCGGGCACATCAAACGTCAGTCCGGCCAGCACAGTTGCGCCACCGCGCGCCACTGCCAGATTATGGACCGACAGCACCGCCTAAACCGGCAACAGGGCAGCCGCGACGCGCCGCCCTTCGGACAATAAAACATTGTAGGTTCGGCAGGCCGCAGGTGTCGCCATCGGTTCTATTCCGATGCCTGCTTCGTCAAAAATGCTGCGGAAGTCTGCGGGCAGATGCGCCACGTCGGCCCCTGTTCCCACAAAAATTACATCAACAATTTCGGCCAGATCAAGCAGAGATTGCGTGTCAATGAGCCCGCCCCAAGGCTTCACGCCTTGCGGGGTCACAACGATGATGCCCTTGTGAACAATGCCGCCCACCCGAAAGAAACCCGGTCCATAGCCGTCGATTGGCAGGCTATTATCAAAGCGGATTTCGTTTAGGCGCATGTCAAATCCACCCTAAGCGTCAACGTTGGAAAACTGATTGCCCGCCGTGTTGTCAGGTTTTGACCAATCGCGTTTTACACCCAGAACCAGCAGCACAGCCGAGGCCACAAAGATCGACGAATAGGTCCCGATCAACACGCCCCACATCATCGCAAAGACGAACCCACGGATCACATCACCGCCCAAAACGAACAGCGCAAGCAGCGCCAGCATCGTGGTTACAGATGTCATCAACGTCCGCGACAGCGTTTCGTTGATCGATTTGTTCAACACGTCTTTGAGCGGTAATTTCTTATATTTGCGCAGGTTTTCCCGCACGCGGTCAAACACAATCACCGTATCGTTGATCGAATAGCCCACGATGGTCAAAAGTGCCGCGATGATCGCGAGGTCAAATTTAATCTGTAGTTCAGAGAAAATCCCGATTGTCAGCGCAACATCATGGGTCAACGCCAAGACGGCACCGACCGCAAACTGCCACTCAAACCGCATCCAGATATACAGCAAGATTGCCACGACGGCCAATGCAACCGCGATAAACGCTGTCTGGATCAGCTCGCCAGAAACCTTTGGCCCAACAGATTCGACCGATGGGAACGTGATGTTTGGCGACACACCGCGCAGCGCGTCTTGCACTGCGGTGATGGTTTCATTTGTTACGCTTTCTTCGCCTGCTTGGGCTTGGATACGGACCATGGCGACGTTTTGATCGGCCTCAAAGCTGGGGTCGAACACTTCGGTGATGGACACATCGCCAAGCTCTAATGGCACGAGAGATGCGCGGTATGCCCCAACATCCACAACAATTTCGGACTGGGTGCGGATGCTTGTGCCGCCTTGAAAGTCGATGCCGTAGTTGAGCCCTTGGATCAAAAATGACCCGAGTGCCACGACCATCAGTACCAACGAGATGCCGAGCCAGATGCGCGCCTTGGCGAAAAAGTCGATAGATGTGTTATCGCGAACCAGTTTCAGACGCATATCAAACCTCGATTGTTTTGGGGCGCTTGCGCGCGAACCACATCACGATCAAGGCGCGTGTGACGAAAATGGCGGTAAAGACCGATGTGATGATCCCAAGACCTAGCGTAATCGCAAATCCGCGCACTGGCCCCGACCCCATCACAAACAAGATTGTCGCCGTGATGAACGTGGTGATGTTCGCGTCAATGATTGACGACAGCGCCTTTTCATAGCCCAACTCGATCGCGCGTGCAGGCCCTTTGGCTGTGCGCAATTCCTCTCGGATACGTTCAAACACGATCACGTTTGCATCAACAGCCATGCCGATTGTCAGCACGATCCCCGCAATGCCGGGCAACGTCAGCGTCGCCCCGATCATCGACAACAGACCAAACAACATGCCGACGTTTATCAGCAATGCGATGTTCGCGAAGACGCCAAACAACCCGTATGACAGTGCCATGTAGACCAAAACCAGTAGGCCCGCGACAAGACAGGCGATTTTACCTGCGTCGATGCTATCTTGGCCCAGCTCTGGCCCTACTGTGCGTTCCTCAAGGAATATCAGCTCGGCAGGAAGCGACCCAGCCCGCAGTAAAATCGCAAGATTGGTTGTTTCCTCAACGGTAAATCGACCCGTAATGATGCCAGAGCCACCAAGGATTGGTTCGTTGATCCTAGGCGCGCTTATTATTTCACCATCAAGCACAATTGCAAAAAGTGAACCGCTATTTTCCGATGTATATACACCGAACTTTCGACCACCCGTTGGATTGAACCGGAAGCTCACTGCGGGCCGTCCGTTTTGGTCAAACGCAGGCTGCGAATCGACCAGATTTTCGCCGGTCACAACGGGGCTACGTTCAACAATGTAGTATGCGCCCGGCTCGTCGATAGATGGCACCAATTGATTTCCAGCGCCAGGGGATGCGTCAGGATCGCTTGTCCGGCTGACCACTGGATGGAATGTCAAAAGCGCAGTCTTGCCGATCCGGTCCTTGACCTCTTGGGCGGACCCAACACCGGGGACTTGGACCAAGATACGTTGGGTGCCTTGGCGTTGGATGGTCGGTTCGCGGGTGCCTGCCTCGTCAATCCGGCGGCGGATAATTTCCAGCGATTGTGCCATAGTCCGATCATCAACGGCCTGCTTTTCAGCCGCCGACAACGATATGGTCAGAATTGCACCGTCGCGTGACACGTCGATGTTGTTCTGACCAGCACCTGCAAGCGACGCGACAGGCCGCGCCAAACCGCGCACCAAAGACACAGCTTGATCGCCTGCTTGCACGTTCGATATCCGCACGCGCAAGGTATCTTCGGGGCCATCTTCGCGGGTGACAAAGCCAATGGTGTTGCGTTCAGCCGCCAGTACATCGCGCACTTGCGGCCACAGACCATTCATCACGGTGGCGTAAACGTCCGCCACTTGTACCTCGGCGAGCAAATGCGCACCGCCGCGCAGGTCAAGCCCAAGGTTCACAAGTCCAGACGGCAGAAACGACGGCCAAGTGGTGTCATCGACACCCAAAGCCACCGCATCATTATGCGCCTCGACCTTATTGTAGAACCCGTTTGGCATCGCCAGAAACAAGCCAACAGCAACGGTTAGCCAGATCATAGCCTGCTTAATCGGTGAGATATTCAGCATCAGTCACACGCCCCCAAGGCGAAAGTTTTACGTTTTCGCAGGTTCGGTTTTGTTCACAACAGTCGCGATTGTGGACCGGATCACACGCACGGTCACACCGGATGCGATTTCGACTTCAACTTCAGCGGCGTCGTCTTTTACTTTAACAACTTTGCCCATGATCCCACCTTGAGTGATCACTTGGTCGCCACGGCGCAGCGCCTTGACCATCACCTGATGTTCTTTCAGCTTTTTCTGCTGAGGACGGATAAGAAGAAAATACATGATCCCGAAGATCAGGATCAGTGGAACGAGTGATTCAATACCCTGCATGGTGGTCCCTTGTCGTTTGTTAGCTGGCCCGTCCATTGTGGCGGCCAAAGTCGCGGCACATTAGGCCCGCCCCCCGTCAATGGCAACCAGATTGGACGCATTTCAGAGGTTCACAGCCAAGGTGATTTACGGCATATGGGGACACACCTATAATTTGCCAACCGAAGGACCAGACATATGCATGATATTCGCATGATCCGTGACAAACCTGCCGCTTTTGATGCCGCCCTGTCGCGTCGTGGAATGGCACCCGTGTCGTCCCAGGTATTGGCTTTGGACGAGGCCCGCCGCACTAAAATTTTGGCTTCTGAGACAGCCCAAGCCGATGCCAATAAGGCTGCCAAAGAAGTCGGTGCCGCCAAGGGCCGCGGTGACGAGGATGAATTCCAGCGCTTGCGCGCCTTGGTCGCCACCAAAAAGGCAGAGATCGCCGCGTTGAATGAAGAGGCCAAAGAGGCCAGCGTCACGCTGAACACATTGATGCTAACCCTGCCCAACCTGCCTTACGGTGATATCCCTGATGGTGCTGACGAGGCCGACAACGTTGAGATCAAAAAGCATGGTAGCGTGCCTAACTTTGCGTTCGCTCCGGTTGAGCATTTTGAAATTGCAGGCGTTGTCCCTGGTATGGACTTTGAAACCGCAGCGAAGCTGGCGGGTAGCCGCTTTGTTTTGATGTCCGGCGCTGTCGCCCGTGTTCACCGCGCGCTTGGTCAGTTCATGCTTGATACCCATGTTGAAGAAAATGATCTTGTCGAAACCAACACCCCGGTGCTGGTCCGCGAAGAAATGCTGTACGGCACAGGCCAATTGCCGAAATTTGGCGAAGACAGCTATCAGACGACTGACGGTTGGTGGTTAATCCCCACGGCAGAGGTCACGTTGACCAATATCGTGAACGGCCTGACGCTTGATGCAGATGTGCTGCCCCGCCGGTTTGTGGCGCATACGCTGTGTTTCCGGTCCGAGGCCGGATCTGCAGGGCGCGATACATCTGGCATGTTGCGCCAGCACCAGTTTGAAAAGGTCGAGATGGTCACCGTGTGCCACCCAGACAATTCAGACGCCGAACACCTGCGTATGACCGCTTGCGCCGAAGGTATTCTTGAACGCTTGGGTCTGTCCTATCGCACGGTTGTGCTGTG
>OJHH01000329.1_pt1 | contig 15753 bp, 22 predicted proteins | sample 1594911 | NCBI WGS metagenome assembly OJHH01 (sample SAMN05416787, study PRJEB24817) | seawater metagenome | isolation source: Sea water | place: Canada:Atlantic | collected 2013-11
GCATATTGGCGCTGCCGCTGGCTGTATTCGCTGCTCGCAAAGCGGTCTTTCCAGCCGATGTAGTTCCAGTAATCAACATGAAAGGCCATCGGGATGAATGTTCTGAAAACGCCGTCGCGGTTTTTCAGGGAACTGAGAAAGGCGTCAGCCGGTGGGCAACTGCTGCAACCCTCCGACGTAAACAGTTCAATAACATCGGTCTGCGTGTTACTGCTTTGCCACTGTTCGGCGTGGACGAGCAGGGGGAACAGAAGCAACGCAGGTATCAGCATGCGCCTCATAACGATCTCCACAAGTGACAGTTCTCAGTTTCCCGATGCTCCGCGTATCCGCAGAGCATCGTTGTCATGAATCACAGCCCCAGCATGTCAGAGGCATGCCAGCAAATGGTTCAATGAAGGTGAAACTTTCGATCACAATTCCGTCACGGAGAGCGTCGCTGTTATCCCCGACGTGCCGCCTCAATAGCCGCAACATCGATTTTACCCATCGTCATCATTGCCTCGAACACCCGTTTCGCGGTTGCGCGGTCTGGGTCGGCAATGGCGTCTGACAGAACCTGCGGCGTAATCTGCCAGGAGATACCCCACTTGTCCCGGCACCAGCCGCAGGCGCTTTCCTCGCCGCCGTTGCCCACAATCGCGTTCCAGTAGCGATCGGTTTCCTCCTGATCCGCGGTGGCCACCTGAAATGAAAACGCTTCGCTGTGTGTGAAGATGGGCCCGCCATTGAGCCCGAGGCAGGGAATGCCCAGCACGGTGAACTCCACCGTCAGTACATCCCCTTCCGAGCCTGATGGGTAGTCTCCCGGCGCATGATTTACGGCGTCCACCGACGAATCGGGGAAGGTGCTGGCGTAGAAGTTGGCCGCCTCCTCAGCATCGCCGTTGTACCAGAGGCATATGGTGTTTTTCGCTCGCGTGGTCATTGCATGGCTCCCTGTTGTTGTCGCTTACTGGCACTGCTCGAGCCCGCTGCTGATCATCCATTGGACGCCAAAGCGGTCCTTGGTCATTCCGAAACGATGCGCCCAGAAGGTCTGTTCGAAGGGCATGATTTCTGCGCCGCCTTCGGACAGCGCCCGGAAAACCTGCTCCGCCTGCTCGGTACCATCGTATTCCAGGTGGATCTGCGCGCCCTGAGGTGGCTGATAACAGTCTCCCGCCATATCCGCCCCCATCAATCGGCGGCCGCGGATATTGAGAGAGGAATGGACAACGAGATGGTGCATCTCCTTCGGCACGTCCGCGGCCGCTGGTGTTTCACCATAAGTAATCACGGCTTCCAGAGTGCCGGCGGTCACCTCCGCATAGAATTCCATGGCTTCCCGGCAGTTGCCGCCAAACGCCACGTGCACGTTGATCTCCCGGGGCAGCTTGCCCAGTGAGCGATGTTTCTCAAGGGCCGCGCCGGGATCGAAATCCTCCAGCTCGAAGTAACGGCGCAACTCAAGAGTGACGTTGCCGTCCGAATCCTCATTTGGCCACTGCTTCGCCCAGTCGATGGCATCCTCCAGGGAATCCACCTCAAGCACACTGTAGCCGGCCAGCAGCTCGCTGGTCTGCTCGAAGGGCCCGTTGACAACAGTGGGCTCACCGTTGCGGAACTGAATGCGGCAGCCTTCCCGGGTGGGCCACAAACCGTCGCCACCGGTAAACACCCCGGCCTGCGTCATCCGCTCGTTATAGTCCGCCATCGCCTGCAAGAGGTCATCCGTGGGCATTACGCCATTCTCGGTGTCGGCATCGGCCTTACGCATCAGCATGTATTTCATGTTGTCGTTCTCCAGTGATAGTTGGTGGTTTCACTGGTTAGTCGCGTGGGGCGGGACGAAATCGACAGGGGGAGGAAAAATTTTCAGGAACGTCGTTTATTGTGCGTCTTTTGCCTGTTCCGCCGCTCGCTTGTTGTCCCGTGCGGTAAAGCCCCAGCCAACGGCGGCAAGGAGAATCAACCCGGTGATGATTGGTGACACCTCCCCGAACGAGACTACCGCGCCGATGACAGAGGCTACGGCTGCCACAGCAGACAGTTTCCAGGAGTAGCCGCTGGTTCCGGACTGTTTTTGGGGTACTTCTTTCATATAAAACCCTCGTGAGCCAACGCCAACAGTAGCAGGAATTGTTTCACGATGATGCTATTGAAGCGCGGTTGAAATCATCCTGATGGGAGTCACCCAGTAGAGGGGCTGTTGTCAGCCTGGCTTTCCATCGCGGCGAACGCTTCAGCGATGGTTGGTGGAGCTGTGGGGCGGGCGTACATTGCCTTGAGATAGTCCCGCAACCGCGGAGTGCTCTCAAGCATCTCCTCTGTGTTGGCCCAGTCCAGTGTATATGCCGCGTTGAAATCCGCCGCGCTTAGCCGGTCGCCAACCATGAACTCGCGTTCCGACATGTGCCGTTCAAGCACCGCTATCATTTCCAGGCATTCCTGTCTCGCCAGCTCGACATCCTGAGGTATTCGCTTCTCGTCCGGGTAAACGAACGTGTGGCGGGCGATTCGCCACAATGGTTGTTCGACCTCGGTCACAAGGAAGAACATCCAGCGGTACATCTGTGCCCTGTCTTCCAATGTCTCGGGAATGAATCCGGCCTGAGGGTATTTTTCTGCCAGGTAGAGCTGGATTGCGGCTGATTCAGTTAACACGAGGTTTCCATCCACCAATACCGGCACCTTGGCGGCAGGGTTGAGAGAAAGAAAGTCCTGTTGGTGATGCTCATCCTGCATAAGGTCTACCGGGTGCAGTTCGTGCTCAAGGCCCAGTTCGTTAAGCAGCCAGACAACGCGCAAGGCACGGGTTGGGGGTGTTCCATATAATTTCAGCATTTCCTGCTCCTCCGATGCGTGGGCACCGTTTGTTCGATGGGTTCTTAATTAAGTCGAACCGGAGCATGTGAAATCGACATCACATTGTAATTTTACCTTTGAGCAATGATTGAAGTTAACGAGTCACTTCCGGGCGATTAGGAAAACCGATCCAGAACCGACCAGTCTGGCCGGAAGTATCCCTGAGTGATCGCCAGTTTCTTACGGTAGGTTTCCTCGTCCCGCACCGGGCTCTTGGCGTAGCGGGGCGTTCCCGGCATCAGACATGAACTTGCCCCCTTTCACTATAGGAGCTCAGCTTTGTGGAGGCCGTCGAAGGCACCCTGAATGCACCTTCGACACTTTGTCGCTCTGACTCTGCGGGTGGCGGTGATAAGGGAGGCATCGCACGGATTGAAATGCACCCCAGTCTAGATCAAAATATACCAATTATTGGTACCAGTGAGGTGTCACGATGCAAAAGAATACCAGCATCACTTTAGGCCAACACTTTGATGCGTTCATTACAGAACAGCTCAAAAATGGCCGATACAGCTCGACCAGCGAAGTTGTACGTGCAGGGTTGCGCCTGCTTGAAGAGTCTGAAACCCGTCTGACAACACTCCGAAAACTACTTAAGGAAGGAGAGGACAATGGTTTTGAAGACTACTCCTACGATTCATTCATTCAGGAGTTGGATAGCGAAAAACGATAATGCCAAACTTCAAGCTTTCCAGGAAGGCCAAAGCTGATCTTAGATCGATTGCACTTTACACGGAACGTAAATGGGGTCGAGATCAACGAAATCATTACCTCCTTCAGTTCGACCAGTGTTTCCACCTCCTGGGCGAAAACCCGAACCTGGGGCGGGCCTGCCACGAAATCAGACCTGGCTATCAGCAATACCCTCAGGGCAGCCATATCATTTTTTATCGGTTAGCTGCAGACGGTGCAACTGAAATTATCCGGATCCTTTATAAGCGCATGTTGCCCGAGGGGCATTTGCTATAGGGCTTTGTCGCTCTGACTTACTGACGAAAACGCCGGATAAACGCCTCGGATTCAGCAATCGACTGCTCCATATTGCGAATCAGCGCATCCACGTCCTGGCGGATACCCACCAGCTCATTCTCCAGCGAGCCGATCGCCTGGGCGTTCAGGTTGTGCTTGAGATACAGCACCTGATCCTGAAATGCCTCCAGTACCGGGTCCATGCGCTCCTCGGCATCGTGCATGCGGCTGATCAACTGGCTGTACTGGGTGCGGGTTTCATCAAGCTGTTGTTCGCTGCTGCGGCGCAGGGAGGCGCTTTCGTATTCACCGAGTTCGTCTTCCCATTCCTCGAACAGGGCTTCCGCCACATCTTCCACCTTGTCGATGCGGTCGCGGACATCTTCCGCGCTGGACTTGCTGTCTTCGTAGGCATCGCTGATCTCGGCGTAGCGCTCCTTGAGATCGGTATCCGGCGTGTCCACCACGCTCTGGAAACGTTCAAGGGACGAGCGGAACGTCTCCTGGGCATCGTTCTGGCTGTCCCGCGCGTTTTCCACCCGGTCCACCAGGATGTCGCGCTTTTCAAAGCCGAGCTTTTCCATGGTGTTGTAGTACAGCGAGGAACAACCGCCCAGCAGCGCGACACTGAAAAACACCAGCCCCAGACGCCTGGCGATGGATGGTGTTATTGAGCTGGCAGTCACTGGATGTGGCATAGAGTTGTCTCCGGTTGGGGCATGGGTGCGACCCCGGAAAGTGAAGCATGGCGATGGTGCAATGACAAGCTTCTGCCAGCTATCGCCATGACTAGGGACGCGCTGGGTTTATTTCACAGGGACTTTACTGGAAGCAAACACACTCCGCCCCAGCCACCGCCATAGGTCCCGGGTATCCCGCCGACCGCCACGCACGAGCAGGCGGCGCGCCTGCTGCTCGGCATCCGGGTCGCTGTCGCCGGTCCAGATTTCGGTCAGGCTGGCGACGCTGGCTTCTACCACCAGGGTCAGCTCGTGGCCCGGGTTTTCACGGCACAGGTCGATCTCGCCGTTGGCAACCACCAGCCACCAGTGCCGTTCCCGTTGCCGGGCATCGTTCAGGAAAAAGTGAATGACCACTTTGCGGTCAGAAGGGAATTCGTCAATGGGTGCGAAACGGCGGATATCCCACATCAGGAAGCCTGCATCGAGCTGGTTTGCCTGCAACCGGCTGCCAATCCATCTCGCTCCCCAGTGACCTATTGCCAGGATGATCGGGCGCAATTCCTCACCGGCCGGTGTAAGCACATACTCCTGGTTGTTGGCCTCCTGCACGCGGCGAAGCACGCCCACTTCCTCAAGCTTTTTCAAACGCTGGGCCAGGAGCGTTGCTGACATTCTTGGCAACCCCCGCCGTATCTCGTTGAAATGGGTACTGCCACACAGCAGCTCCCGCACCACCAGCGGTGTCCATCGCTCCCCGAGTATTTCCGAGCCCCGGGCAACGGTGCAGAACTGTCCATAGTTGGTCATGGGCTTTGGCTCCCTGGGCGGCGTGAGTGCCCCGAACTTTCATCCTAGCCCTTTTTCGTATGGCTGGCGCTCCATTTTCTGGACTATCGCCTGCACCCGGCCGGGGGGATAGTGATTTCAGACACCACGGGAAAGGGGAACACCATGATCAAGCTCGCCATCATTCAGGAACCACCGGTCTTTCTGGACCGGGAAAAGACCATCGCAAGGGCAGTGCAATTGGTGCAGGGCGCCGCCAACCAGGGAGCCCGGCTGATCGTTTTCTCGGAAGCCTTCATCCCCGGTTATCCCGCCTGGATATGGCGGCTGAAACCGGGCGGTGACTGGGGGCTCTCGGAGCAGTTGCACCGGCGACTGCTGGACAACGCTGTCCAGCTTGGTTCTGACCAGTTGCGGCCCCTGCTGGAGGTCGCCAAGGAAATGCAGGTGACCATCGTGTGCGGCATCGACGAACGCGACGAAGACACCAGCCGCGCCACCCTCTACAACTCGGTAATCACCATCAGCCCCGAGGGCACGGTGCAGAACTGCCACCGCAAACTCATGCCCACCAACCCGGAACGCATGGTATGGGGCTTCGGCGATGCCAGCGGGATGAAAGTCACCGACACCCCCGTTGGCCGGGTCGGGTCACTGGTGTGCTGGGAAAACTACATGCCACTGGCGCGCTACGCACTGTTCGCCCAGGGCATCGATATATACATCGCCCCCACCTACGACAGCGGCGACCGCTGGGTTCGCACCCTTCAGCATATTGCCAGGGAAGGGGGATGCTGGGTGCTTGGCGCAGGCAATGTGCTGCGCACGAGCGACCTGCCCGCGGACTTTCCGGAGGTAGAACGCCTGTATCCGGACAAGGAGGAATGGATCAACTCCGGGGATTCGGTGGTCATTTCGCCCGCCGGGGAAATCGTAGCCGGCCCCCTGCGAAAGGAAACCGGCCTGCTGCTGGCAGACATTGATGTCACCGAAGTGAACGCGGCAAGGCGCAGCCTGGATATCGTCGGCCACTACGCCCGGCCGGACATCTTCTCACTGCAGGTGAACACCCGGCCCCAAAGGCCCGTGAGCTTCAATGAATAGGGAGACATGTGACGAAACCAATGAGGGGGATGTGTCATGAACGAAGAAAAGGTCTACCACGGAAGCTGTTTCTGCGGGGAGGTCCAGTTAACCGTCAGGGGTAATCCGGAAGCCATGGGCTACTGCCATTGCGAATCCTGCCGGCACTGGTCCGCCAGCCCGGTGAATGCATTCACCCTGTGGAAGCCGGACGCCGTTTCCATCCAGCAGGGCTCAGACAACATCGGCACCTACAACAAGACACCGGGAAGCAGCCGTAAATGGTGCAAAACCTGTGGCGGTCACCTGTTCACCGAGCACCCTTCCATGGGGCTGACGGATGTCTACGCTGGGATCATTCCGGAGTTCCCTTATCAACCCGGCGTGCATGTTCACTATCAGGAGGCTGTGCTGCGAATCCGGGATAGCCTTCCGAAATTGAAGGATGTGCCTTCGGAAATGGGTGGTAGTGGGGTCGAGGTGGCAGAATAGGCGGAGTCTAACTGCTTTCAGGTAAAACAGCCTGCCCCGACCTGTAACGCCGGGGCAGCGCCGCATATCACGCCTTCATATGCGCCCGATACTCCCCCTGTCGCTCCAGCATCCAGCCCGGATACTCCGTCGGTAGGCGGCTGACCTCATCCAGGGCTGCCAGTTCGTCGGCTGAGAACCGGACCTGTGCCGCCAGGAGATTGTCCCGCAACTGGTCTACCCGCTTGGCCCCGACAATCACACTGGTTACGGCGTTCTGGTGCAGCAGCCAGGCAAGCGCAATCTGAGCCACACTGACGGGCTGGCCGTCGACCTTCTTGCCGGTGGCGATCTCCCGCATCACGGCGATGACAGCACTGCCACGCTCCCGGTTGACAGGCGGGAAATCAAACTTGGCGCGCCGGCTCTCCTCGGAGGCGTCCGGCCCTTCGTACTTGCCGGAGAGATAGCCGCCTGCCAGCGGGCTCCACACCATCAAGCCGATGTTTTCGGACTCCAGCATGGGGATCACTTCCCGTTCGAGATCCCGGCCCACGAGGGTGTAGTAAGCCTGCAGCGACAGAATCGGGCACAGGCGGCGGGCTCGGGTAATGCCAACGGCTTTCATCACCTGCCAGGCGGCCCAGTTCGACAGGCCGACGTAACGGACATGGCCGTGATGCACCAGGGTATTCAGCGCCTCCAGGGTCTCCTCTATCGGCGTGGCCGGGTCGAAGCCGTGGATCTGATACAGGTCGATGTAGTCGGTTTGCAGTCGCTGCAGGCTGGCCTTGCACTCGCTCATGATGTGGCCACGGGAGGCACCACGGGCGTTGGGGCCTTCACCCATAGGGCCGAGCACCTTGGTGGCCAGTACGACATCTTCGCGGCGAACGTCCAGATTCTTTAGGGACTGCCCCACGATGCGTTCACTGGCACCACCACCGTACACGTTGGCGGTATCGATAAAGTTGATGCCCGCCTCCAGGGCCGTCTTCACCAGCTCATCGGCCTGTTCCTGCTGCAACTGGCCGATCAGCCCCCACATGTCGTCCCCGCCGCCGAAGGTCATGGTGCCCAGGCACAGTTCCGATACAAACAGCCCCGAGTTGCCCAGCGTCCGCAGGCGCAGGGGTGCGTCATGGGTGGATTGGGGTAAGTTGGGAGTTGTCATCGTCGATCACCTCTTCGTAATGGAAGAACCTGCCGGAGCAGGGCCGTGGGTTCATACTAGGCGACGCAGGGCCAATCGGGCTGGCGGAAACTCTCAGAGGATTGCACAATCCTCTCAACCTGATCTCAGCGCGGGGATGCCCCTGCTGAAGTGCGGCGCCGGACGGTTTATGATTCCATTAGAACAGGAGACCACCATGACCGCCCAACCCAACGTCATTCCAATACAACCGGACAACCCATCCCTAAGCCGGCTCCGTGATCTTGTCGAGCAGCAATGGCTGACCCACGGCCCGGAGAGCGCGGTCAACGGTTTGCGCCTGACCCGCGCCCTGGAACCCAGTGGCACCATCCGGGCCCTTTACCAGACCTCGTTCTGCATCGTATTGCAGGGGGCCAAGGTGACGGCGGTCGGGGAGTCGGCCTTTCATTATCGCCAGGGCGAGTGCCTGCTGGCGTCCGTCAATGTGCCAGTGAACTCCCGGATCGTGCAGGCCTCCCCCGATAAGCCGTATCTGGCGCTGAGCCTGTCGATTGATCCGGCGATGATTTCCGAGCTGCTGGTGACCCATCCGGAAATGGCGTATCGGGGCCCAAAACAACCGGCACTGGTCACGGCCGGGATGCCGGATGACCTGTACGATCCTGTCATCCGCCTGCTCCGGTTGCTTGATCAACCGGACGATCGTGAAGTTCTGGAGCCGCTTGTCCGTCGGGAAATCTGTTGGCGTATATTGCGTTCGCCGCTGGGGCCGGCCCTGCAGCAGATCGGCCTAAAGGACAGCGACACCGCCCGCATTGGCCGGGTAACCGCTTGGATGCAGGCGAACTACCAACAGCCCTTCCGGGTGGCTGAGCTGGCGGCGATGGCGAGTATGAGCCCGGCGACTTTCCACCGGCATTTCAAGAGCATCACCCGGTTAACGCCTGTGCAATTCCAGAAGCTGGTGCGTCTGCAGGAAGCCCGGCGACTGCTGTTAAGCGATCAGGAAGTGGCGAGTGTTGGCTACCGGGTTGGCTATGAAAGCCCGTCCCAGTTCAGCCGCGATTACCGCAAACTGTTTGGCGCACCACCGGGGCGGGACAAGGCCGTGATGCGTTCCAGCGTGGCGATTGAGAGTGGTGTATGAGGGGGGTGCCGGTCAAATACCGTACTCCCGCTCAACCTTCGCAATCCGCACCCGGAAACTGGAATACCATTGCTGATGGCCGCGCCGCTGGGCCTCCTGATGCTCCGCGTTCTGCTTCCAGTTGCGAATAGCCTCGAGGCTTTCCCAGTAGGACACCGTAATGCCCAGACCCTCCCGGGCGGATTCCATACCCAGGTAGCCGGGTTGTTGTGCCGCCAATTCAGCCATTCGCTCGGCCATTTCGCCGTAGCCGTTGTCGCCCTCGGTGCGGTGGCTGGTGAAAATGACGGCGTAGTAGGGGGGAGTGGGGGTGTTGGCGATTTCTGACATGGCGTGCTCCAGGGTAAGTCCAGTACAAACTGGGGCTAATGGTCAGGCTTTTCTATTTCCCACTGCTCTCGTTGCAACCGGTAAAGCGCATGTGGCCGCAACGGGCTATTCTCGGGCAAACTGGGATGTTCAAACTCGCCACTGTACGTCATGCCGATGCGCTCCATGACACCGCGTGATCGCAGATTGCCAACGGTAGCAAAGGAGACAATTTCAGAAAGCCCCAGCTGTTGAAACCCGACATCCAGGGCACCGCGAGCAGCTTCTGACGCATAGCCATTCCCCCAGTGGGCGAACGATAGGCGCCAACCAATCTCCACACACGGAGAAAACGGCATCGCCGCAACGGGGACGTGTAGCCCGCAAAAGCCAATAAAGGGCTCGGCGCCCTTGACTTCTACCGCCCAGAACCCCCAGCCACGTTGTTTGATGAGCGAACGAATTGTCTCCGCCATCTCGTTGCTTGCATGCCCACTCAGCGGCTCGGGGAAGAACTCCATAACCTTTGGGTCGGCGTTTAGAGCGGCGAACGGCTCGAGATCACTCTCGCGCCATTGGCGCAAACGTAGTCGTTCGGTCTGAAATTCCAATAATTCTGCCATAACTGAATGAGCCTTACTCCTGACGACGGACGTTAGAAGCTGCCTCGCGGATCGCGGGGCAGAAGTTTATCGGACGGAGCTCGATGCCCCAGCCCAACTCCTCGCCCATACGCGCTGCCGGGTGTAGCGAGGCGAGCTTAACCGCTGCATCAAAGTCCGGCGCTTCGATGATCACCGCGCCGCCCACGACTTCCTTTGTTTCCGCGAACGGCCCGTCGGTGACTATCAGTTTGCCGTCCTTGAGGCGCATCGACTTCGAGCTCCAGTCCAGGCTTCCGGCCCAGGTGACCTCACCCGCTGCCTGCATCTCGGCGTCGAAGTGCTCGCATTTCTCTCCAACCTCGGCCAGTTCGTCTTTGCTCATCTGGTTGAATTTTTCTTCGTTTCCGTAGGCCAGCAGCATGTATTTCATGGTGTTTCTCCCGATCATTGTTTCATCAAAAACCTTTGATAGGCTCATCGGGTAGTCGATTGGGCATCGCGGTTTTCGACAATCGAGCGAATTTTTTCGATGCGGTCAGGAAATAAACCTGCCCCGGTTTTCTAACAACTGATCCATGGGCGACGAATCGTTATGGCCTGTTCTCAGATTCCAGCTCTTTGATGATTGGAATATTCCGAAAAGGCTCCTGAAAATAGGGTATCGACTCCAGTTCCTTCCTCATCGCTTCTGGCAACTGAAAGTATCGCTCTTTTAGAGCCCAGGTCTCTTTCCCGTACATCAATGGCTTGACGCTGGAGATCAAATCTTCCACCTCCGTGTAGGCGGTAGAGGCTTCCAGCATACCAATGGAGTAAGCCAGTTCCGTCAGGTGTGGTTTCTGACACTCCTCCGACATCGCTGCGCTCCGGGTAATAAGAAAGACCCGCACGTCTTCATACTCGTATTGTCTGAGCAAATCGAAGGTCTCAAGGCTGGGTATTGCTTTATCAGCAGCTATTTCATCACACCTAACGATCGCTGCTTCCAACTGCTCAATATCTGATTGGATATACCGATTTGCATCAGACGCGCCCCCTCCGGCCTGGCAACCTGCGGAAAGCAAACCCAGACAAAGCAGGGTGGCGGATTTACGAATTCTCATGGCTGACACCCCGCTTCTACTGCGCGCCAGAATTGAGTTTGTTCGTAGGACAAGCCGGCGCGTAGGCGTTGCATCTGGGAGATGGTCACAATTCTTTTCCTGACCATCGGTGAAATGTGGGTCATTGCTTCCGCAAACTGGGCCCAGTCCGTGGAGTGGATGTTGTACGCAGCTTGTGCGGAATTATTGCCGAGGAAGATCGTTGTCAGCACACCTGCCGGCAACATAATTTCCAGCATGTTTCCATTGCGTTGGGCTTTTCGGATCGCTTCGATAGCTTCCAGATCTTCGAAATCCAGCCGAAGTCCGGAAATGGTTGGACATTCCATGTGTCCTGTTCTCCTTTCCGTGGGTTCCTTGAGAACATCAGATACTAGCCTAAAGCCTGGCCGGGCTCAAAAAGCAGTGTCACCATGAAGTGTGGGAACTAGTAATCGCTAAGAACGGAACCGAAATCTGAGAACGAAAGATTAATGTTTTCCTGTTTTCGCATTTCGGCGTACCAGTTGTCGCCTTCCGTGCGGTGGCTGTTGAAGAAGACGGCACCGTAGGGGCTTTGGGTGTTGGCGATGCCTGACATAGAGTGCTCCGGGGGGGCAGGCTGGAAAGCATTCATGCAATTGGCTGCGCATGGCGTTTTCTCCTATGCTAGGAGTGCCTATTGATTCCGAGAAGGCTCATATGGGTTAAACGTGGTTCCCATCCCGCACCAAATGGCGGACCTGAATTGGTGCTTTCGTTTCCATGGGAGCGACCACATGAATGACTTCGTCCGAGTTAGCTAGCCGAACCACGTGTTCTGATAATAGGATTTCAATCCTGCCCAAATATTCAGGAACGCTACTATGAAAAGCTAATGAGCTCTTCCCTTTTAAAAAGGGGTTCTGAGCGTGCACCATAGCGCCGCATTTGTCATATAACCTTTCAAATTGCTTTCTGGTCAGATATCCACCACGAACTTTATTCCAGCCTTGCTTGCTAAAGCCCTTAATCGGGACCGGATAAAACTCGGGATTAATAGTCTCAATCTTCCGTAGAATACGTGCAGCATGCCAGTCTTTGGCAATATCGCTTCTGACTGACCGGTAGGCTTCTTGGTACGACACTAGCGACGAGTACGCAATTAGCTCAAGGAGCTTCCGCAATTGCAGTGCTTCAGATTCAATTGTCGTTTGGAGATAGGTGCAATGCGTTTTTCCTGAAGTGAAGTCACGGAGTGCGTCTATTCGATATCGACACTCCCACATCATCGACGCATATTTTCTCCGAGTCTTGCTTTCCATGCCTTACCGTTTAACGCCAACAGCACGCGCGGCTACGGAATGAAGGCGAAGCCGCGATGTAGTAGACGTCGCCGTGATTGTGATTGTTAGGGACGATGACTCTACTTCCTCCGCTTCTTATCATAGAGTTTAGCCAGCGCATAAATAAAATATGCTCCAGCTGCAAATGCAGCAACTATTGGGGCGATCACTACTATGAGAGGCGGGCTGACAAAAAAAGCAAAAATACCAGTTGGGGCTAGGAGAAACCAAAATATGCTTGATATGGTCGCTGCCACTTTGCTCGCTAGTGCTATATCTTCTGTAACATCAACAATCTGAACAGATTTTTCTTTGGATGTCATCCAGCTATATAAGCGCTTTAAGACAAACAGTCCGATCAAGCCAACAATAACTAATCCAACTGCTGCCATCTCTCACTACCCTTTTTAGTTGCTGCCCTAACAGCAGTTAGACCGAAGTCTCAGTGATTGCGAATATTTGACCGCTTCATGATTCCGCCATGGTTTGTAAGCTAATTGCCAAAATAGCTATTAAATCATGCCCCTGCAAAGGCCCTGACCAATAGACCTGTAATATCGCATCGCAATAACGAAGCGCGCCGCATGATTCCAATTTATATAGGAGCGTATACGCAGAGTACACAAAGCACAAACCCCAGCACATGGCTGGGGTTTGAGGGGCGAAACGGATTGTGAGGAGGGGCTTTTACTTCTTCAACCCCATCTCCTCAATCGAAATCTCCCGCATCTTGAACTTCTGAATCTTCCCGGTAACCGTCATCGGGAATTCATCCACGAACTTGTAGTTCCTGGGGATCTTGAAGTGGGCAATTTTGCCCTTGCAGAATTCCCGCAGCTCGTCGCCGGTCACTGGGTCGGCGTCAGGGTTTAGTTTCACCCAGGCGATGAGTTCTTCGCCGTATTTGTCATCGGGGATGCCGGTCACCTGCACTTCCTCGATGGCGGGGTGGGTGTAGAGGAATTCCTCGATTTCTTTTGGGTAGATGTTCTCGCCGCCGCGGATGACCATGTCCTTGATGCGGCCGACGATCTGGATGTAGCCGTCTTCGTCCATGGTGGCCAGGTCGCCGGTGTGCATCCAGCCGGCGCTATCGATGGCTTCGCGGGTTTTCTCGTCGTTGTTCCAGTACTTCAGCATCACGCTGTAGCCACGGGTGCACAGCTCGCCGATTTCGCCGCGTGGGACCACGTTGCCGTTGCCGGGGTCGACGATTTTGGTTTCAAGGTGTGGCTGGGTGCGGCCCACGGTGGTGACCTGTTTCTCGAACGGGTCCAGGGAGCTGGTCTGGGTGGACACAGGGCTGGTTTCGGTCATGCCGTAGGCGATCTGAACTTCTTTCATGTTCATCTTGCCGTTGACCTTTTTCATCACCTCCGCCGGGCAGATGGAGCCGGCCATGATGCCGGTGCGCAGGGTGGAGAGGTCGTAGGTTTCGAAGTCTGGCTCGGCCAGTTCGGCGATGAACATGGTGGGCACGCCGTACAGGGCGGTGGCTTTTTCCTGATGCACGGCCTGCAGTACGGATTGGGGCTCGAAGCCTTCACCCGGATAGATCATGGTGGCGCCGTGGGTGATGCAGCCCAGGTTGCCCATCACCATGCCGAAGCAGTGGTACAGGGGCACGGGAATGACCAGGCGGTCTTTCTCGGTGAGCAGTTGGCTCTCCGCCACAAAGTATCCGTTGTTGAGGATGTTGTGGTGGGTGAGGGTGGCGCCCTTGGGGTTGCCCGTGGTGCCGGAAGTGAACTGGATGTTGATGGGGTCATCGAACTGCAGTTGGCCCTGTACCTTGTCCAGTTCTTCCTGGCTGACGTCGCTGGCGAAGCCGACAAACTCGGCCCAGGTCCACATGCCGTCATGTTTGTCTTCGTCCAGGTTCACCACGGCGCGCAGCTCGGGCACTTTCTGGGCCTTGAGCTTGCCCGGGGCGGCGGCTTTCAGTTCGGGGGCCAGGTCGTAGACCATTTTGCGGTAGTCAGAGGCCTTGAAGCTGTCTGCCGTGACCAGTACGGAGATACCGGACAGGTTCATGGCGTAGTCCAGCTCATGCACGCCGTAGGCCGGGTTGATGTTGACCAGAATGGCGCCTACTTTGGCGGTGGCGAACTGGGTGACGGTCCACTCGTAGCGGTTGGGGGACCAGATGCCTACGCGGTCGCCGCGTTTGACGCCGATGGCCATGAAGGCACGGGCGGCTTCGTTGACCTTTTCCACGAACTCTTTATAGGTCCAGCGGATGTCCTGGTGCAGGGCAACCAGGGCTTCGGTATCCGGGTATTTCTCGGCGGTGCGGTCGAGCATTGCGCCGATGGTCATGCCCAGCAGGGGTACTTCGGAGGTACCGCTGGTGTAGCTGGGAAGAGTCATGCTCATGGTGTCTGCCTCCATTGTTGTTGTCGTCGAGGGCAAGCAGTGTGGAATCTGCTAGCGACTCTGGCTGTGATACTCAGGGTTCGGTTGCATATCGCTGGCGATGGCCACCCGATTGGACATGTTGTAGAAGCCAATCAGGTTGCTCAGGTCCCAGATGGCACTGTCGCTGAGGCCAGCGTCCCGCAGGGCCTGGGTGTGTTCTTCGGTAACGGTGGCCGGGGAGCGGGTGAGGTGCGATGTGAAATCGAGCATGGCGCGCTGGCGCTTGTCGAGTTTGGCGCTGCGGTAATTCATCACCATGTGTTCGCCCAGCGTGGGGTCGCCACTCAGTACCCGTACGGCAGCGCCGTGGGCCACCAGGCAGTAGAAGCACTTGTTCTCGGAGGACACCACAACAGCGACCATTTCGCGTTCCAGTTTGCTGAGTTCGCCTTCTCCGAGCATCAGCTCGTTGTAGAGGCGGGTGAAGCCCTCAAGCTGCTTCAGGTTCTGGCTGTACGCGGTCAGCACGTTGGGGATCATGCCGAGTTTTTCCTGGCAGATCTGGAAGTACTTCTGGGTGTCTTCCGGCATGTCCTTGATCTCGGGGATCGGGAGATCCAGGGCGACGACGTTTTTAGGATGGCTCATTAACAGTTTCCTCCGAGAGCTTGGCCGACTTTTGAGCCGTTATGGCGTTTGAGCTGTTCGCTGATCCATTCGCCGGTGGTGACCAATTTGTTCAGGTCGACACCGGTTTTGATGCCCAATCCGTTCAGAAGGTATAGCACGTCTTCGGTGGCGACGTTGCCGGAGGCGCCCTTGGCGTATGGGCAGCCGCCGAGGCCGGCAACAGACGCATCAATCACCGAAATGCCTTCTTCCAGCACCTGTCTCTTATACACATCTGACGCTGCCGACGAATAGAGAGGTGT
>OJHH01000330.1_pt1 | contig 15729 bp, 15 predicted proteins | sample 1594911 | NCBI WGS metagenome assembly OJHH01 (sample SAMN05416787, study PRJEB24817) | seawater metagenome | isolation source: Sea water | place: Canada:Atlantic | collected 2013-11
GGCTCGGAGATGTGTATAAGAGACAGGTTGAATGGTGATTGGAATACGGCTGGACGTGTCGGTCAGCAAAATAACACGGGCCGTTTTATCACCCACACCGCTGATGCGGCCAACAAGGCCGATGCCGTCCATCGTGGGCCAGCCATCAATAATGCCATCACGCGCGCCCACATTCAGCAACACTGACTGGCGAAACGGAGAGCCGCTGTCGGTCATTACAACGCCGGTAACATAGGTCAGTTTTGGGTCAAGACGGACGTTGATGAGACCCAGAAGCTTGGCGTTTTCCTGCTCGAGTTGAAGTGCGGCTTCTTTCCACGCTTTCATCTGTTGGAGTTCGCGGCGCAGGTCGCCATTTTGGGCGGCAAGTTGTTGATAAGATTGAAAATCACTGATCAGATTGATGATGCCCGTGACTGGGGCCATAGCCCAATCAAAAGATGGCACGACGCTGTCAATCACTGCCAAACGAAACCGTTCTACGCGTGGGCTATCAATGCGCCAAACTAGAAATATACCTAAGAGCACAAAGACAAGGAGCCCGACCAGCAATCTGCGGATCGGGCCGAAATAATCCTCGGTATTGCGGTCATTCGCCAATAGTGGACCCGCCTTGGTTTAGCTGTCGTAGTCAATCACGTGGCGCAATTGCTTTTCATACTCAAGCGCTTTGCCGGTGCCCAAAGCCACACAGTTCAGGCTTTCGTCAGCGACGGAGATGGCTAGACCGGTCTGTTCGCGTAGGGCCAAATCAAGCTGACCTAACAATGCACCACCACCAGTGAGCATTACACCCCGGTCGACAATATCAGCGGCCAAATCTGGTGGGGTTGCTTCGAGCGCGGTCATAACCGCTTCGCAGATTTGCTGCACAGGTTCAGCCAAAGCCTCGGCCACTTGGGCTTGCGAAATTTCGGTCTCTTTCGGGACGCCGTTCAAAAGGTCACGCCCACGGATCATCATGGACTGGCCGCGACCATCGTCGGGCATGCGTGCTGTGCCAATTGTTGTTTTGATACGTTCGGCAGTCGCTTCGCCAACCAGAAGGTTATGTTGACGGCGCAGATAGTTGATGATCGCTTCGTCCATACGGTCACCACCGACGCGCACAGAACGGGCGTAAACAATATCACCCAATGACAAAACGGCGACCTCGGTCGTACCGCCACCAATGTCGACAACCATGTTACCGGTTGGATCAGTGATCGGCATACCCGCGCCGATCGCCGCTGCAATTGGCTCAGCGATGAGGCCGGCGCGCCGCGCACCGGCGGACAAGACTGACTGGCGAATGGCGCGTTTTTCAACGGGTGTCGCCCCGTGCGGGACGCAGACAATGATCTTTGGCTTCGAGAACGTCGACCGCTTTGCAGCCTTGCGGATAAAGTGTTTGATCATCTCTTCGGCGGTGTCAAAATCGGCAATCACACCGTCACGCATCGGACGAATGGCCTGAATGGACCCAGGCGTGCGGCCCAGCATCAGCTTGGCGTCTTCACCAACCGCGAGCACTTTTTTGACGCCATCCTTGATGTGATAGGCGACCACAGAAGGTTCGGATAAAATGATACCTTTGCCTCTGACGTAAACCAACGTGTTCGCGGTCCCAAGGTCAATCGCCATATCTGACGAAAACAAACTTCCGAAAATCGCCATATTGCAGATTGTCCTTGCGAATTAAAATGGGGATGCGACTCCCCGCTACAGCTTGGTCCTTATATGAAAGGGGGACGCTTTGCGAAAGGGGCAATCATGCAGCCGCTTGGCGTGATCTTGCCACCAACACGGAATGGGCGGCCCAATAGGCCGCCCATTCCGATTATGTGTCTTTGTAGCTGACGCCTTTTGTGTCGTACCCGGGCTGCGATTGTTCGCGGCGCACCATCAAGCGGTTGAGTGCATTGATGTAAGCTTTGGCACTGGCCACGACCGTATCGGTGTCCGCAGATTGGCCGGTGGCGATGCGCCCGTCCTCTTCCATACGCACAGACACGGTGGCCTGCGCATCAGTACCTTCGGTCACGGCGCTGACTTGGTACAATTGCAAGCGGGCATTGTGATCGACCAAGGCTTTGACCGCATTGAACGTCGCATCGACTGGACCATCACCAGTGGCAGTCGTTTCAACAACAACACCATCAATTTCCAAAGCCATTTCAGCCGACTGTGGGCCTTCGGTGCCGCACACAACGCGCAATGATTTCAGACGCACGCGGTCTTCTTGCCCGTCGTTTTGGTGGACCAATGCGATCAGGTCGTCATCATAAACTTCCTTCTTACGGTCAGCCAATTCCTTGAAGCGGACAAACACGTCCTTCAACTGATTGTCCGCCATATCAAAGCCGAGCTCAGTCAATTTTGCCCGTAACGCAGCACGACCGGAATGCTTGCCCAGCGGCAACGAAGTGCCTGCCAAGCCAACGGATTCTGGGCGCATGATTTCGAACGTATCTTTGTTCTTGAGCATGCCGTCTTGGTGGATGCCCGACTCATGCGCGAACGCATTCTTGCCGACAATCGCCTTGTTAAACTGCACCGCAAAGCCGGACACTGTCGCAACACGGCGGCTGATATTCATGATTTTAGTCGTGTCGATGCGGGTGGTGTACGGCATGATGTCAGGCCGAACCTTCAGCGCCATGACGACTTCTTCGAGTGCGGTATTGCCAGCACGTTCGCCTAATCCGTTGATTGTGCACTCAATTTGACGCGCGCCGCCCGCGACGGCCGCTAATGAGTTGGCAGTGGCCATGCCCAGATCGTTATGGCAATGGGTCGCAAAAATTACGTCATCGGCACCCGGCACAGCGCTGATCAAACGGCGGATCAGATCAGCGGATTCCACTGGCGCGGTATAGCCCACGGTATCGGGAATGTTGATCGTGGTCGCGCCAGCCTTGATTGCAATCTCGACCACGCGGCACAGGTAATCCCATTCGGTACGGGTTGCGTCCATCGGAGACCATTGCACGTTGTCACACAGATTGCGGGCGTGAGTGACTGTGTCGTGGATACGCACGGCCATCTCGTCCATCGTCAGGTTCGGGATCGCGCGGTGCAGTTCAGACGTGCCGATAAACGTATGGATACGCGGGGATTTGGCGTGTTTGACGGCCTCCCAGCAGCGGTCGATGTCTTTGTAGTTGGCGCGGGCCAAGCCACATATTGTGGCGCCTTTTGAGCGCAACGATATCTCGGACACAGCCTTAAAATCGCCCTCGGATGCAATCGGGAAGCCAGCCTCGATGATATCGACGCCCATTTCGTCCAGCAGTTCTGCGATTTCCAATTTTTCAGCATGGGTCATTGTTGCGCCGGGAGATTGCTCGCCATCGCGCAAGGTGGTGTCGAAAATCAACACTTCATTCGTCGTCATTTTAGGTATTCCTTGTTGTCCTTAAGCTGTCTTGGTGCTGGTCTCCTCTGAGCGGTCGCACCGGTATGGCACGCTCAGAGGCAGCTAAGGAGAAGCAACGCAGATAGGCCAAGCCCAATAGGGGCGGCAAATGTGATATGTGCAGTTGCGTTCATGTGGCCGACTATACGCCGATGAAAGTGAATGAAAACCCCCCGTTTTTCGGAGGCCAGCCCCCGCACCCCGACATATTTAGGCTTGGAAAACGATGAAGGGGACATAGGCTGGCGCGAGAAATTGGATGCTGCGGTTTAGTTGTCGGCAGGTGGATCTTCGACCGCTGGTGCGACATTGGCTACTGGCAGCGCACCGTCGATCCATTCGCCTGTGGCTTCTTCACCTGTTGTGTAGCGCATCGTGCCTACGCCCTGACGGCGGCCCCGAACGAACGTGCCTTCGTAGATATCGCCGTTTGCATAGGTTGCAGTGCCTTGACCACTGATTTCACCACTTGTCCAAGCGCCTTCATAAACGAAACCGTCAGGCAGGGTGATCTTGCCGGTGCCATCGCGTTGGCCGTCCTTGAATGTGCCGTCATAGATTGTGCCATCGGCGTAAACTGCACGGCCGATGCCGCTGCGCTGGCCACCTGCCCATGCGCCGTCATAGGTATAGCCGTCGGCGTAGGTCATTTTGCCTTGTCCGTGGTTCTTGGCGTTCAGGAATTCGCCATCGTAGATCAAGCCATTGGCATAGGTCGCAATACCAGCACCATTGATGACGCCGTTGTCCCATGCGCCGTCATAGCTGGACCCGTCTGGGTAGATGATCTTGCCCGTACCGTCCGCGAGATCGGCGCTGAAAGTGCCTGCATAAACTGAGCCATCTGGGTAAGTAACCTCGCCGGTGCCTTCGATCTGGCCTGCTTTCCAGTCGCCGCTATATTTGTAACCGTCGGTGCCTAAGAATGTGCCTTGGCCGTGGCGTTTGTCGTCAACAAACCCACCGACATAGGTATCACCATTGGCATAAGTGACAGTACCAGTGCCCTGACGGCGACCAGCGGCCAAGTCACCCTCATAGACGTCGCCGTTGGGTTGTTCCAAGCGGCCTTGGCCTTCTATTTGGCCATTCACCCAAGTGCCTGCGTAAACCAGACCATCGGCCATTGTCAGCGTGCCTGTGCCATCTCGTTCACCAGCTTTGAGGTTGCCTGCATAGACTGCGCCATCGGGATAAGTGATTCGGCCTTCGCCTTCTTTGACGCCATTTATCCATGGCCCCTCATAAATGTAGCCACCTGGGGATTTCATGGTGCCTGTCCCGTGGTGCATCGCGTTGCGCAGTTCGCCTTCGTATACCACGCCATTGGCATAGGCCGCGATCCCGCGTCCGGTGATGTTGCCATCCAACCAGTCGCCTTCAAACGTGCCGCCATCGGCGAACGTAATCTTGCCCGTGCCAGACGGTTTACCCGCAACAAATGTCCCCTCATAGATCGACCCATTGGGGAAACGTGCAGTGCCGGTGCCGCGAATTTCGCCGGCAACCCAATCACCGATGTATTCATATCCGTTGGGGAGGCGGTACGTACCTTGCCCATGTTGTTTTCCATTCAGGAACGCACCTTCATAGACGCCCCCATCGTCGTATTGCTTGGTTTGCACAGTCTGCGCATCCGCCGTGCCTGCCAGTGTCAATGCGCCAGCCAGTGCCGCGCCGTGCCATGCCCAATGTGCCATACTTTATTCCCCAGCCTGATCGTTGGCGCACAGCCTAGTCCAAGGGGGCAGAGGTGACAACGGGGGTATCAGACGCAATCGGCTTTCCCTTGCCAGCCAATATGCTACATCGGGTGCAACGATGAGGGACAGTATAATGAGCGATCATTTCCGGCTAACAATTGCACAATTGAACCCAACCGTTGGGGACATTGCAGGCAACGCAGCGCTTGCCCGCGACGCATGGGCGCAAGGCAAAGCTGCGGGCACCGATATGGTCGCCCTGCCAGAGATGTTCATTACCGGATATTCGACCCAGGACCTTGTGAACAAATCGGCATTTCACCTTGCGGCAATGGCCGCAGTGGAGGCTTTGGCAGTGGACTGTGCCGACGGGCCAACGCTGGCTATTGGCGGGCCATATGCGCAAGACGGGCGACTTTATAACGCCTATCATATCTGTCGTGGTGGCAAGGTTGTGTCGCGCCAGTTCAAGCATTTCTTACCCAACTACAACGTTTTTGACGAGGTACGCCAATTCAACCGCGGTGACATCCAAGGGCCATACGCTATTCCAAACGGACCGCGCGTCGGAAGCCCAATTTGCGAAGATGCTTGGTATGAGGATGTGGCTGAAGCCATGGTTGAATCTGGCGCCGAGATCCTTGTGGTGCCTAATGGTTCGCCTTACTTTCGCGGTAAATTCGACTACCGGATGAACGCAATGGTCGCGCGTGTTATCGAAAACGACGTGCCGCTGGTTTATTTGAACATGGTTGGCGGTCAAGACGATCAAGCCTTTGATGGTGGGTCATTTGTGCTGAACCGTGGTGGCGAATTGGCGGTGCAGTTGCCGTTGTTTGACGCGGCTATCGCGCATGTTGATTTTACGCGGGGACCGGATGGCTGGGTTGCTGCGAGCGGCGATAAAGCCCCGTTGCCTGCGGAAATTGCCCAAGATTACCGCGCGATGGTGGAATCCTTGCGCGACTATTTTGGCAAAACTGGTTTCACGAAATGCCTGCTTGGCCTGTCAGGGGGCATCGACAGCGCCATTGTGGCGACCATTGCCGCAGATGCGCTTGGGCCAGAAAACGTGCGCTGTGTGATGCTGCCGTCCGAATATACGTCCCAAGCATCGCTTGATGACGCGCAAGCGGTCGTGGATGCGCTGGGCTGTAAATACGACACGGTGAATATCGCAGGGCCACGGGCGGCTGTGGCCGAGGCACTTGCGCCGCTGTTCGCAGGGCTTGATGAGGGGCTGACCGAGGAAAACATCCAGTCGCGTATGCGCGGGTTATTGTTGATGGCGCAGTCTAATAAGTTTGGCGAAATGCTGCTGACGACGGGCAATAAATCTGAAGTTGCGGTGGGCTATGCGACCATTTACGGCGATATGGCGGGCGGCTATAATCCGATCAAGGACATGTATAAAACGCGGGTCTTTGCGACGTGCCGCTGGCGCAACGAAAACCACGCGCCTTGGATGTTGGCCCCTGTGGGCGAGATGATCCCTGAGGCGATTATCGACAAGCCGCCGACTGCCGAACTGCGACCTGATCAGAAAGACAGCGACAGCCTGCCGCCATACAATATTCTTGACGGCATTTTGGAAATGCTTGTCGATGATGAGGCGTCAGTGGCGGACTGTGTGGCCAAAGGATATGAACGTGACACGGTGAAACGGGTCGAACATCTGCTTTATATTTCTGAATATAAGCGATTCCAATCGGCACCAGGTACGCGGTTGTCACGCCACGCATTCTGGCTTGATCGGCGCTATCCGATTGTGAACCGGTGGCGCGACGACAGCTAAACCGCTTGCTCAATAAGGCAGGCCGGCGTACCGATTAGGGGTCTTTTTGAAAGCCCAACATATGATAGCCGTTCACACGATCTCTGCGGCGTTCTCGCTGGCCGATTGCGACCGCATATTAGCGCAAACCGCAGCCGCGCCCGTTGAGGATGCAAAGCTGGTTGGCAAAAACCAAAACTACAACATCCGGCGTGCTGACTTGGTGTGGTTGGACCGAGTGCCGGATACAGGTTGGGTCATGGACCAAATTATCGACATGGTCCGCGTGGCCAATCGAGATACCTTTGGGTTTGACCTGACCGAATTTGGCGAAAGCGTGCAGGTCGCTCATTATGATAGCGCGCGCGAAGGGCATTTTGACTGGCACAGCGATATCGGTGACGGGCGGCTTGCGGGCAAACGCAAACTGACGCTCGTGGCGCAATTATCCGCACCCGACAGCTATGTTGGTGGCGCGCTAGAAGTGATGCCGTCCAACCAAGCGGTGACTACGCAAAGAGCGCGCGGGACCGTGACAATTTTCCCTAGCTATCTGCTGCACCGCGTGACCCCTGTGACCACGGGTAGCCGTGCATCGATGACCGTGTGGGCGCATGGGCCGGCATTTCGGTAACCAGCGCAATCTGCGCAATGTGGAAATTATATCTGTTTTCTGCTAGCGTCAGTTCATCAAGGGAGCGTCAAAGTGGCTGACAACAAAACGCAAATCACGGACGTATCTGTAGATGACTTTATCGCGTGCATAGATCACCCGACGCGCGCGGCTGATGCGAAGATACTTGTACAGCTTTTTGCAACCATAACTGGTCAATCGGCCAAAATGTGGGGCCCGTCGATTATCGGTTTTGGGCAGTACCACTATGTATACGACAGCGGTCGAGAGGGTGATTTCCTTGCCACGGGGTTCAGTCCACGCAAGGCAAATTTGTCGATTTATGTAATGCCGGGTTATCAAGACTACAGCGAAATCTTGTCGCGCCTGGGCAAACACAAATTGGCCAAGGCCTGTGTGTACATCAATAAACTATCCGATATCGACATCGGTGTGCTTGAGGAATTGATCCGCGCGGGGCTGCGTGACTTAAATGAAAAATGGCCTGTCACCGCCTAAACTAGACAAATCAGGGCGCACATGAGACATGGGATCAACTCAAAGGATGACCCCATGACCACCACTCGTTTTGCACCTTCGCCCACTGGTTATATTCACATTGGCAACCTGCGTGCTGCCTTGTTCAACTACGCCATCGCGCGCCAGAACGGCGGCACATTTGTGCTGCGGATTGATGACACCGATCAGGAACGGTCCAAGAACGAATATATCCAAGGTATCAAGGACGATCTGACATGGTTGGGTCTGACTTGGGACCGTGTGGAGCATCAGTCCAAGCGCATGGATAAGTATCTGGACGCAAAGCAAAAACTTATCGATATGGGCCGTCTTTATGAATGCTTTGAGACGCCCATTGAGCTGGATCTCAAGCGTAAAAAGCAGCTGAACATGGGCAAGCCGCCGGTATATGATCGGGCCGCCCTTGCGCTAACTGAGGATGAGAAAAACACCCTGCGTGCTCAGCGTGGTTCGCATTGGCGGTTTAAGCTGGATCTGGAACGGATCGAATGGGACGACGGAATTGTCGGCACGATTTCCATCGATGCGGCGTCTGTATCTGATCCGGTTTTGTTTAAAAACGACGGACAAATCTTGTATACGCTGGCATCTGTTGTTGATGACACTGAAATGGGCATGACCACCGTTGTGCGCGGGTCTGATCATATCACGAATACCGCGACCCAAATTCAGATCATGCAGGCGCTGGGCGGCACGGTCCCAAGCTTTGCGCACCATTCGTTGTTGACCGGTCCCCAAGGCGAGGCATTGTCAAAACGTCTGGGCACGCTTGCGCTGCGCGACTTGCGGGCAAAAGGTGTGGCACCACAAGCGATCTTGTCATTGATGGCCCGCCTTGGATCGTCTGATCCGGTGGAGTTGCGCGCAACCGTACAAGATATCGTCGACGGCTTTGATATCTCTAAGTTCGGCTCTGCTCCGACTAAATTTGACGCCGAGGATCTCGGCCCGCTTACAGCCCGCTACCTTGCGACACTGACTGTCGCGGACGTGACTGATACGCTGTCAGACGTTCCTGAGGACAAGCGCGAAGCCTTTTGGAATGCCATCAAAGGCAACATCGCGTCATTGGATGATGTCGCGGATTGGTGGGCGTATTTTGTCAACGGTGCAGAGGTCGCTTTGATCGAAGACGAGGACCGTGAATTCATTGTTCAAGCGTTTGATCTGCTGGGTGATCCACCTTATGCGGACGACACATGGTCCACGTGGACTGCCGCTGTAAAAGACGCGACAGGTCGCAAGGGCAAGGGACTTTTCATGCCGCTTCGCAAGGCGGTTACAGGGCGGATGCGCGGGCCGGAAATGGCTGAAGTAATGCCACTTTTACAAACAAAACCAAAGCCATAGATGCATAACGTAACAAGCTGTTTTCTGAAAGGCGGCTTGTTACGCGGTTAGCTATTCACGGGCACGGAGCACTTGCGCAGGCTTCGCGGCCAACGGTCGGATCGCAAAGGCTAGTCCTGAGATCAATGACGTAAGTACGCCACCGCCGATGATCAGTAACGCATTGGTCCAAATCACTTGGTAGTCGCCCTCCATGATGTAAGCGGTCACGGCCCAACCGCCTAAGATACCGGCAGCCAAGGCCACGATCCCAGCGGCCAGCCCCAATAACGCGGCGCGCAGTGCAAAGCTAAGCATGATGCGCACGCGCGTGGCCCCAAGGGTTTTGAGAACTGCTGCCTCATAGGTGCGGGATCGTTCGCCTGCGGCGGCCGCACCAATCAACACAAGGAAGCCAGTCACGAGAGTTGCCAGCGCCGCATAACGGGTTGCAGCAGCAATGCTGCCCACAAGGTCGGCGACTTGATCGATTGCGTCGCGTATCCGGATTGCCGTGATGTTGGGATATTGTCCCGCCAGATCGCGCAGGATCGCCGCCTCGGCTTCTGGACTGGCGTAAACGGTCGAAATCCAGCTATGCGGTGCGCCTGCCAAGGCGCTGGGGTTCAGGGTCATGACAAAGCCGATGCCCGCGTCTTCCCAGCTGACATTTCGAAAGCTGGCGATGGTTGCGGTGATGTCACGGCCAAGGACGTTGATTGTGACTGTATCCCCGATGGACAGGCCAATTTCGGCGGCTTCCTCTGCGGCAAAGCTCATGAGGGGCGGGCCTGTGTAGTCTTCGGGCCACCATGCGCCTTCGGTAATTTCTGTGCCATCTGGCATGGGGCCGTTGTAAGTTACGCCCCGATCTCCGCGCACGACCCAATGGCCGTCAGCGAATTCATCCGCAGGTTGGTCGTTGATCCGCGTGATGATGCCGCGCAGCATTGGGGCTGTGTCGACCTTGCGCACGGCTGGATCGGTGGAGAGCCGTTCGCGAAATCCGTTGATTTGGTCGGGCTGAATGTCGACAAAGAAATAGCTGGGCGCGACCTCTGGCAACTCATCCGAGAATGCGGCGCGCAAATTGCCGTCGATTTGGCCGACCGATGACAACACTGCCAACCCAAGGCCCAAGGACAGAACGACCGACGCCGTTTCCCCATTGCGGGCGCCGATTGCCCCAAGAGCGAGGCGCAGGGCAGGGTGGCCCCGTGCACGTGAAGACAAGGTGCGGGAAACGGCACGCGCGAACCATGCTGCTAAAACGAGGATAAGCAATGCGCCTGCAATGCCGCCAGCTGTCCAGAGTGTTAGGAAAACCGTGCCTGAGAACCAAATTGCTGTTCCAAGAAGTATGGCGACAAGGACTGCGATGGTTGCCAAGTAGGGCCACGCTGGAAAATGGTTATCGGCTCCAAATGCATCACGGAACAGCGTCGCTGGTCGGATTTGCTCAGCGCGTGCAAGCGGCCAGAGCGTAAAGATGAGAGCGGCAAGGATGCCGTAGATGGCGGCCTCCGCGAGGGGTGCTGCACGGAGCGACAGTTCAGCGGGGATCGGCAAACGGGCCTCGATTAACGGGGCCAACAGGATTGGAATTCCGCCGCCAAGTATAAGGCCGATGCCGATGCCAAATATTGTGAGCGCGCCTATCTGCATAAAGTAGGTCATGAAGATCGTACGCCGTGTCGCTCCTAGTGTCTTGAGCGTGGCAATGACTCTGGTTTTTCCTGCCAGATATGCGCGGACCGCTGCGGACACACCAACGCCGCCGACAGCAAGCCCCGACAGCCCCATCAGAATGAGGAATGCGCCGATCCGTTCGACAAAACGTGCGGTGCTGCCAGCCCCTTCGCGGTTATCATGCCAACGCAGGCCGGTGTCGCTAAACTGGTCGTCGGCGCGTTTGGCAAGTGCGTCTAAGTCAGCACCTCGGGGCAGCGTCAGGCGGTACTGCGTTGAAAATAATGTGCCTTCTGAGAGCAGACCTGACTGCGCGAGGTCGTCTGTGAGCACGATTGTGCGCGGCCCGAGCCCAAAGCCACCTGATGCGTTGTCCGGATAACGGTCAAGGATGGCGCGCAGGGTGAAGTCTTGGGACCCCAACCGGAATGTATCGCCGACGCTCAGCGCAAGCCTATCGGCCAACACGCGTTCCATGACGCTGCCTGTGTTGGCGAGCGCGGTGTCGAGGCTGATCGCAGGGTCTAGTGTTACTTGACCGACCAGTGGGTAGGCTGTGTCGACTGCGCGAATTTGGGTCAGCCCTCGAACCACGCCATCGGTTCGATCCACGACAATCATCGAGCGGAAATTGACGGTCTCGGAAACGGTTGTCGCAATGTCGTCCAAAAAATTCAGCTCGACATCGCGCGCAAACCGGTAGGTAAATTCGACTTCGGCGTCGCCACCAAGGAGGGCTGCGCCCTCTTTTTCCAAACCGGCCTCAATCCCCGCGCGGACGGTGCCAACGGCGGCAATTGCGGCCACGCCCAAGGCGAGACAGGCAAGAAACACCCGAAATCCAGCCAAGCCCCCGCGCAATTCACGCGCGGCAAAGCGAGCGGCGATCTTCAGGCTCATGCGATGCGCCCGTCGTTTAGCGTGATGACGCGGTCACAACGGGCTGCCAGATCAGCGGAATGCGTGACCATGATTAGCGTCGCACCGTGGCGGTCGCGCAGATCGAACAGCAGGTCGATGATAATTACACCATTTGTGGCGTCCAGATTACCGGTTGGTTCATCAGCGAGCAGAATACGAGGGCGCGGCGCAGAGGCGCGGGCAAGTGCGACGCGTTGTTGTTCGCCGCCAGACATCTGGCCGGGATAGTGATCAGCGCGGTTGCCAAGGCCCACGGCGTCCAATTCAGCTGCTGCCCTGTCGAATGCGTCGGGCACGCCCGCGAGTTCGAGCGGGGTTGCGACATTTTCCAACGCGGTCATTGTGGGAATAAGGTGGAAAGATTGGAACACCACCCCCATGTTATGTCTACGAAAGCGGGCGAGGCCGTCTTCGGAAATGGCGGTCAGGTCTTCACCAAGTGCTGTGATCGTTCCTGCAGTGGCCTGTTCGAGCCCGCCCATCAACATCAGGAGAGATGATTTGCCCGACCCGCTAGGCCCGACCAGCCCCAAGGTTTCCCCCGCCGTCACGTCCAGCGATATATCGTGCAGAATGTCGACTTTACCTGCGTTGCCATCAAGCGACAATTCTACGTTGGATAAGGACAAAATGGAATCAGACATGAGGTGGCTTTCTGGTGTTCTGGGTCCCTTTGGATATGGGGCGCGCGGGCTGTTGTACAAGCTGTCTTTGATGATTGCGTTAACTGGTGGCGCCGTTCATGCTGACACGCTGACCATTGCCGCGCTGGGCGATAGCCTGACGGCAGGGTACGGGTTGCCACATGCCGACGGGTTTGTGCCGCAAATGCAGGCTTGGCTGGATGGGCAGGGTGCAGATGTGACGCTGATCAATGCGGGCGTGTCTGGCGATACGACGGCCGGTGGCTTGGCGCGTACCGATTGGACGCTGACCCCTGATGTCGATGCAATGGTGGTTGCATTGGGCGGCAATGATTACCTGCGCGGCTTGGATCCGGCTGTTAGTCGTGCCAACCTTGATGGAATTTTGGCAAAGGCCCAAGACGCGGGGGTTGATGCGCTTTTGGTCGGACTGACGGCTGGGGCCAACTATGGGTTGGACTACAAGCAGGCATTTGACGGTATGTATACCGATCTGGCTGCAACTTATGACGTGCCGTTGTTCCCAACATTCTTTGCAGGACTACTGGCCGCGGCGGGTATGCAAGACGGTTTGATGGAATTTATGCAGGCAGACGGCATTCACCCGAACAAAGACGGGGTGGCCGTGATCGTAGCGGCAATGGGCCCTGCCGTTTTGAAATTAGTCGCTCAGTCACGTAGTGGTGAATAACGAGTTCGGTTTGCCGCAGCGCTAGTCGTTAGCAAAGCACCTATAGAAAACAAAAGGGGCACCAGATGAGGCGCCCCTTTTTAAGATTAGTTGTGCGAATTTAGTCAACCAACGTCAGGTTTATCGCGCTTTCGCGCCCATCGCGGCCTGCTTCAATATCAAAGTTGATCTTTTGGTCGTCTTTCAGACCCGATAAACCAGAGCGCTCGACAGCCGAAATGTGTACGAATACGTCATTCGAGCCGCCGTCTGGGGCGATGAAACCGAAACCTTTGGTGGTGTTGAACCACTTAACTGTACCTGAAGCCATGATCGCTTCCTCCATATTGACCGCTCGCGAAAGTGCAGCGGGCCGGCTCGTCAGATCAAGATCGAAGAACTGGGCCGAAATGGAGACAGTGGTCGATAATATGCGACGTCGCCAGCGCAGCATGGCCGCAGGGTTTCACAAAATCAACAATTTTTGGGGGCATTGCCCGTATGGGCGGAATGAGGTGCCCACATACGCGGGCACCTCTGTACGAGACTTAGGCCAGAGCCAAGTTGATCGCAGATTCGCGGCCGTCACGGCCAGCTTCGATGTCGAAAGTGACCTTCTGGTCGTCTTTCAGGCCAGTCAGGCCGGAACGCTCAACAGCAGAGATGTGTACGAACACGTCCTTGGAGCCGCCGTCAGGAGCGATAAAGCCGAAGCCTTTAGTTGCGTTGAACCATTTTACTGTACCAGTAGCCATGGTAATTTCCTTCATTTTAAGGCTGCCCACGAAATGCGACAGCGCGGCTTAGTCAGTGCAAAATCGAAGGACTGTAGCCGAAAAGGAAAACAGTGGTCGAGAAAGAATAACGTCTGCAACCCCCATGTGGGGCCTTCGCGCAGAAATTGCAAGTGTTTTGCATGTCGCAGGCTAGTTGATGCCGTTGTCCGACAAATCAGCATCTTGCGAAACAAGAGCTAGTACCCATGCCAGAATAATAGCTGAGCCGACAACAGAATAAACCAGAAATGCACTTAAGAGTGAGAGTTTTACAAATATAACTGCACATGCCGCAGCGAAGATGCCCGACAAAATTCCAAAGAAAATGACTGAAGTACCCATAATTCTTTCCCCGTGTTTCTTGCTCGGTCATATCTACGCATACAGCCGGGGCAAAAGTGTGGTGTCTAATTTCCGTTTTGTTAGAGCGAGTCGCCTTGGCCGCAGTTGACGTTCGCCAACAACAGTCGCACTACCGTGTTGATCTAATTGTGGAGGCCCTTGTGCTAAATATTGATGAACTACGCGCCCGCGCAGGAAATTCTTGCGAGATTTGTGCTGGGACGGATAGCCTTGATCGAGTGGAAATTACGACAGAAGACACTGCCCTTTTGTGTAGCATCTGCGCAGATATTGCGCCCGCTCGTGCAGGGCACTGGCGTGCATTGGAAGGGGCGGCTTGGTCCATTGAGCCAGCCGTTCAAATTGCTGTTTGGCGGAAGTTAAACGACTTATCAGAGGCTTGGGCAACTGATGCGCAAGCCAATATGATGATGGAACCTGACGTTGCGGCCCGTGCCGCCGCAGTTCCAATTGTGCACCGCGATGCACATGGTGCGGTCCTGTCGTCAGGCGATACGGTCGTGTTGATCAAAGATTTGCCAGTCAAAGGCGCTGGATTTACAGCCAAACGGGGCACGGCGGTGCGGTCAATCTCTTTGGTTGCCGATAATGCAGGTCACATTGAAGGGCGCGTAGAGAGCCAACGCATTGTTATTCTGACCGAATTTGTAAAGAAAAAATAGGCTTTGGCTGTTTGGACCCACTGAGGGATCGAAAATATTCAACTGAATGAGAAAGGGCGGCCCGATGAGCCGCCCCCTTTTTATTATCGCGTAAACTTTTTGTGCTTCATCCGCTTGGGTTCAAGCGCGTCGGCACCAAGGCGCTTTTTCTTGTCTTCTTCATAGTCTTCAAAGTTGCCTTCGAACCATTCGACATGCGCATCGCCTTCAAACGCCAGCATATGGGTGCAAATACGGTCGAGGAAGAAACGGTCGTGGCTGATGACGACGGCACAGCCCGCAAATGACATAAGCGCATCTTCGAGCGCGCGAAGCGTTTCGACGTCCAGATCGTTTGTTGGTTCGTCAAGCAGCAGCACGTTTCCGCCTGATTTTAAAAGTTTTGCCATGTGGACGCGGTTACGTTCACCGCCCGAAAGCAGGCCAACCTTTTTCTGTTGATCGCCGCCTTTAAAGTTAAACGCGGAACAATACGCACGCGAATTCATTGACGCATCGCCAAGTTGAATGATCTCGGCACCGCCGGTGATTTCTTCCCAAACGGTTGTGTCGGCGTTCAGCGCATCACGGCTTTGGTCGACATAAGACAGTTGCACTGCTGTCTCTTATACACATCTCCGAGCCCACGAGACCTCTCTACATCTCGTA
>OJHH01000331.1_pt1 | contig 15723 bp, 15 predicted proteins | sample 1594911 | NCBI WGS metagenome assembly OJHH01 (sample SAMN05416787, study PRJEB24817) | seawater metagenome | isolation source: Sea water | place: Canada:Atlantic | collected 2013-11
CGCGTCCGTCTGGGGGACGGAAGGTCGCAGGTTCGAGTCCTGCTAGCCCGACCAACAACAACCGCCCGTTTGCGCATCGTCGCGGCGGGCGTTTTTGTAATCCCAAAGGGAACATGATGACACATTCCGGCGTTTTAGCAGACCACCAGTTGCGCGATTTGATAGCCAATGGTGCGATTACGGCCACAGCCGCTATTGCCGACGGTCAAATCCAGCCCGCGTCGCTTGATCTGCGCCTCGGGGCCACTGCATACCGTGTACGCGCGTCGTTTCTTGCGGGGCGCAACCGGACGGTGACCAAACGCCTCGCTGATTTCCAGATGCACACCATCGATTTGACCGAGGGCGCGGTTTTGGAAAAAGGCTGCGTCTATGTTGTCCCGCTCCTCGAATCCCTCGCCCTACCCAACGGTATGACCGCGGCGGCATCGGCAAAGTCGTCGATCGGGCGGCTTGATCTGCTGACCCGCATTATCACCGATCACGGCGTTGAATTTGACCGCGTACCTGCTGGCTATACTGGCCCGCTTTACGTTGAAATCTGCCCACGTTCATTTTCCGTCGTTGCCCGTCAGGGCCAGATGCTCAACCAAATTATATTCCGCCAAGGCCAAACGTTCATGTCCGACGATGACCTGCGCGCATTACATGCCGTCACACCCATCGTGTCGGGTGATCCGGTAATCTCCGACGGCCTTGGGTTCTCGGTCGATCTGGAGCCTGCCAGCGGAACGCTCGTCGGCTACCGCGCCAAACCACATACTGGCGTCATCGACCTGTCATTGCTCGCCCACTACGACCCTGCAGATTATTGGGAAGAGCTGCATACCAAAGACGGCTGGATCATCCTCGACCCTGGTGCGTTCTACATTCTCGTTAGCCGCGAAAGCATCGTCATTCCACCGATGCAGGCCGCCGAAATGGCTCCTTATCTGGCGATGGTCGGTGAATTTCGAGTGCATTACGCGGGCTTCTTTGATCCCGGTTTCGGCTATGCTGCGGCGGGTGGCAAAGGCTCGCGCGGGGTTCTAGAGGTCCGCTGTCACGAGGCACCGTTCGTTCTGGAACACGGCCAAGTTGTCGGGCGGTTGGTCTATGAACACATGAGCGCCATGCCAGAAGCACTGTACGGCGTCGACATGAAGTCTAACTACCAAGGCCAAGGACTTAAGCTTTCTAAACATTTTAAGTCAGTTGAGTGCTAAAATTGGCCCGTAACTTTCACTCTTCGAACATTTCAACTTGGTCGTCGTCATCATTGTCTTCATCATCAGCCCCAGCCAATTGCGATGCACCCGGTGGCGGTCTGTTTTCCAGCAGACCAGCTGAACGTAATTCCTTAAGCCCAGGCAAGTCTCGCGCGTTCTCCAACCCAAAGTGATCAAGAAATTCTTGAGTCACGACGAACGTCACAGGCCGACCCGGCGTCATGCGCCTGCGACCGATACGGACCCATTCCATTTCAATCAACTGGTCGACCGTGCCACGGCTCACTGACACACCGCGGATTTCTTCGATCTCAGCACGGGTGGCTGGCTGATGATAGGCAACAATCGCCAATGTCTCGATCGCAGCACGCGACAGCTTGCGTGTCTCAACCGTTTCCTTTTGCATCAAGAAGCCAAGATCACCCGCCGTGCGAAAAGCCCATGCATCACCAATTCTGATCAATTGCACGCCGCGTCCCTCAAACCGTTTACGTACATGCGCAAGGGCCTCAGCAGGGTCACAGCCATGCGGCATGCGGCCTGTTAATTCGGTGACACTGACAGGGTCAGCCGTGGCAAAAAGAATCGCCTCAACCATGCGTTCCTGTTCGGCCATTGGTGGGGCCTCAAAAAGGCTATCGTTATCAGGCTTCGCCATCGCGCGGCTCCCTTTTTCGGATTTGAATGGCTGAGAAAACCTCGCCTTGTCGAATTTCAATTTTACCTTCTTTAGCCAGTTCCAACGACGCGGCAAAATTGGCGGCAGTGGCAGAGCGGCGCTTGACCGGATCAAGTTCCCAGCCTTCAGGCAAGTAGCTAACGATATCAGTCCATTCGCCCGCGAAACCAATCAGATGCCGCATCCGCGACAGGGATTGTTCCATCGTCATCACAGCCTCGCGGTCCATGGTAAACGGGCGAAAATCATCCTTAGTCCGAATGCGGGCATAGCCCTGCATTAAATCCAACAATGTCGCGGTATAGGTCACGCGGCGGACACGCTGCACGTCTTCGGTGATGCCACGGGCGAAGAAATCGCGACCTAGCTGGTCACGCGCCATGAGTTTGGCGGCGGCATTGCGCATCGCCTCTAGGCGTTCAAGCTGAAACGCCAAATGTGCGGCCAATTCAGCGCCTGACGGGCCTTCTTCCGTGGGATCAGGCGGCAACAACAGCCGCGATTTCAGAAACGCCAACCATGCAGCCATGACCAAGTAATCTGCAGCCAGCTCCAACCGTAGCGTCTTAGCCTGCTCAACAAACGCCAAATACTGCTCAGCCAATGCGAGAATGGAAATTTGGCGCAAATCCACCTTTTGGGTGCGCGACAGCATCAACAGTAGGTCAAGCGGCCCCTCAAACGCGCCCACGTCAACGATAAGCGCCTCAGCGGCGACACGTTCGGTAACACTTTGCGTGTCTTCTTGAAACTGTTCGGTTGTCACGTATCCCTCACGCCAAAAGCGCTTCAAGTTCAGCGCTGAGCGCCGCAATGTCAATGTCATCGGGCGTTTTACGCCGATTAAGGGCCGCGCGCGCGCGCGCCGCAGCTGCATCGGTCATTGTCCCCGCCGCATCAGTCACGGCCTTCATTTCAGCGGGGTCGCCATTGCAATGCAAAACCACGTCGCATCCGGCAGCTATCGATGTGGCCGTCCGTTCTGCAACGCTACCAGACAATGCCTCCATCGATATATCATCAGTCATCAAAAGTCCGTCAAATCCGATCACATTGCGGATGATATTGATCATATCAGGGTTCTGCGTTGCAGGGCTCATACCGCAAGCGCTAAAAATAATATGCGCGGTCATCCCCATCGGTAAATTGTTAAGATCACGAAACGGGGCGAAATCCCAGTCAGCGGCTACGTCCATCACAACATCGGCAACGGGCAGATCAAGATGGCTGTCAACGGTCCCACGCCCGTGTCCAGGCATGTGCTTCATCACGGGCAAAACGCCGCCAGCTAGCAGACCGTCCGCTATAGCACGTGCGTTTTGGATCACAGTTTCTGGATCGACCCCAAGGCAACGATTGCGCAGAAACGGATGTGTATGTGGGCCCGCAATGTCACACGTCGGCGCGCAATTGGCATCGATTCCAACGCTGCGCAATTCATCCGCCATAATCCGAGATCGCAGGTAAAACGACCGCGCAGGATCAGATGCCTGTGCTGCCTGCTCCAACGGCGGCAACCATTCGCGCCAATGCGGTGCGCGCATGCGCTGCACGCGGCCACCTTCTTGATCAATCAAAATCGGGGAATCGCAACCAACCGCATCACGCAGGTCAGACGTCAAACGAAATAGCTGATCGGGTGTATCGACATTGCGGGCAAAGACGATAAATCCGCACGGGTTCACTTCACGAAAAAACGCGCGCTCCCAATCGGTTAGGCTCTGACATTTGGGGGCTAAAATACTCGCGTTTGGCACTTAACGCACAACAACAGGGATGCAATCCGTGCCTTCGGCAACCAATGCGGCACAGAAACGGCGGGCGTCACCCAGCTGTGAAAACCCTTGCGCGCGCAGGCGGTAAAAAGTCTTACCACCCGATGTGGCAGCCTGAATGACGCGGGCCTTACCGCCCATCACATCGCCAAAGCGGCCTTGCAGGCGGATCCATTCAGTCGCTGCAATCTCGGCTTTCGGGAACGCGCCCAATTGCACAAGGTTGGTCCCCAAAGCAAAAGCAGTCGATGTTACAAGCGACTGGCTTTCCGCAGCAGCAGATGCAGCGGCAACAGGCGCAGACGTTGGGCGCGACACTGGGCGCAGCGAAATCGATACGCCCCGTACGTTTCTGGCAACAATCGGGGAAACCACGGCTTGCCCAGCTAAACTTAGCGTCGGCGCGACAACGGTGACATCAGTAATCGGCGCAAGCGGCACTGCGCCTGCTGCAATCTGATTGGCAAGCGCCAGAATATCATCGGTGGAAAGTGGGGCGGCAACGATCTGCGTTGCATTCAACGCGACTTTCATTTCGACCTCGGGGGATACAAATGGGGCAATGTCTGGAACTTCGCCAGCTTCGGTTGACAACTGCGCGACAACGTCTTCATCCGCGAGGCCCGCCGTCGTTGGGGCCAAAGCCACGCTATCTTCGGGGCCAGAAGCCTCGCCGACGGCAGCGACTTCATTGACAGACAAACCAGTGTGGACAGAAACTTCACCGCCGGGGGTGACAGGCAAAACGCGCATATCGCCAGCCATCGCACGGACAACTGGAATTCCGGACACATCGCGCACCACTAACTTATAGCCCCAAACGCCAACACCGACGATCAACGCACAAGACACCAGCGCACCTGCGTAATTTACCAAAGCACCGGCGCGCACGGCACCACTAACGGGGGTATACCCCTGATCATAAACTGCCATCTTTGCCTCACTGCCCGATCACTGCTAATCGGTTGGGTTGCCTCAAAACTAACCCAGAGGCGGCACGCTTTAGCGCATCTCTTCCGCTGGGGTTACGCCAAGAATACCAAGGCCAGCCGCAATAACAACAGAAACGGCACGGATCATGGCTATTTTCGCTTGTGTTGTGTCATTGTCGCCGTCTTGCAAGAACCGTAGGCTCATGTCGTCGTTGCCCTTGTTCCACAATCCGTGGAATTCAGACGCCAAATCATAAAGATAAAACGCGATTTTGTGCGGCTCATGGCCCTTCGCGGCGATCTCGACCAAACGTGGCCATTCGGCCAGTTTTTTGGCGACTGCCAGCTCAGCATCATGGTTAAGCTTGGTAAAATCAACACCCGCAAGCGTAGCATCATCGACGGCAATACCCGCAGCCCGCGCCTTGCCCAGCACCGAATTCACCCGCGCATTGGCGTATTGCACATAAAATACCGGATTATCCTTGGACTGCTCAAGTACCTTGTCGAAATCAAAGTCCAACGGCGCATCATTTTTGCGCGTCAGCATATGGAATCGGGTCACATCGGGACCCACGAGGGCCACAACGTCCGACAGCATCACAAATGTCCCTGCCCGCTTTGACATCTTGAATTCTTCGCCGTTTTTCATCAGCTTCACCAGCTGAGTCAGCTTGATGTCCAGCGGCACTTTTCCGTCAGAAAGTGCCGAAACTGCCGCCTTCATCCGCTTCACGTAGCCACCGTGGTCGGCGCCAAAGACGTCAATCAATTGATCAAAGCCACGCTGAACTTTGCCATAGTGATAGGCGATATCAGGTGCGAAATAAGTCCACGCACCGTCCGATTTTTGAACCGGCCGATCAACGTCATCACCATGCGCAGTAGACTTGAACAGCGTCTGCTCGCGCGGCTCCCAATCGTCAGGCAACTTGCCTTTTGGTGGCTCCAGCGTGCCACGATAAATCAACCCCTTAGCATCCAGCTCTTCAATCGCTGCTTCAATCAAGCCACTGTTGTACAACTCTTTTTCAGAAAAGAAGCTATCCATTTTGATGCCCAACAAAGCCAAATCCGCGCGGATAAGGTCCATCATCGCCTCGGTTGAAAACTCACGAACATCCGCAAGCCAGACATCCTCGCTTTGTTCTAAATACTCACTACCGACCTTCGCTTTCAGCGCCTCGCCCACAGGGATCAGATAGTCACCGGGGTATGTGCCATCCTCAAACGCGACCTCTTGGCCATGCGCCTCTTGATAGCGCAAGTAGACCGACCGCGCCAACACATCGACCTGTGCGCCGCCGTCGTTGATGTAATATTCACGCGTCACATCATAGCCAGCATAAGCAAGCAAACTGGCCAATGCATCGCCAAATACAGCGCCACGGGTATGGCCAACATGCAGCGGCCCCGTAGGGTTGGCCGACACATATTCGACCAGCATTTTTTTGTTTGCACCCAGCGTGGACTGACCGAACGTCGGATCGGTCAACGCGGCCTTAACCACACCTTGCCAGACATCTGCAATCAACCGCAGGTTCAAAAACCCGGGCCCAGCAACTTCTGCTGCAGCCACACGGCCATCGGCCAACAACCGCTCTGCCAGCGCATCCGCAATCATACGCGGGTTCATTTTGGCAGGCTTTGCCAAAACCATCGCGGCATTCGTCGCCATATCGCCGTGCGATGCATCACGCGGAGGTTCCACAGTGACAGCGCCCATCGCCAAACCGTCGGGTAAAGTGCCATCAGCCACCATTGCGTCAAGGCAAGAAATGACCAAGCCACGGATATCAGCAAACAGGTTCATAAGAGGCGTCCTTTATGGGGTGTTGTCAGGCGGTTTATCACGCCAGCCGTGGTCGTCAATGTCAGCTATCAGTAAGCGGTTGGTCCGGACCGTCGGGCACGTCATCTCCGGGTGGGCGCAGCGCGATGATACACACATCAGGCGCGCCCTTCACCTCATCGTCACGGCGGATCAGTTTGATCTCTCCGGTTGGCGAAATGCGGGCAACCAAGGCGCTTGTCGTGCGGTCTTCGCGCCACTGCTCAAACGTGAATTCTTCGGACAGACGGGTGGTGCGGAACGTCCAACCAAGCCGGACAAGACGGTCCAATCCGCGATGCGTTTCCTGCGGCCCAAACTTGGCCCCACCCAAGGTACGTGGCAGTTGATGCCGCGCACTATCGGTCTTTTCTCGCATGACTTGAAACACGTTCCCGCGGCCGAATTCAGGCGCCAAATCGGTGGCAACCAATGTATTATAGGAATCATTCGACGTTGCGGCGATGATTGAGGCATAGCTCACCAACTCCAACCGATGTTCAGCTGCTTCAGATAATATATCACCCGAAAACGTCTCGATCCCAGCTCCACGCGCGCTTCGCAGGTTACCATAGTTGGGGTCAGTCATCAGAACAGGCACCTCGGCTTTTTTCAGCGCTTCAGCAAATGCCGTGGTCCAAGTCGACCCGCCAACGATCAACACGCCGGGGCTGGCCGCGCCCGTCAGACCAAGAAACCGCGCGAATGGCTTTAACGTAAACCCGTGCAAAACAACCGTGATAGCCACCAGCACAAACGCCAGCGGCGCAATCAGAGCTGCATCCGCAAACCCAAGGCCCAATAAACGGTCACCAAACAACCCAGCCACAGCAACCAACACAACACCGCGCGGCCCTGTAAAGGCAACCAACACCTGCTCGCGCCAAGGCAGGCCAGACCCAAGCAGCGACACAAAAACCGTCAATGGGCGCGCCACAAGAATGACCAGGAAGACGAAATAGACCGCACGCATATCCAGCTGAGCCAAAGCCACGACATCCAACCCTGCGGCCAGCAAAATAAACACACCCGACACCAACAAAACGGTCGCGTGTTCCTTAAATCGGCGCAACTCGTCGTAGCTCGGTAAATTTGAATTCGCGATCACGATGCCCATAATCGTCACCGCCAAAAGCCCGCTTTCATGCAGCACAGCGTCCGACACAGCGAACACGCATAACAGCAATGCAAACAGCACCGGCACCTTCATATATTCTGGCACCCAAGCCCGTTTGAATGCCCGCGCCAGCCCGTATCCGCCAGCCCATCCGATCACAGTGGCAAAGCCAATACCAACGACCAACTCGAGTATCGCATCGCCAGCGGTCAGATTTGTATGCAGCGCGGATACGACCGAAAACGCCAATACGGCGGCCAATGCCCCGATGGGGTCGTTCACGATGGCTTCCCATTGCAACAATGCTGCGGGTCTACGCGACAGCCGTGCCGTGCGCAGCAATGGCGCAATCACCGTGGGGCCTGTGACAATCATAATGCCGCCAAAAACCGTGGCGCTTTCCCAAGATAGCTCTGCCCCATAACGCAGCGCCAATGTCGACGTCAGCCATCCAAGTGGTGCGCCAATAAATACCAACCGACGAACGCCTTTCACTGCATCTTGCAGCGAATGAAAGTTCAGCGTCAAACCACCCTCAAACAGAATAATCGCAACCGCAATTGAGATAATTGGCCCCATCAACGGGCCAATATCGCGCGCCGGATCAAAGATACCCAGCACTGGCCCTATGATAATTCCCGCGACCAACATCAGCACGATGGCAGGCATCCGCAAACGCCATGCTATCCACTGCGATCCAACACCCAATGCACCCACAAGCGCGAACGCCATAACAGGCTGCATAGCACCGGCTGCGGCCTCAATTGCCATCAATAACGCCCTTGGGAATTTCTTCGCCGCCGATCAATCGGGTGTGTTCTTGGATCGCGAACCGATCCGTCATACCCGCAATATAATCTGCGACGATGCGTGCCAAGGCCACCTTATTGGGGGCATCGGCCACGTCCTTACGCCATTGCTTAGGCAACTCGTCCGTATTTTCCATGAAAAACGGGAACAGATCATCGACCATTTGGGTGACCACAACGCGCATTTCAACGACCCGAGGGGCGCGGTACATGCGTTCGAACAGAAACTTGCGGATGACCTTTAGATCAGTCCACAATTCGGGCGAAAACTGCACCATCATCCGGCCCGCATGACGGATATCATGCACCGACTGCGGATTCAGATCGGCCAAGTTATGACGGCTGACATTAATCACGTCTTCAACCAGCACACCAAAGAACCGGCGCAGCGCCTCGTGGCGACGGCGGTAATAATTCAGATCAGGATATTTGGCATCAACACGGGCAAAACAATCGCGCAAAATTGGCATTTCAGCCAATTCATCGGTGCTAAACAGCTCTGCTCGCAATCCGTCATGCAGGTCGTGATTGTTGTATGCAATGTCATCGGCCAAGGCCGCAGCCTGCGCCTCAGCGCTGGCATGTGTATGTAATTCTAGATCATGGCGATCATTGTATGCGGTCAACGCCCAAGGGATGTCGCCCGTCACGGGGCCATTGTGCTTGGCGATGCCTTCAAGGCATTCCCACGTCAGGTTCAGCCCATCCCATTCAGCATAGTGGCGCTCCAGATCGGTCACAATCCGCAACGCCTGCGCGTTATGATCAAAGCCACCGTAAGGCTGCATCATGCGGTCAAGCGCCTCTTCGCCAGTATGACCAAAGGGGGTGTGCCCCAGATCATGGGCCAATGCGATGGCCTCGGTCAGTTCGGCATTCAAACCAAGCGAAGCGGCCACAGTGCGGGCGACTTGGGCCACCTCGATCGAATGTGTCAAACGGGTGCGAAAATAGTCGCCTTCGTGCTCAATAAACACTTGGGTCTTATGCTTGAGCCTGCGAAATGCGCTCGCGTGGATAATCCGGTCGCGGTCACGTTGAAACGGAGAGCGGAAAAAGCTCTCTTCTTCGGGATATAAACGGCCGCGTATGTTGTCGGGGTCCGTCGCGTAGGGGGCTGTCATTGGTCGTGCCCTTTTTGCCTGTCTTGTCGTCTTTGCCTAGCCAACCTATATTGCAAACAAATCAAACATGTAAGGCTGGCAAAATGCTGATGCTCCCCCCCACTGTGACCCCACGCGCATTCGAGCGACTGTCCGAGATTGGGGCTGCCGCACAAGGCAAGGCCCTCCGGGTCGCGGTTGAAGGCGGCGGCTGTTCTGGTTTTCAGTATGAAATCGATCTCGATGAGCAGAAAGACGATGATCTGGTTCTCGAAGGATCAGGTGAAAAGGTATTGATCGACACCGTGTCCCTGCCCTTTCTTGCGTCAGCCGTTATCGACTTTAGCGAAGAACTGATCGGTGCACGGTTTGTGATCAACAACCCCAATGCCAGCAGTTCTTGCGGCTGCGGCACATCGTTTTCAATGTAATTAGAGCGCCGCTGCAGTTCTAAATGACACCAAGCGGCGCGATTTTTCATCCCACAGATCAAGGCTCGCGCATTTAAAGCTTTGCCAGATTGTCATGCGGCTTTGCTCGACCAATTCTTCGTGGTCGCGCAATACCTCTGTCAGGCGGTAAAACGGAATGCGTGAATACAGGTGATGCACATGGTGAATACCAATGTTGCCTGTAAACCAACGCAGAACAACTGGCAGATCATAATGTGATGACCCGTGCAGCGCCGCATCGTGTAATTTCCAGTCTTCGGTTGTGTCCCATTCCGTCGTTTCAAACTGATGCTGAACGTAAAACAACCAAACACCAATTGACGCCGCGACAATTGTTGTCGGCAAGAACACCAAGAAAACAGCGCCCAAGCCCAGGAACCAATAAACGGTGAACACTGCCGCAGCCGTCGCAAGGTTGGTCCCCATGGAACTAATCCAATACTTTGATCCAGCATTCATCAGGCCAAACGGCAAGCGATTCTGCAGCAAAAACAAGTATGACGGACCTAGAACAAACATAGTCACTGGGTGACGATACGCGCGATACCGTAAACGACCCCACAGGCCACGCGCCTTAAACTCTTCTACAGTAAGGGTCATCACATCACCGATACCGCGATGATCAAGGTTGCCGTGATGGCCATGGTGCAGCGCATGCGTACGCTTCCACACGTCATATGGCGTCAACGTCAGAACACCCAATGCCCGCCCGATCCAATCAGACAGCGTACGGTTCGCAAGGAATGACGCATGGCCGCAATCGTGCTGAATGATGAACAGACGTAGCAAAAACGCGCCGTTCAACGCAGAAATAGCGAATGCCGCAATATAACTGTAGGGCAACACAAAACATGCAGCCACCCAAAGCGCCAGAAATGGGACAACGGTGACAGCCAATTCAAAGCTTGATCGCCAATTTGACGGGTCACGATACTGCGCCAACGTCAAAACCCAATCACGGGCCGATGGCCGTGTCACACTATCAGTATCTTTCATAAAGCCGCCCGCTGCTATTTTTGTTGTTCACTTGGTTAGAGCATACGATGATTGACGCAAGTTTAAAATGCAGGTGCGGCGACTTGCGGCCTGCCGTTCAATCGGTCAAAACAACCCCAAACCAAGGAGGCGTCCATGAAAATTGCGACATTTAACATCAATGGCGTCAAAGCGCGGATTGACACGCTGACCACATGGCTGACCGAAAGCGCGCCCGATGTGGCGGTCTTGCAAGAGGTGAAATCCGTCGATGAAGGGTTCCCGCGCCAAATAATCGAAGACCTTGGCTATAACGTTGAAACCCACGGACAAAAGGGTTTCAACGGGGTCGCGATCCTGTCCAGACTGCCACTAGAAGACGTCACACGCGGCCTGCCTGGCGATGACACTGACGAGCAAGCTCGCTGGATCGAGGCCACCGTTATTGGCGAAAAAGCAGTGCGTATTTGTGGCCTGTATCTGCCAAATGGCAACCCCGCACCGGGACCAAAATACGACTACAAATTGGCGTGGATGGACCGGCTTCACACCCGCGCCCGCGACCTTATGTCCGCAGAAGAGCCCGCGCTAATGTGCGGCGATTACAATATAATTGCACAACCGGAAGATGCAGCAAACCCAAACGTTTGGGTCGACGATGCATTGTTTCGGCCTGAAAGCCGCGCCGCATTTCGCAAGATCGTGAACCTTGGTTTTACCGAAGCCTTCCGCGCCCGCCACGCAGGCACCGGGCATTATTCATTTTGGGATTATCAAGCAGGCGCATGGGACCGCAACGACGGCATCCGCATCGACCATTTCCTGCTGACGCCACAATGCGCCGACCTGCTTAATGACTGCTGGATCGAAAGCGATATTCGTGGCCGCGAAAAACCGTCTGACCACGTCCCTGTTTGGGTGGATTTATCTATCTAATCAGCGCGTTACATCGTAATCATAAAGCCAACTAAGCCGATTTATAAAAGCACTGGGCGCCACCGCGCCAAGCGTCTTTAAGCCAGCAAACGTCACCGACCGCTTTAGCCCCGACAGGTGATAATTCTTTGCGTTGGCATTGGCTGCCGAAATTGCGCGAATAACGCGGTCACGGCGTAATTGTTGATAGTGCCTGAACGCCGACTGCACCGATGCGTGCGCAGCACAGCAATGCGCCAAAACGAAAGCATCTTCAATCGCCATATTTGCACCCTGAGCGAGAAACGGCAGCGTCGGATGCGCCGCGTCCCCCAACAGAACAACGCGGCCTTTTGACCAAACTTGGGCCACCGGATGACGGAACAACCCCCACAGGCTTGGGGTTTCAACTTGAGCCAAAATTTCTTGAAAATTTGGGGCGCAATCCGAGAAAGCTGACTGCAGATTTGTTGGGTCATCCATGTGATCCCACCCCTCGGCGGCCCAGTCAGTGCGCTCTTGCACAGCGACTACATTCAACAATCCACCTTTTAGCGGGTAGGTCACAACATGACGCTTCGGGGCCATCCAAATGTGGGCGATGGCGGGGGCATCAGGGGCCACAATCACACCACGCCAAGCAACTTGGCCGGTAAATTCCGCCTTTGGTCCAGCAAATAAATCGCGCGTCACAGAATGGATACCATCGGCGCCAACAACGATATCTGCATGCAAAGTACCAGCATCCGTTACAACCGTGCCATCTGCAGTCACCGCACAGACGCGCTGGCCCAATGAGATGTGAACGCCAGCCTTTTTTGCGGCGTCAGCCAAAATAGTTACCAGCGATGCACGGTGAAAGAATCGGTATGCCGGGGATTTTGTGGTCAAATCAAAGCGCGTAACAGGCTGACCCGTTATGGCATCCATCGGCTGCACGCCCTGCGCGACGATGCTTTCGGCTGCACAATCATCGGCCAAACCCAAAGCATTTAGAACACGCGCACCATTTGGGGTGATCTGAATGCCTGCGCCGATTTCTTTCAGTTCAGACGCCTGTTCCAAAACAAAAACCTCCGCCCCATTACGGGCGAAGGCCAATGCAGCCGTTAGGCCACCAATACCTGCACCAACAATAGCAACTGTCTGGCGCGGTTTTGACATATCAATCGTCGCGGTGGACTTTTTCACGGCGCTCGTGACGCTCTTGCGCCTCAAGGCTCATGGTCGCAATCGGACGGGCATCCAGACGCTTAAGTGAAATCTGCTCGCCTGTCTTGGAACAATACCCAAATTCACCTTCGTCAATACGGCGCAGCGCACCGTCAATTTTGCTGACCAGTTTGCGCTGGCGATCACGTGTGCGCAATTCTAATGAACGGTCGGTTTCCTCGGATGCGCGATCAGCGACATCTGGAATGCTGCGGGTTTGATCTTTCATGCCTGCAACAGTATCGCGGCTGCCTTCAAGCAATTCACCGCGCCAGTTCAACAACTTACGGCGAAAATATTCGACATGCATGTCGTTCATAAATGGTTCTGTTTCAGCCGGACGGTAATCTTCTGGCAGGAAATTTTCTGCTTTCATCTTCGTTCCTTTAATGCTGGCAACATCAGTCTTCACTCCCGAAACTGACGTCGTTTAACCCCTTATTTTGCGCCCGTTTACTCCCGATTTTGCGGCATGTCACCCCCTGAAATTAGGCGATCAGCAACTGTTGATGATGCCCGGTAACCCCATTAGGTTGCGTCGAAACGTTTTCAGCGAAAGACATGCTATGCAGTTCCAAGGCACCGACACCTATATCGCAACTGATGATCTTAAGGTGGCTGTCAATGCAGCCGTCACATTGGAACGGCCCCTGTTGGTCAAAGGGGAGCCAGGCACCGGCAAGACCGAATTGGCCCGCCAAGTCAGCGCCGCACTTGGCCTGCCGATGATCGAATGGCACATCAAATCCACGACCAAGGCGCAACAGGGCCTGTATGAATACGACGCGGTCAGCCGCCTGCGTGACAGCCAGTTGGGCGATGAAAAAGTTCACGACGTGGCCAATTACATCCGCAAAGGTAAGATGTGGCAGGCGTTTGGGGCTGAGGGCCGCGTTGTTTTGCTGATTGATGAAATCGACAAAGCCGACATCGAATTCCCCAACGATTTGCTGCAAGAGCTCGACCGGATGGAATTCCACGTCTATGAGACCGGCGAGACCGTGCGCGCGATCCACCGCCCTGTCGTTATCATCACGTCAAATAACGAAAAGGAATTGCCCGACGCATTCCTGCGCCGCTGCTTTTTCCACTACATCAACTTTCCTGACCAAGACACGATGCGCAAAATCGTGGCCGTGCATCATCCTGACATTAAAGACAATTTGCTGACCACTGCGCTTACGCAATTCTATGAAATCCGCGACACAGCAGGGTTGAAAAAGAAACCTTCTACGTCCGAAGTGCTGGACTGGCTCAAACTCTTGCTCGCCGAGGACCTCATGCCAGAAGACCTGAAACGCGACGGGGCCAACGCTCTACCCAAGCTACACGGTGCCTTGCTGAAAAACGAACAGGACGTGCATCTGTTCGAACGACTGGCCTTCATGGCGCGCTCTGGGCGCTAGACAGACAGGCATATGCGTTCTAAAAGGCGGCAGGGTTCAAAGCACCCGCCGCTTGCAGGCATTTGCCACGGTGAAGCTTTGATAACCATCTTCAACTGATCTCAGCATTTTGCGGTCTGTTGGCAATGCAAGCACCCAACGAGAAATCCGCATCTGACCTGAAAGATGTGAAAGATGACAAACCTACCTTCCTTGAATGCGCTAAAGGCGCATGCAAAATCATTGCGGCAATCGCTGGCCAGCACGGGCCACGCGATCAGCCATGCGCAATCACTTGAACTGCTCGCCAAACAACTTGGCCATCGTGATTGGAACACGCTGCACGCAAAATCGGGCAATTCACCTGCCCCGCTTGTGCAACTGGGCCAGCATATCACTGGACTTTATCTTGGCCGCCCGTTTGCGGGTGCCGTGATCAGGGTCAGCGATATTGGTCACGGCGCGCGCTACCAGTTGACCGTGCGCTTTGTCGAACCTGTCAACATCAGCAAATTCGACAGCATGGTCATCGTGCGACGCCAAGTCAGCGCGACGATCAACCGGACAGGTCAAACATCCGAGAAAACCTCGGACGGGACACCTCATATGGCTGTAAACCTGACCTAAGCAGCTGTGGCGGGCCCAAAACGGCCCGCCCTCTACATCTAGTACCTCCAACGGCCACACACCTAGAGGTCTGAGTCTTTCGTGCAACGCAGCGCGCCAATGCGCCCGTTCAGCGCACTTAAGACGTGCGCCAATAGCCTTATCCTTGCTTAATCAGCCTTGCCCCCAACCGTGCGGAAAAAACCGCAATTGGGTCAAAGAGGGGCCGCAGTTCACTGGCAGATAGAACTGACGATATTGAGGAGACGCAGGTTTGACCAAGGCAAAAATGCCGGTCGAAATCCGGCCTATCCGCCCCGCTGATATTGCGGCGTGGCGTGGGCTCTGGGGCGACTATTTAGAATTTTACGGCACATCTGTGTCGGATGCAGTTTATGTATCCACGTTTGCACGCCTTTTGGGTGACGACGACCGCGACTTTTGCGCGCTGGTTGCGGTGCAAGACGACGTAGTTGTCGGGCTGGTGCACTACCTGTTCCACCGACATTGCTGGCGCATTGAAAACACATGCTACCTTCAAGACCTTTACGTCGCCCCGTCCATGCGTGGAACTGGCGCTGGCCGCAGGTTGATCGAAGCCGTCTATTCCGCAGCCGACGCCGCTGGTGCGCCTTCTGTTTATTGGCTGACCCAAGACGATAACGCCGCGGGCAGGCAATTGTACCTGTCTCTTATACACATCTGACGCTGCCGACGAATAGAG
>OJHH01000334.1_pt1 | contig 15695 bp, 14 predicted proteins | sample 1594911 | NCBI WGS metagenome assembly OJHH01 (sample SAMN05416787, study PRJEB24817) | seawater metagenome | isolation source: Sea water | place: Canada:Atlantic | collected 2013-11
CCACAGATAATACCAGCAACAACGTCTCCATGACCGTTTAAGTATTTCGTTGCACTGTGCACAACGATGTCAATGCCATACTGCTTCGGTTGCTGTAATACCGGAGTTAAAAATGTATTGTCTACAATTGAAATAATATTATGCTTTTGGGCAATTTTACCAATTACAGCTAAGTCGTAGACTGCTAAATTTGGATTAACAGGAGTCTCTAAAAACATAACTTTAGTATTGGGCTTTATTGCAGCTTCAACCTCGACAGGGTTTGCCATATCAACAAAGCTAACTTCAATACCCCAACGGGTTAATTGGTGGTTCATCAATGCAAAAGAACAGCCATAAACAGCCTTTGATGAAATCAAATGATCACCAGATGATAAGTTTGCTAACAAAGCGCCTGAAACTGCCCCCATGCCTGTTGCTGTTGCTGCCGCATCTTCCATACCTTCCATTGCAGCTACGCGCATCTCTAACTGTCGAGTTGTAGGATTACCTAGTCGACTGTAGATATAACCTTCTGCTTCACCTGCAAATCTATCTGCACCTTGTTGTGCATTGTCGAAAATAAAAGTCGAGGTTTGATAAAGTGGTGTTGCTAATGAACCAAATTGTTCATCATTAATACGACCAGAATGAATGGCTTGCGTTTCAATGTATTTACTTTCAGACATGGTATACCTTTTTCTTTAGGGAATTTTTATTGTAATGTTGTTTAAATATAAGCAATTATGTTGCCACTAATAAATGTACATATTTATCAGTTACTTGAGGTTTTTTGTTTTACTTTGTAAGAGAATAATCATAATTTTGTAATAAAAATATTACATGATTGTGGGTTTAGGTAATAATTTAACTGTAATACTGGCTAGTGCTTAGTTATCTGTGCTTGAGTTTTATTTATCTTGTAATGTATTTATTACACTGTAATGTGTATATTACAACATTGTTGCCGGTAATGTTCATGAGGAACTAATATGCGCATAGAAATAAAATCTGAAGACCGAATGGGCATAAGCCAAGAAATACTGGCCGCATTTACCGAACTTGCATTGAACATACAAGCCATGGAAGTAAGCTCACAATTTATTTTTGTTAATTTAGCTAAAAGTACAATTAGTTTTGCCCAAGTTAAACGGGCATTAAAAGCAGTTCCCGGTGTGAATCACTGTGTTGAAATTGACTTTCTGCCATCTGAGAGTAGAGAGCGCCACTTAAGAGCATTGGTGAATCGTCTACCAGATGCCATCATTGATATGGATGAAAATGCTCGTGTGATGGCATTAAATCGAGCAAGTGAGCAATTATTAGTTAACCACCAACGATATAAAGGTATTGTTCCTAAAGTAGGAGAGCAGTTGAAGGGGATTAAGGTCAATGAGCTACTTGAGCTCGAAATTGCGCTACCGTTGATAGATACGACTAGCTCACAAAATATTGATATTGCAGGTCAAAACTATATCGCTGAAATTACCCCCATCAGTGACCAAGAAAACAATTCGGGAGCAGTAATTTCTTTTAAATCTATTACGAGTTTAGGTCGACAGATTTCAATATTACAAACCAGAGACGAACAAGGCATTGATAACATCATTGGGCAATCAACGAGTATTCAATTGCTAAAAGAGCAAACCATGCGTTTTGCTGAATTAGAACTACCGGTTTTAATAAATGGTGAAACCGGTACCGGTAAAGAACTTATTGCAAGGGCCTTACACAATGCTAGTCATCGTAAAAAAGCCCCTTTTCTAGCCATCAATTGTGCAGCTTTACCTGAACATTTATTGGAAAGTGAATTATTTGGCTATGCGAATGGCGCTTTCACTGGTGCTCAAAAGGGTGGTAAACCTGGATTATTTGAATTAGCTGAAGGGGGAACAATATTTTTAGATGAAGTTGCAGAGATGCCGCCTTATTTGCAAGCTAAGTTATTAAGGTTTTTACAAGATTTTACTTTTCGTCGTCTAGGAGGAACAAAAGAGCTACAGGCAAATGTTAGAGTACTCAGTGCTACTCACCAAAATTTGTTGTCGATGATCAGTAAAAAGAATTTCAGAGAGGATCTTTTTTATCGTCTAAATGTGCTTACTTTAAGTTCTCCACCATTACGTGAGAGGAGAGAGGATATTGCTTTAATAGCGCAGCACTTTGTCACGCTTGCAGCAGTACAATTGAACTTGCAGCAAGCAAAAATTGATCATAAAGCAATGCAGCTTCTTTCGGCTTATCATTGGCCAGGCAATATCCGAGAATTACAGAATGTACTTTTTAGAGCCGTGGCGCTAAGTCAGTCTGGTAATATTTCAGCGCAAGATATTGCTGTTGCTTTAGCGCAATTTGAACAGGACAATGTTAGCCATTTTCAAGTCAGCGCGAACACTGATAAGGTGAAGGATTGGGCAAGTGCGCAAGCAGCCTTTGAAAAGCAATTAATTACTCACTTATATCCACATTACCCAACTACTCGTAAGCTAGCTGAGCGACTAAAAGTATCTCATAACAAAATAGCAATGAAATTACGTGAGTTCGGTATTACGAGTTAATGTACTTACTCTTCTAAGATCTTATATAAGATCTTTCTGACGTTTTCTGGTTCAAAAGGTTTATCACACATTGCTGTTACACCTTCGGTTAGTATATTCGCGAGGTGTGTATCATTGCTTTCACTGGTCACCATGAGTATTGGAATATGAGACTGTGTGCTTTCACTGCGAATATAACGAGTCAGTTCTTTACCATCAACTTCAGGCATGTTGTAGTCAGTTACAACGAGATCAAACATGCTTTCTTTCAATAAGGCAATCGCTTCACTACCATCAGCAGCTTCAACTATTTTCAATAAGCCTAAATTATTGAGGACACGTTTAATATGGTTCCTAGCAAGGCGGCTATCATCCACCAGTAAAACTCGCACTTCATGAACATCAAAATATTCAAGCTCGAGTTCATCGGTAGATAGTAAATCAATCGTTGTATCAATAGCGGTTGCTAAATGTGCTGAGGTGAAAGGTTTTGGCAATAGTGCAATGACCCCTGACTGTTTAAACTCTTCAAGGCTCTCGCGCCTAAGCTCACTCGATACCAACATAAACGGTGTATCGGCAATACTTGGGTTATTTCTTATTTGATGTAATAAATCAATAGCGCTACCGTCATCAAAATACATTGCACTGGTAATTAAATCGCGAGGATGTTTTTTGGCTGTTTCGTATGCTTGGGCAATATTCTTAGCTTCGGCAACTTGTGTTATACCTTGTTGCTTTAACTCTTTTATGATGATTTTTCTTTGTAAATCAGACGGTTCAACAACAAGTAAAGATAATTCATTCGGATTCATAATATGACTCAACTGTTTCGGTAATTGGTGCTTAACCACCAATAAATTTGACTTTAAAACCATTTTTTTCAAGTACTGATTTTATTTCTTCACGTTTATCACCTTGAACTTCGATGACTTCACCAACCACACTGCCACCGGTGCCGCATGTTTTTTTTAGCTTTTTTGCCAGCTCTTTTAAGGCTTTATTGTCTAAACCTAACCCGGAGATTGTGACAACACCTTTACCTTTTCTACCTTTGGTTTCTCTACGTACTTTGGCAAAACCGTCTGAAGCCGTTATGGTTTCTGTTGTTGACTGTTTGATCCGTCCTTGCGATGTTGAATAAACTAATGATTCATCATGATGAGTTACTGAATTATTATCACTATCGATACTTTTGCCGAATGCCCCAGCTAAATCGCTCAGGCTTGAAAATGTTTTTGTCATAGTAGTGTCTATTGTTCTTTAAATGAGTATCTTTTACGCTTATAAAAGGTAAGTGCGATTGAGATTAAAATACTTAACGGTTATTAATAACGGCTAAGCACAGTATTTTACAAAGCTATTGTTAGGATTATAGCAATTTTGAAACTAATATCGTTGAAAATAGTTAACATAGCGACCAGATACTAGACAAGGTGTTTGTCTGTGCTCTTAGCAGGTAATGCTCAAAGGAGGGGCGAATTTATTATTTTTTAGATAAAATAAAACCACTACAAGAGTGGTTTTATTATAGATATTTTTTGCTATTAGTTTAAAGCTTGCTTTCTAATTCAGGTAAAGCATCAAATAAATCAGCAACTAAACCGTAATCAGCTACTTGGAATATTGGCGCTTCAGCATCTTTATTGATAGCAACAATCACTTTTGAGTCTTTCATTCCAGCTAAATGTTGGATAGCGCCTGAAATACCTACAGCGATATATAAATCTGGAGCAACAATTTTACCTGTTTGACCTACTTGCATATCATTAGGCACAAAGCCAGCATCAACAGCAGCGCGAGAAGCACCAATTGCAGCACCTAGCTTGTCAGCAATACCATCAAGTAGTTTGAAGTTATCACCATTTTGCATACCACGACCACCTGAAATCACGACCGAAGCCGCACCTAAATCAGGACGTTCTGAAACTGATAATTCTTCGCTTACATGGCTTGAAATACCCGCATCAGTTACTTTGTCTAAAGCAACTATTTCAGCACTACCATCAGTAGCTACAGCATCAAAGCCTGTAGGACGAACAGTAATGACTTTCTTACTATCTAAACTTTGTACCGTGGCAATAGCATTACCTGCATAGATAGGACGAACAAAAGTGTCACTACTTTCTACTGCAATAATGTCTGAAATTTGCGCTACATCTAACAAAGCGGCTACACGTGGCATAAAGTTTTTGCCAGTAGTTAAGGCTGTTGCAATGATGTGAGTGTAATCAGCGGCAAGTTCAGTTACCAAAAGGGAAATGTTTTCAGCTAATTGATGCTCATAAGCAGCATTGTCTGCAACGAGTACTTTTGATACGCCATTTACCTTGCTTACGGCGTCAGCGACTGCTTGACAGTTGTGTCCGGCAACTAAAAGGTGAATGTCACCGCCAATTGCTTGTGCCGCAGCGATAGTTTTTAATGTATCAGCTTTTAATTGGCTATTATCGTGTTCGGCAAATACTAAAATGCTCATGAGATCACCTTCGCTTCATTTTTTAATTTTTCTACTAATTCATCAATGCTTTCAACAATAATACCTGCTTGACGTTCTGCTGGAGGTGTTACTTTAATTAAGTTTGTGCGTGATGTTAAATCAATGCCAAAGTCAGCTGCAACTTTCACATCTAAAGGCTTACGTTTAGCTTTCATAATGTTTGGTAATGATGCATAACGAGGTTCATTCAAACGTAAGTCAGTTGTGACGATTGCAGGTAAGTTTAATGCGATAGTTTGTAAACCACCATCAACTTCACGAGTCACATTGACTTTATCACCGTCAACGCTGACTGCTGATGCGAATGTACCTTGAGCCATGCCAGTAAGGGCTGCTAGCATTTGACCGGTTTGGTTGTTATCACTATCGATAGCTTGCTTACCAAGAATAACCAATTGTGGCTGTTCTTCTTCAACAACTTTCTGTAATAGTTTAGCCACGTTGATAGAATCTAAGTTTTGATCAGTATCGATTTGAATTGCACGATCAGCGCCTAAAGCTAAAGCTGTACGCAGCTGCTCTTGACAAGATTTATCACCAATAGATACGGCAATAACTTCTGTTGCTATTCCTGCTTCTTTTAAACGAACTGCTTCTTCAACTGCGATTTCACAAAATGGGTTAATTGCCATTTTTACATTAGCAAGATCGACATTTGAGTTGTCTGCTTTAACACGTACTTTTACGTTATAGTCAATAACGCGTTTGATGGGTACTAATACTTTCATCGTTGCCTCTGATTGTGCTTGTTGTAAGTAATATTGGCTAAACTAAATATAAATTCAGCTTAACACTGGAATAATGGTTTGAAAGACTACTTGTAGATTACGTTTACGTCAACGTCTTCTGTAGATATCGTCAGTCAAATTGCGCTTAAACAAATATTATCGGGAAATAATGCAATACAAGATAGTATTTAACACGAAAATATCTATAATGTTTGATGTTATCAAACAGGTGTTTGAAAATCAAACGAGTGTTTGAATTTTTCATAAAAATAGAATGATGGGAGATGTTATGGAACGCGAATCAATGGAATTTGACGTTGTAATTGTTGGAGCCGGTCCTGCAGGCCTGTCAACTGCTTGTCAATTAATGAAGTTAGCACAAGAAAAAGAACAAGAACTCATGGTTTGTGTTGTTGAGAAGGGCTCTGAAGTAGGGGCTCACATTCTTTCAGGTGCGGTTTTTGAGCCGCGAGCATTAAATGAGTTATTTCCTGACTGGAAAGAAAAAGGTGCGCCTTTGAATACCGCCGTTACTGGCGATGATATTTATTTATTTAATGGCGAAGAAAGCGCGGTTAAATTGCCAGGCTTTGGTGTGCCTAAAACCATGCACAACGAAGGTAACTTCATTGTGAGTATGGGTAATGTGTGTCGTTGGTTAGCCGAGCAGGCAGAGCAATTAGGTGTAGAAATTTTCCCTGGCTTTCCTGCCCAAGACATTATTTATAATGATGACGGTAGTGTTGGTGGTGTTATTACTGGCGATATGGGGTTAGACGCAGAGGGAAATCAAAAAGATTCTTTTATGCCAGGTATGGAGTTAAAAGCTAAATACACCGTATTTGCTGAAGGTTGTCGTGGCCACTTAGGTAAAGAACTTATTGCTAAGTTCGCCCTAGATGCTGATAAATCGCCGCAACATTACGGCCTAGGTTTTAAAGAAATTTGGGATATTGACCCTGCAAAACATCAAGAAGGTTTGGTAGTTCACTCTGCTGGTTGGCCACTAGAGAAAGATACAACGGGTGGTGGTTATTTATATCACGCTGAAAACAACCAAGTCTTTGTTGGCCTAATTATTGACTTAAATTATAGCAACCCTCATTTAAGTCCATTTGATGAGTTTCAACGCTATAAGCACCATCCTAAAATTGCCCAATATCTCGAAGGTGGCAAGCGAGTTTCATACGGTGCAAGAGCAATGGCAAAAGGTGGTTTTAATTCACTACCTAAAATGACCATGCCAGGTGCTGTACTTGTAGGTTGTGATGCCGGAACAATTAACTTTGCAAAAATCAAAGGCAATCATACCGCAATGAAATCAGGTATGTTGGCGGCAGAGTCTATTTTTGAAGCGCTAGCTGCTGGCGATGAAGGGGCTAAAGATCTTACTAGCTTTACTGATAAATATCGAAACTCTTGGTTATACGATGAGCTTTATAGTACCCGTAATTTCGGTCCTGCAATGCACAAATTCGGTACATTTTTGGGCGGAGCTTATAATACCATTGATCAAAACTTCTTCGGTGGAAAGTTACCGTTTAATTTTAAAGATGACAGCTTAGATCATGAACAATTGAAGCTTGCGAAAGATGCTCCGGTGATTAATTATCCAAAACCTGATAATAAATTGAGTTTTGATAAACTGTCATCAGTATTTTTATCAAACACTAATCATGAAGAAGAGCAGCCATGCCATTTGAAGCTAGCTGATAGCAGTATTCCAATTAGTGTTAATTTGGCTAAATATAATGAGCCTGCTCAGCGTTATTGTCCGGCAGGAGTATATGAAGTTGAAAGTACGCCAGAGGGAGATAAGTTTGTTATTAACTCTCAGAACTGTGTGCACTGTAAAACCTGTGATATCAAAGATCCAAGTCAAAATATTACTTGGGTGACACCTGAGGGAACTGGTGGCCCTAACTATCCTAATATGTAGTTGAATTACAGGGAGTTACGATAATAAAAAAGCCTGCATTGCAGGCTTTTTTATGTTTTTATGTTTTTAAGTAGCAAAGTAAGTGTTTAATTTGTCTCGATCAGGTTAAATTCAACTAAAGCGGGTATTTCCTGTTGTAAGATGTTTTCTATAGCGTCGAGTTTCACCAAACTTGTGCAAATTGCCTCTGCTTTTATCTCCAAAGCATTAGCTTGCTTACTGATATCAAGTTTTAGATCATTTCCCATCGTCTCAATACGTTGATCAAACGTTTCAACACGTTGCTCTGTACTCTGCTCTTCGCGATGAGTCATTGCCTCACCCACGGCAACTAAAATTGAGCCAACGGAGTCTGAAACAATTGCTTCGATCTCTTTTTCAAATTCACCAGCAAAAATTTCATCAAAATCATCAAAATCTTGTGGCGCAATGTAATAACTTTCATCACTATGATTGAATCGTGAGCGAAGGCGCCATTTCATTTCATCAAACTTCTCTTGAAACTGTTGATGCGAAGCACTATTTTCACCCGTTAAACTACTAATGACTTTGTTGACAGCTTTAAGTCCTAGTTCAACACCTTCGATAGCAATTGAAACAATCGCAGGTACTTGTGATCTAATGCCGTTGGTATATTCACTTAACTGCAGTTTTTGTGTGTTATTGAGCTGAATTTCACGACCATGCACAAAAAGTTGGTGTTCACCGTTAATTTGCACATAGGTTTGACCGTGATTAACCATTCGCACATGAGCAGGGTCAATAATTACGGCATAATTAAAATTAATATCACACTGTTGAGCGTTTACAGCACCAACATACAAAAAGAAAATTAAAAGGCTGCGGGCAATCAATGCCATGGCAAAACTCCATATTAATTTAAAACATTATTGGAGACTTTATGTCGAAACAATTGGGTCTATATGAATTTTTCGGTCTTTATAAGCGATTTTACTTGGGCCATACTCTCGGCGAGTTCTTTCATGAAACTCACCAATATTTACTTGCACGCCATGGTAAACTTTTTCATTTGCTTCAACATAAACGCTTGTCATATATTCTTGTAGTGTGGTTTCAATAGCCTCTTTATCAAAAAGTAATTGCCCCATGTTTTTAGCGTGATGCTGATAGGTAGAGATTACTTTTGCCAACATTTCAGGCTTCGCTTTCTCTTTTGGCAGTTTTTTGAGTTTTTCTGCGGCAAGCTTTAACTCTTCTGCTTTATCAGACTCGCTTTTAATCGCCAGATCTAGATCAGTCATTTGTTTGAGGAATACATTGATTTTTTCTTCAAAGCTAATGATCGTTTGACTACCTGCGGTGGCTCCAACCGTGCCTGCTCGAACGGACTCTCCGACACGAATATGACCGGCAATGAGTTTGCCATTGGCTTTATCTTCACTGCCTAGCCACAACGTTTTCGCAACATTGACAATATTGTGCATCATTTGATTTTCAATTCGCAATGAGTGGCAAGAAATTTCAGCATATTGACTATACTTAGCAAAAACTTTACCACCGGCATTAATATTGACGCTCATTGATATTTCAGAGACATCAACACCTTCAATTTCCTGCTTTTTGCCAATAATACCTGTGCCTATCGTTATATCACCACCGGCATCTAATGAAGCTGATTCAACAAAGCCACCGATAGAAATATCGCCGGTTGCAAAAACTTTCATGCCTTCACAAACATCACCGTCGATAATAACGCTACCTTCAAATTTTACATGACCAGTGCTGACATCAACATTTTTCAGTTGATAAACACTGTCAACTTCCATGCCGTTTTCAATAATTCGAGGCAGGCCAACTTTAGTGGAAACTAAAATGCTATTATTTTTAGGGCTTAAACTCGTGCCTTCACCGACATGCATATCGATATCTTCACCGGGCTTAGGCTCTAAAATCTCTCCGGTAACGGTATATCCTTGTATGCCATCAGTAAGTGGTATTTTTTTCGCTAGCGGATCACCAACTTTTACACAAATAATATCACCTAGATCACGCATATCGACGCTACCATCTTCACGCTTTTTAGGTTTTAAAATTCGATCTTGGGCGCTTTCGACTAAAAGCTTAATACGGGAGTCTTTACCGTCAATGGGAAGTTTACCATGCGCTATTTCACTTTTGACGATCGATCCTGCTGGCTCTTTAGCGGCTTGTTTGGCAAGTTTTATTAATTGTTCTTTACTAAATCCTTTACAAACATTGGCAGCTTGCGCAGCATTTAATATGGCTTTTGCACTCATGTGCTGGCCACCTAATGCTGTTGATATTTCAGCAGATGCTGACATGTTGTCTTTTTCAATTGAAATTGAAATCGTTGCATCACGTCGTTCAAGTACTTGATATTTTATTTCACGGCCAGCTTGATCCTCTGATAACGTCTTAAGCACGCTATTTAATTCAGCTATGGCATTTTTGATATTGCTATTATTTACATATAAATTACTATACTCGGAGTTTTCGATTAACTCGTTAATATGTACTTCAGATAACGGTGTCTTTGTTTTAATTGGAGACAGCACTAGATCGATATTATTCTTATCGTTACTTACTAAACTTGCCTTACTCACACTTTATAACTCCATTATTTTATCAAGCTCAAGTTTTCCTTATTTATAAGTTTCCTTAGATATAGTTTTCTTGATGTACTTTAATAAAATTCGCTGTACCGACTTTTGAATAATCAAGTTTGTATTCTTTATTGTCCAAAGCCTGAATAAACACTAAGGTTTTTTCTTCACCAAATACTTCAGAGGCGCTGACATCAACAACTTCTTGGTAGGCTTTTTTTGCCTCAGCTCGTTTTTTTGGCATGACACCATTATATAAACCTATGCCTGTGTGGCTGACTATAGCAACGGGGTGGTTGCCATTAATCACAAGTAGATCAATTTTTTTATTTTTATGTATGATGGTATTACGACCGCTGGTTATAAAGTTTTTATCGTTCAAAGCATTCTCCTTTTTGAGAATCAGTTACTTGTAGCTTTTAATCATAACGGTTAAAAATACGTTTTCATTTGTATAAAAGCAAATATTGAAATTAATAACTTATTATTTAGCACAAGCTAAGGCATTATTTTTTTGTTATCTTTAAATATATAAAGATTTGAATTACTAAGCAATATAAAACCGCATTGTTGCTTTAATATCCCACTTTAATTAACTACTGCGTTCGTAGTTTGGACGTTCTTTACTATTTATTAACATTCTACGGATTAAATCTAAACCTCGAGCTGCGACCACCTGTTGAAATTGTCGTCTTGCTAGTGGAATATAATGATATTTTGCCTGTAGTGTTTCTTTTGTTCCCCAGGCTATCCAAACCGAGCCCGTCGGTTTATCTGTTGTGCCACCATCTGGTCCAGCTATACCTGAAACAGCAATGGCATAGTCAGCGTTAGATTTTTCTAATGCGCCTTTAGCCATCGCTAAGACGGTTGCCTCACTGACGGCTCCATGATTTGTTAATGTTGCGCTAGGAACATCGAGCATTTTAGTTTTCATGTCATTCGAATAAGTGACATAACCTGCTTCAAATACCGCTGAAGAACCTGCTATTGCGGTAATTTGGCTTGCTATTAAACCACCGGTGCAAGATTCTGCCACGGTAATTTTTTGTGCTGATTTGGTCAGTAACGGCACAACATATTCAGCGATGGTGGTTTTATCACTTTTACCTATATGAAGAATATGATCGCCGAGTAACAGGTTCAAGGCTTGTTGATATGATGCAAGTGCTTTTACGCCTTGTGAATTTAATGGCGCTAACTTTACTTCGAGCAAGGGCATGGCTGCACGAAAACCGATAGTCAAGTCTTTCGACCAATTCGGAAGGTTATCATCAATTATAGCTTGTAATGTCGACTCTCCAACGCCAAAAGTTTGTAAGCGGTAAATAGACGGTTTAGTCACTTCAGGGAAGTGCTGTTGTAAGTTAGGTATAATCTCATCTTTTAACATCTGGGCTAGCTCACTTGGTACACCCGGCGTACAAAGTATAAGACACTTGCCAAGTATCATACTAAAACCAACAGCACTACCCGTGGCATTGGCAATTATTTTGCAGCCTCTAGGTAAATAAGCTTGTTTTAAATTAGGCTCATTAAGCATGATTTTTCGCTTTTCAGCCCATTTTTTTAGGTGTAAGTGGGCCTGTGGTTCAAGGTGTAAATCAACCCCGCAGGCTTGTGCTAAGGCTGGCGAGGTTAGATCATCAATCGTGGGGCCTAGTCCACCATTAATAATTAACAAATCAGCGGATTGGCTAAGTTGCACTATTTCTGAACACAATTGCTCGGAATCATCCCCAATCGTAGTTTTTTTATGAATACTCAAACCAATGTTATTGAGTTGCTCAGCAAACATGATTGAATTAGTATCGATAATATCACCGTTCATTAATTCATTGCCGGTCAACAATAAGCTCACCTGTATATCCATGTTATTCCAAATTTAATTGTATTAATGATTTATGTTAACGAAAAATACGCATAATTGCTCGACCAGTTTAGGTAAATATTTTTATCGTCATTTAAACCTTATCAAGATTAAAGTTCACTTACTTATTAAACAATCAATAATTAAATTTAAGGGAATACTATGTCTACTTCAGTTATAAAAGCTTTTTTGGTTACATGTTTTATCACGCTATTGAGCATCAGTGCTCATGCCGATGTGGTTGATGAAATAGAAAGAAACTTTAATGTTGAGCACAACAGTACCTTTGAGCTTGATAATATTAATGGTTCCGTCGCTATTACCGCCTGGGAAAACTCAACTATTCGTGTCAGTGCTACGATCAAAGCCGATAGCCAAGAAGATAGAGATAACGTTGTGATTGATATGCAACAAACATCGAGTGGGGTAAGCGTAGAAACGCGATATAAAAAGCGCAACAGCTGGAAACATAATCGCTCAGGCAAAGTGGAATATATTATTATGGTGCCTAAGAGTATCTCCTTATCAGCCATTAACCTTGTTAATGGTTCGTTGACCATAGATAACGTTCAAGGCTTGGTGCAAGCTGAATTGGTTAATGGTTCGATCAAAGCGAGTGGTTTAGCAAATAACAGTAACTTAAGTTCGGTTAATGGTAGTATTAAAGTAACCTATAGTGAGCTTGCTATCGACTTATCGCACATTAATATTGATACAGTTAATGGCAGTATTAAGCTGTTAGTTCCTCACTCATTAAATGCCAATGTTAAGGCGGAGACTATGCATGGCAGTATTAAAACTGATTTGGGTTTAGTCGCTGAAAAGAATTTATTTACTGGCCGTCACCTTCAGGGAGAAATAGGTAGCGGTGGAGTTGATGTCACATTAACGAGTGTTAATGGCAGTATCAAACTATTAAAGTAAAAGTACTAAGCTCGAAATAAGCGTCTTAGATGCTGTGTTATAAATAGTAAATTAGCGATAAAGGCGAGTTAAATTAGCTCGTTTTTATAATTTTTTTATCAGGCTGAAATATTTGCACTATGATGAGTACATAGACAAATAAACTGAGTAAAAAATTGATCCGCATTCGAGCAACAAGGCTGTCGCCGATATTAGTGTTTACCTTATTTGCCATTTTATATTTTGGTCATTATGCCTTACAGGCGAAAGAATATATTATTGGTGTTGAAGATGTTAGTTATTATCCTTTGTATGATTTTTCTGCTGATAACCTTAAGCAAGATAGTTTTAGTAAAGCCTTATTAAGTCGTTTTTTTCGTTATCGAGGTTACCAATTTAAGTTTGTTGCATTGCCACTAAAGCGTTTTGATAAATGGTATTTAGAAGAGGCAATTGACTTCAAGTTTCCTGACAATAAACGCTGGCAAACAGAGCAGTTAAAAAACTTAACTATTATTTATAGTAAGCCAGTATTATGGTTAACTGCCGGTAGCTATGTTCTGAAAAATAATCAAAACCTGCCGCGTAAAGCCATTAAAAGGTTGGGCACCATATTAGGTTTCTTTCCGACTCTTTGGCAAGACAGAATTGCCAGCAATACACTTGAGTTAGTAGAGGCTTCGTCGTCCTACAGTCTGATCAAGCATTTGCTCCATGGTAATGTAGATGCCATCAATATTGATAAAAATGTCATTGATTATAATTTGCAGCTGTTTCTGGAAAATACAGAGACAATTGTCTTGAATAAGCACACTAAGCATGAGCCTTATGCTTATCATCTTTCAACGATCTATCACCCTGAAATTATAAGTGAATTTGATCAATTCTTACTTAGTCATCATCAACTAGTGACAGAAATGAAACAAAAATATGGTATTATTGAAGCACCAGAAAATAATTAGTTTTATTGTAAACAAATAGACACGTTATAAAATGACCCAAAATAGCCCATCCTATCACCGAGCATTATTGTTTGGTAAGTGGTACCGGAGTGATCGAGATGATACCGGCCAAGTATTCACTGAATTTGCTGAGATGTCAGCGGATGGCCGTTATGAGTTTACTTTTATTGCACATGATGAAAGCGGCAAAATTTCAGAACAATCTGTTGAGTCAGGAGATTGGGGCTTAGTGGGAGATATTCATTTTACTATCAGTAAAAGTGAATTTATACACGATGAACATTATGCTGCTGACCTTGAACATGATGATAACTATCATGCCTATCGGGTATTGACCCTCAATAGCCAAATTTTTGAATATCAGCATGTGCTGAGTAATGAAGTGTTTATCCTGCGTCGAGTTGTTGATAATATCGCGCTCAGTTGAGACAATTGTTTTATTATCGTTTCCTTATTACCTGTTTCCATACACCATTTTGAGAGTTCGAATGAAAGAGATTAAATCTGCCAGTCTGATTACAGCAATTAAAACCCCCTTTAACGTCAAAGGTGATATCGATTTTAATACTTATGATCAACTAGTCGCTGAACAAATTAAAGCGGGTGTTGATGGTATTGTCGTTGGTGGAACAACCGGTGAGGGGCATCTGCTTACTTGGGAAGAGCATTTAATTCTTATCGCTCATAGTGTGCATAAACATGGTAAAGACCTGCTTATTATCGGTAATACCGGTAGTAATAATACCCGAGAAGCCATTAAAGCAACACAATATGGCTTCGCCGCTGGCATGGATGCAACACTGCAGATTAACCCTTATTATGGTCGTAGTTCATTTGCTGGCGTTACCGAGCATTTTCATAAGGTATTGGATATTGGACCGGGCATTATTTATAACGTACCGGGCCGTACCGGGCAGGATTTAACCCCTGAACTCATTGAACCTTTATCGAAACATCATAACTTTATTGGTGTTAAAGAATGTACCGGTAATGACCGTATTGCTTATTATGAGCAGCGAGGAATTGCTTGTTGGTCAGGTAATGATGATGTAAGTGCTGCTGGGCGTCATATTCATGGTTCACATGGTGTTATTTCAGTGACTTCTAATATTGCACCTAGTTTAATGCGTCAACTCATGGATGCGCCTAATGAAAGTCTTCAGCAACGAATGCAGCCATTAATGAACTGGTTGTTTTGTGAGCCTAACCCGATCGCCATTAATACCGCATTAATGATGACAGGTGCTGTTGCACCTATTTTTAGAATGCCTTATAAAGCTTTAACATTAGAGCAACGCAAACAAGGGTTAGCGCTATTGGCAGAGTTATCATTAGGAGAAAGAGTGGGTAACGAACCGAGTTTAATGGCAGATGATGATTTTCAATATTGTTATTAATTGAATCATATTGTTAATGTTTTATAAAAGTGAGCGTAAGCTCACTTTTTTTGTCTCAAAATAACGACTACTAAGCTTTACTGAGTTAAATTCGACAGTTGAGGGCGCATTGCATCTGACAGCGCAAAGTGTTGTTCAACTTGATGAATAGGGCAAGTAAAATGAAGTGCGACAGCACAAAGCTGTAAGTCAGCTAATGACTGCTGTGCACCATGTAGCCTATCGCCAACCACCGGCAAACCTATACTGGCAGCATGAATACGTATTTGGTGTTTTCTGCCAGATTCTATATTAA
>OJHH01000337.1_pt1 | contig 15657 bp, 12 predicted proteins | sample 1594911 | NCBI WGS metagenome assembly OJHH01 (sample SAMN05416787, study PRJEB24817) | seawater metagenome | isolation source: Sea water | place: Canada:Atlantic | collected 2013-11
GTAACATGAGTGGCCCTCCAGCTGAAATAAATACAAACAGAAGACGGTTAAGGACGCGTTAAAGCCAGTCCCGCAGAATTGGGACTAAAGGTATATCAGCTGCTGGCATCGGATAGTTTTTCAGGTCCCGTGCATGCACCCATTTCAGGGCTTGGTTTTCGCGACTTTGCGGTGTGCCTTCCCATTTGCGACACGCAAAAAGTGGCATCAGCAGGTGAAAGTCATCATAACTGTGGCTGGCAAATGTCAGAGGCGCGAGGCAGCTTTCCCATGTGTTGATGCCTAATTCTTCTTCAAGCTCGCGGATTAATGCGATTTCGGGTGTTTCACCGGCTTCAACTTTACCGCCGGGGAATTCCCACAGGCCCGCCATGGATTTGCCCTCGGGGCGTTGCCCCAAAAGGACCCGTCCGTCGACGTCGATCAGGGCGACGGCAGAAACGAGGACGGTTTTCATGACCGATAGTCCGCGTTGATCGTGATGTAGCCGTGGGTTAGATCGCAGGTCCATGCGGTGGCAGTGCCTTGGTCAAGCCCAAGGTCAACGTTGATCGTGATGTCTTGGTTTTTCATGTAATCGGCACCTGCGTCTTCGGTGTAGGTTTCAGCAACCCAGCCGTTTTCGGCCACAAGGATATCGCCAAACCGAATTGATAGCAGGTCACGGTCAGCGGTGGCGCCGGATTTACCAACGGCCATGACGACGCGCCCCCAGTTGGGATCTTCGCCTGCGATTGCCGTCTTCACGAGCGGCGAATTTGCTGTGGCCATCGCGACGAGCCGTGCGTCTGCATCGGATGCCGCACCTGTCACGTTGATGGTGACAAACTTGGTCGCCCCTTCGCCGTCGCGCACGACTTGGTGGGCGAGGTCGCGCATTAGGTCGTGCAGGGCGGTTTCGAAGGATTCGTTGCCAGTCACGTCGATACCCGATGCGCCAGTTGCCGCGATCATCAGGCTGTCGGATGTTGATGTGTCGCTGTCGACGGTGATGCAATTGAAGGTCACTGCATTTTTGCGTGACACCAGTGCCTGCAAATCTGGTTGGTCGATTTTCGCGTCTGTGAAGATGTAGACTAGCATCGTCGCCATGTCGGGCGCGATCATGCCGGAGCCTTTGGCGATACCTGCGATTTTGATGGGTGCGCCGTTGATCATCACCGTTTTGGTGGACCCTTTGGCGAATGTGTCGGTCGTCATGATGGCCTGCGCTGCGTCGCCTAAGCGGTTGTCGCCTTGGGTGTCGTGCAGGTCTTGTAGTTTTGCGATAATTTTGTCGTGCGGCAACGGTTCGCCAATGACGCCAGTGGAGGCGGTGAAAATGCGTCCCTCAGCAATGCCGGAAACGTCAGACACGCCTTTGCAAAGTGCTGCGACAGACCCGTCGCCGCGTTTGCCCGTGAAGGCGTTGGAGTTGCCCGAGTTTACGATGATCGCCGCAGGTCCATTTGATGGCGCGGACAGTTTGCGCTGGCAATCAAGCACGTTGGCGGACCGTGTGGCGGAGGTGGTGAACACCCCCGCCACGCTTGTGCCGTCAGCTATAATTGCCAGCATAACGTCGAGCCGGTTTGCATATTTCACACCCGCCGCGGCGGCAGCAAAAGTAACCCCATCAATGACAGGCAGATCGGGGAACGCCGCAGGCGCGAGGGGTGAAATCGTCATGGGTTAATCCAACAGGTCGAGGTTGCTAAGCAGGTTTGGATCGAATTCCCCTGCCTCAGGCCGCACAACGGTGACCGCGTCGGTCAATTCGGTCAGACGGGCTTGGATTGCGGTTTCTTGAAGTTCGCCGAACAATTCTTGGCGTACTTCTTCCAGCGTTGGGATGTCTTGGTTGCGTGTTTCCAGCAAAGTCACGACGTGCCAGCCGAATTGTGTTTCCACAGGGTCCGACACTTCGCCGACCATCAGCGCCATTGTGGTTTCTTCAAACGCAGGTACCATTTGCCCTGCGCCGAACCAACCAAGATTGCCACCGTTTGGCCCAGTTGGCCCTGTGGACACGTTGCGCGCCACGTCCGCAAATTCTTCGCCAGCGGTAACGCGGGCCTTGGCTGCGAGCGCTTCTTCCTCGGTTCCTACCAAAAGATGGGATGCGTTGTATTCGGTTGCAGGAATTTCATTTGCAAAACGGGCCTCATAGGCGGCTTGAATGGCCTCGTCTGTAGCCGCACCGTTTGTGATGTCGTTGATCATTTCACCGGCTAGCAGGCTGCGGCGTTCATTTTGCACCGCATAGTCAACGCGGCTGGGTACGTCGGCCAGTGCGTCGGCCAAAATCTGTTGTTGGATCAGTTGATCAAGGATGCCGTTAAACAGCACGTCATCGCTGAGCTGCGCGTATTGCTGTGGCAGTTGTGCGCGTGTGATGATCATTTGGCCGAGCGTGATTTCGGTATCGCCGACGGTCGCGATAACGGTGTCAGCGGTTGCATTTTGAGCCACAGCGGTTGTGGCGGCCAAAGACAGGGCCAAAGCCCCAAAATATGTTGCATGTTTCAGCATAAAACGATCCCTTGATGCTCCGCGATGGGTCACGGCGTTGACAGTGTATAGGTCGCCCCTTACATCCAAGACAAGCCTTAGAGGGGGCGGGCTTGGCCCTTTGTAGGTGGCCCGAACGTGGCCCACAAGCAGCCTCCTCTGAAATAGATGTAAGCAGTGCGTGATGACGCCGTCGGAGAGAATATGCTGGGTTTAGGAACGATTGCTAAGAAGGTGTTTGGCACTGCCAACGACCGTAAAGTTAAAGCCACCCGTGGCGTTGTTGCCAAGATAAATGCGCTGGAGCCCGAATTTGCGGCGCTAAGTGATGAAGATATTCTTGCGAAGACAACAGAGTACAAAGACCGTGTTGCGGGCGGTGAAACGCTTGATGCGATTTTGCCTGAAGCGTTTGCGAACTGCCGCGAGGCTGCCAAGCGTGCCTTGGGGTTGCGTGCCTTTGACACACAGCTGATCGGTGGCATGTTCCTGCATGAAGGCAATATTTCCGAGATGAAGACAGGCGAGGGCAAGACCCTTGTTGCGACGTTCCCTGCGTATCTGAATGCCTTGACGGGCAAGGGCGTGCACATTGTGACGGTGAACGATTACCTTGCTGGTCGTGACGCTGAATGGATGGCCAAGGTGTATACCGCGCTTGGCATGACCACGGGTGTTGTGGTTCCTAACCAGCCAGAGGCGGAAAAGCATGCCGCATATAGATGCGACGTGACTTACGCGACCAACAACGAGCTTGGGTTTGATTATCTGCGCGACAACATGAAGTCCGAGCTGTCGCAGATCAATCAGCGCCCGCATTTCTTTGCGATTGTGGATGAGGTCGACAGTATTTTGATCGATGAGGCGCGTACCCCCCTGATCATTTCCGGCCCCGCCCAAGACCGCGCCGAAATGTACCGTCAGATCGACAAGATCGTCCCGGAGTTGACCCCAGAGCATTACACCATTGATGAAAAGGCCAAGCAGGCAACGTTCACTGATGAGGGCAATGATTTCCTTGAGGAACGTCTGTTGGGAGTTGGTTTGATCCCCGAAGGTCAGACATTGTATGATCCAGAAAGCAGCACATTGGTGCACCACCTGTCCCAAGGTTTGCGTGCCCATAAGATGTTTGAGAAAGACAAAGACTATATCGTGGCCAACGGTGAAGTCGTTCTCATTGACGAATTCACTGGCCGCATGATGACGGGTCGTCGTTTGTCCGATGGTCTGCACCAAGCGATTGAAGCCAAAGAAGGCGTTGATGTGAAGGCCGAGAACGTCACGCTCGCTTCTGTGACGTTCCAGAACTATTTCCGCTTGTATGAAAAGCTGGCTGGTATGACGGGTACTGCGTTGACCGAAGCCGAGGAATTCATGGAAATTTACGGTCTTGGTGTGATTGAAATTCCGACGAACCGCCCGATTGACCGTAAAGACGAGCATGATCAGGTGTACCGCACTGCCCGCGAAAAGTTCGAAGGCGTGGTTAGAGAGATCAAGACGGCCAATGAAAAAGGTCAGCCGATTTTGGTTGGCACGACGTCGATTGATAAATCCGAACACCTCGCGCAGTTGTTGACGGCTGAGGGTATCATTCACAACGTACTGAACGCCCGCCAGCACGAGCAAGAGGCCCAGATTGTGGCTGACGCCGGTAAGTTGAATGCGGTGACGATTGCGACCAACATGGCTGGTCGTGGCACCGATATTCAGCTTGGCGGTAACGTTGAGATGCGCGTCTTGCAGGCGCTTGCCGCTGATCCAGATGCTGATCCAGAGGAAACCCGCACACGTATCAGTGCAGAGGTTGTCGACGAAAAGGAAAAGGTGATCGCCGCTGGTGGTCTGTTCGTTCTTGCGACGGAACGTCACGAATCGCGCCGCATTGATAACCAGCTGCGTGGTCGGTCTGGTCGTCAGGGTGATCCGGGTCGCTCGTCGTTTTTCTTGTCATTGGAAGATGACCTCATGCGCATTTTCGGGTCCGAGCGTTTGGACAAAGTGTTGTCCAGCCTTGGCATGAAAGAAGGCGAAGCTATCATTCACCCTTGGGTCAACAAGTCGTTGGAACGCGCCCAAGCAAAGGTTGAAGGCCGCAACTTTGACATCCGTAAGCAGCTGTTGAAATTCGATGACGTTATGAACGAGCAGCGTAAGGTGATCTTTACCCAGCGCCGCGATATCATGGAGGCATCGGACCTGTCCGAGATCGCAACTGATATGCGCCATCAAGTGATTGATGACCTGATCACGGAGCACATGCCGCCAAAATCCTATGCCGATCAGTGGAACACAGAAGGCCTGTATGCCGATGTGATTGCGACGCTTGGTATCGATGCGCCCGTGATGAAGTGGGCCGACGAAGAGGGTGTTGATGACAACGATATCCGCGAACGTCTGGAAGAGGCATCTGATGCCTATATGGTTGAAAAATCTGAGGCATTCGGCGCCGAAACCATGCGCAACATCGAAAAGCAGGTTTTGTTGCAGTCCATTGACGGCAAGTGGCGTGAACACCTACTGACGCTGGAACATCTGCGTGCTGTTGTTGGTTTCCGTGGTTACGCACAGCGTGATCCGCTGAATGAATATAAGACCGAGGGCTTTCAATTGTTTGAACGTCTGCTGGATGGTCTGCGCACTGAAGTGACGCAAAAGCTGGGTCAAATCCGGCCTATGTCAGCTGAAGAGCAGGCGCAATTGGTTGCACAGATGCAAGCCCAACAAGCTGCCGCTGCAACGGCCCAAGAAGACACCGTTGCACGCGCCACATCGTCCCCTGGTGGGACGGGCGCGACGCCGCGTGATGGGTTTGTCGAGGACGATCCGACGACATGGGGCACCCCAAGCCGGAACGATGCTTGCCCTTGTGGGTCAGGCAAAAAGTTTAAGCATTGCCATGGAAGACTGGCGTAAAGTTGCCACAATCCGGTCACGCTAAAACCTTGGGGTGGTCCTTATAGGGCCATCCTAAGTTGACAATCTGTTTCCAAACCAATGGGTGAAGGAGGCACGATATGTCCCGCAAAAAGAAGTTTATTACCGCCGCGAGCACGTTTGCTGTGGCGCTTGGGGTCGGCTTTGTCATGCAATACGGTGACGCGGTTGCGTCGCGGTTGCAGCCAGCTGATGGACTTGCGTCGACAGCAATCACGCCTGCTGATATCGTGATGCCACTAGCGGCGAGCCTTGCGCCGTCCCTTGTTATGCCCCAGGCAACGCCGCCCTTGAATATTCCGGTGCCAGTGTTGCTTGCCGCGTTGAATTCAGTTGATGAGAACCTGTTCATTCCTGAAATCGCAGCACCATCCGTCGTGCCAGAGCAGAGCTGTGATGTAGCAATGGGCGCAACTGTTTTGCCGCTTGCAATGGTTGCATTGTCAGTGACCGCGCCGTGCGAACTGAACGCCGCTATAACAATTCACCATCAGGGATTGATGTTTACGATCCTGACTGACGCTGCTGGAACGACCGACATTTTGATGCCAGCGATGGCAGAAGACGCATTCTTTATCGCCGCATTTGAAAGCGGTGACGGCGCTGTGACATCTGTTGTTGTACCGGAATTGGCGAACTTTGATCGTGCTGCGTTGCAGTGGCAGGGCGTGAATGCGGTGCAACTGCATGCGCTGGAATTTGGTGCCGACTATGAAACAGACGGCCACGTTTGGTCTGCTGCTGCGGGAGAATTGGACTTTGTAACCCCGTCGCAAGCGGGCTTTTTGGTGCGACTTGGCGACGATACACGTGACACGCCATTGATGGTCGAGGTGTATACATTTCCAACAGGAACGGTTTCGCGCGACGGATCGGTTGCGTTAACCGTCGAGGCCGAGGTGACAGCGGAAAACTGCGGACGCGACGTTGCTGCGCAAAGCATTCAGATTGACCGGTCGTCAACACCGACAGCCATCGATTTGACCATGACAATGCCCGAATGTGACGCAGTTGGCGAATTTCTAGTATTGAAAAATATGTTCAAGGACCTGACACTCGCCGCGAAATGACGCGTAATGAATCAGGCCATTTGGGCAGTCTTCTGAAACGTGCGGTGCTTTGCGCCGCACTTTTCTTTTGTGCGCCTGCATTCGCGCAGGATGTAACCCTAACATCCGATGGCGGTGGGTTGAACATCAACGGTCGTATGATCGGGTTTGATGGTGAAAATATTCAAATCGAATCGCAATTCGGCCCGCTGACCTTGCGATATGACACGGTGACTTGCACGGGTGAAGTATGCCCTGATCTTGACACCTATGTGCCAGAGCTGCGCCTGTCTGGCGCGCATCGGATGGCCGATATTTTAATGCCTGCGATGGTGGAGGGATTCGCGCGATCAAAAGGGTTTACCGTTCGTTTCGAGGATACCGACGCGGGGTTTGTGCAAACACTGACGGATAATGAACAAGCGGTTGCGCGATTTGTATTTCACGTGACGAACACCGACGAAGGTTTTGCCGATTTTATCGCGCATGAAGCGGACATCGTGATGTCTGTTCGTGAAGTGCGCGCCGCAGAGGTCGATCGTGCCCGAGTTGCCGGACTTGGCAGTTTGGATGGCGCGCGGCAAAGCCGGATTGTAGGCCTTGATGCGCTGGTCCCCGTGGTGTCGTCGGTGTCGGAGGTGCGGCATATTTCGCTTGCGGAGTTGTCGGATGCGTTTGCAGGTGAAACGCTGAATTGGTCCGCATTGGGCGGGCCTGATGTGCCGATGACATTGCACTTGGGCCCCCAAAATGACGGGCAAATGCAGCGGTTTATTGACGATGTGCTTGGTGTGGTCGGCAAGTCGTTGGGTGCAGATGTCGTTCGCCACGCCGACCATGATGCGGTTGCGACCGCTGTTGCCGCTGACCCAGGTGCGCTGGGAATATTGCCGTTCACGGATGTGGGAATCACACAATCGATCGCGCTACGTGACGCATGTGGATTTATATCTGCGCCCCGTTTGACCGCACTTAAGACCGAAGATTATCCACTGACCGCGCCGATGTTTTTGTATTTGCCAAGTCGCCGCTTGCCTACCTTTGCACGCGAATTTTTAGCGTGGATGCAGGGCCCTCAGGCGCAACTCGTTGTGCGTCGGGCTGGATTTGTTGATCAGGGTGCGGTCCCCATTCCACTTGATTCTCAGGGCCAGCGATTTGCCAATGCGATTGCTGCCGCTGGTGAGGATATGCCGTTAATCGAATTGCAGCGCATGGTCCGCGCGTTGGGTCCGCGCGTCCGTCTGTCGACCAGTTTCCGGTTTGAAGTGGGATCGACACGCTTGGATGCCCAGTCACGGTCAAATTTGCTGTCGCTGGCCCAAGCGATACGCGACGGACGTTATGACACGCAGGTTTTGTTGCTTGCTGGTTTCAGTGATGGGCGCGGGGCGACGTCAGCAAACCGTGACCTTTCAAGTGGGCGCGCGCAGGCAGTGTTGCTTGATTTGCAGTCCTTGTTGGGGGGCGTTTTTCCCGATGGTGTTAGCGTAGAAACGCAGGCTTTTGGCGAGGCGTTGCCAATGGGATGCGATGATACCGAATGGGGTCGTCAGATGAACCGCAGGGTAGAGCTGTGGGTGTCACAATAACCCAAGCGCCCGAAAGCTGGTTTCGCGAGATTTTCTGATGATGATATGATCATGCACCGTGATCGAGAGCGCCTGTGCTGCGTCGTTAATTTGGCGGGTCATGTTGATGTCCGCTTCTGACGGTGTCGGGTCGCCGGACGGGTGGTTGTGCACCAGAATGACGGACGTGGCGTTTAGTTCTAACGCGCGTTTCACGACTTCGCGGGGGTAGACGGGGACGTGATCGACGGTGCCTTTACCCTGCTCTTCATCGGCGATCAGCGCGTTTTTCGTATCAAGGAACAAGATGCGAAATTGTTCGGTGTCGCGGTGCGCCATGACGGTGTGACAGTAATCGAGCACAGAATCCCAACTGGACGTGACGTGCCTTTGCATGACTTTCGCCCGGGCAAGGCGGTGGGCCGCTGCCTCGATGATTTTTAGCTCAGTCACGACGGCGGGGCCGCATCCTTTGACCTTGGTCAATTGAGTGGTTGGGGCGGACAGCACGCGGTTAAAGTCGCCGAAGGTGTCGATAAGCGCACGTGCCAGTGGTTTTACGTCTTGGCGTGGGATGGCGCGAAAAAGCACGAGTTCGAGCAATTCATAATCGGGCATTGCCGCAGCGCCACCTGCGTTAAACCGTTCACGCAAGCGTTTGCGGTGGTCGGCCAGATAGGACGGCGCGCGTCCGTTTGGCAGCGGTACAACGCGCTGCACATCATCGTGGTCATTGAAAAGAGAGGGGGCTTCTGCAAAGTGGTTCATAAGAAACACTTTGCAGAACAGATGGTGAATGAACGGTTAAGATTAACCTTTCATTGAGTCCCAAAAGCTTTTGACCGACTTAAAGAAGTTGGAACTGTTGGGGTTATTTTCGGCTTGGATGTCATCGAATTCTTGTAAGAGTTCTTTTTGACGCGCGGTCAAATTGACGGGTGTTTCAACGGCAAGTTCAATGAACATATCGCCTGTTCCGTTGCCGCGCAGCGCTGGCATCCCTTTGGCACGCAGGCGCATTTGGCGACCTGATTGCGACCCTTCGGGGATTTTCACGCGCGAACGTCCACCGTCGATTGTTGGCACTTCGATCTCTCCACCCAAGGCGGCAGAGGCGATGCTGACGGGGACAGTGCAGTACAGATTGACGTTGTCGCGCTCGAACAGTTTGTGGTCGTTGACCTCGATGAAGATATACAAGTCGCCGGTTGGACCGCCGCGCATGCCTGCTTCGCCTTCGCCAGCAAGCCGGATGCGGGTGCCAGTTTCAACGCCCGCAGGGATATTGACGGAAAGCGCCTTTTCCTTTTCGACGCGTCCTTGGCCGTGGCATGTGGTACATGGATCTTTGATCGTTTGACCCGCGCCGTTACAGGTCGGGCAAGTGCGTTCAACGGTGAAGAAACCCTGCTGCGCGCGGACTTTACCCATGCCAGCGCAAGTCGGGCAGGTAACGGGCTGAGAGCCGTCTTCGGCGCCAGTTCCGTTACATGGTCCACACGCCACAGCGGCAGGGATGTTGACGGTTTTCTGGAGGCCAGAGAACGCGTCTTCAAGGTTGATGCGCAGATTGTAGCGCAAGTCGTTACCGCGTTGGGCGCGGTTACGTTGCTGACCGCCACCACCGCCGAAATTGCCGAACAGGTCGTCAAAAACGTCAGAGAACGCAGAGCCAAAGTCGCCTTGACCGCCGCCACGTTGCTGGCCGCCGCCGCCGCCCATGCCGCCCTCGAACGCCGCATGACCGTAGCGGTCATAGGCAGCCTTTTTGTCAGCGTTTTTCAACACCTCATAGGCCTCGTTGGCTTCTTTGAATTGATCTTCGGCCTTGGGATTGCCGGAGTTGCGATCGGGATGCAGCTCTTTCGCCTTTTGACGATAAGCTTTTTTGATCGCGTCAGCGTCAGCACCTTTTTGGATGCCGAGCGTTTCGTAAAAATCGCGTTTTGCCATGGTCACTTTTCCCCTTTGGGAACGGAAAAAGACCGGCCCCGTTCAGGGCCGGCCGTTTCAGTCAGGCGATTGCCTTAGTTGCCGCGCTTTTCGTCGTCGCTGAGGTCTTCAAAGTCTGCATCGAGGATTTCTTCCTCGTCCATGCCCTTTGGTTCGCCTTCGCCTTCTTCGGCTTCTTGGCTGGCCTTGTAGATGGCTTCGCCCAGCTTCATCGAGGCTTCACGTACGTTCTGTGCCCCGGCTTTGATCTTGTCAGCGTTGTCTGTTTCAAGATCGTCCTTGAGCGCGGCCATTGCCAATTCGATCACTTCAACAGTGGACGGGTCCACTTTTGCAGCGTGCTCTTCCATTGATTTCTCAGTGGAGTGGATCAGGCTTTCAGCTTCGTTTTTGGCTTCGATCAGCTCGCGGCGTTCTTTATCCGCATCAGCATTCTCTTCGGCGTCGCGCATCATTGCTTGGATGTCTTCGTCGGACAGGCCGCCAGATGCTTGGATCGTGATCTGCTGTTCCTTACCAGTGCCTTTGTCTTTGGCGCCGACGGACACGATGCCGTTGGCGTCGATGTCAAAGGTGACTTCGATCTGCGGCATGCCGCGTGGCGCTGGTGGAATGCCTTCGAGGTTGAACTGGCCGAGGATCTTGTTGTCGGCAGCCATTTCACGTTCACCTTGGAAGCAGCGCAAAGTCACAGCATTTTGGTTGTCTTCGGCAGTTGAGAAGATCTGGCTTTTCTTTGTTGGGATCGTTGTGTTGCGATCGATCAAGCGTGTGAACACACCGCCGAGCGTTTCAATACCAAGCGACAAAGGTGTCACGTCGAGCAGAACAACGTCTTTAACGTCGCCTTGCAGAACGCCAGCCTGAATTGCGGCGCCCATGGCGACAACTTCATCAGGGTTCACACCTTGGTGCGGCTTCTTGCCAAAGAATTTTTCAACTTCTTCTTGAACGCGGGGCATACGTGTCATGCCGCCAACAAGGACGACTTCGTCGATGTCGGATGTGGACAGGCCCGCGTCTTTGATCGCAGCCAAGCAAGGCTTTAGCGACGCCTTGATCAGGTCAGCAACGAGGCTTTCCAGCTTGGCGCGTGTCAGCTTCATAACCATGTGCAACGGCTGCCCGTTTGCGCCCATGGAGATAAACGGCTGGTTGATTTCAGTCGAGGAAGACGAAGACAGTTCGATCTTGGCTTTTTCAGCGGCTTCTTTCAGGCGCTGCAGGGCCATCTTGTCTTTGGTCAGGTCAACTTGGTTTTCTTTTTTGAACGTGTCGGCAAGGTAGTTAACAATGCGCATGTCAAAGTCTTCACCGCCAAGGAACGTGTCGCCGTTGGTGGATTTAACTTCGAACAGGCCATCGTCGATTTCCAAGATGGTCACGTCGAATGTACCGCCGCCAAGGTCATAGACCGCGATGGTTTGTGTTTCTTTTTTGTCCAGACCGTAGGCCAACGCAGCCGCTGTCGGCTCGTTGATGATCCGCAACACTTCGAGGCCAGCAATCTTACCGGCGTCTTTTGTCGCCTGACGCTGCGCATCGTTAAAGTACGCAGGCACGGTGATAACCGCCTGTGTTACTTCTTCGCCGAGATAGCTTTCGGCGGTTTCTTTCATTTTGCCCAAGATGAACGCGGAAATCTGGGACGGAGAGTATTTCTCGCCGCGCGATTCGACCCATGCGTCACCGTTGCCACCGTCGACGATTTCGAACGGCATGTTTTTCTTTTCTTTGGCGAGGAGCTTATCGTCGAACCGGCGACCGATAAGACGCTTCACAGCAAAGATTGTGTTTTCCGGGTTGGTCACGGCCTGGCGTTTTGCAGGCTGTCCAACAAGGCGTTCGTCATCAGTGAAAGCGACGATAGACGGCGTTGTGCGCGCGCCTTCAGCGTTCTCAACAACACGCGGCTTAGAGCCGTCCATGATGGCGATACAAGAGTTCGTGGTTCCGAGGTCAATTCCGATGACTTTGGCCATAGTTCAAATCCCTTAAGTTAGGCGGTTTGTGCGGGGCGAACCCATTTTGGCATCCGCGCCTGTTGCTACGTTAAACGGATCAGGTGTTCGCCTGATCGTTTGATCTTGGCGTATATAGGGTTGCGATTTGGAGGCTGCAAGCGCGGGAAGCGATTGGTTTGCGCAAAAATCCAACTTCTTGCGTCTTATTTATCGCAATACTGGGTCTAGTGACCCGTTGGTGTCGCGCTAATTGCCTGCGCTCCAACTTTGGGAAACGCTTTTGCGGGTATAGAACTCGCCCATCATCCCAAGCATCAACAATCCGATCGCCACAAAGTAAGGGTATGTCGACGAGGTGAAATGCGGGTTGTAGTGCAGAAAGATATATCCGCGGGCTTGGTCGATTGTGTGGAACAGGGGGTTCCAGTCGAACAACACGAGCATAGAGGCCGGCAATGAATTGGCCACGAACATTTTGCCTGACGCGATCATGCTGCCACGGGTGTAGATGATGACCAAGATTTTAACGACGTCGGGTGCCCAAGGTTTGAGCGCCAAAAACACCATGCCTACCCCAACCCCAGACAACCAAGCGGCCAAAAGCATTGCCATTGCGCCGATGGGGTACTGAACAACCAGCGGCGTGAACACTACATGGTAGATGAACAGGACGCAAAACAGCGAAAGCAGTTGTAGGTAAAGCGTCGACACGGCTGCCGCACAGATCGCGATAAAGGTATTCATCGGCGCATGCTGCATCATCGGCGAGGTTGGCCCTTCGGATCCAACAACGGCTGAAATTGCTTTGGTGTGGCACTGAAACAGGAAAATGCCTGACATGATGTAAAGCAGAAAATCGCCCCGAATGGCGTTGCCGCGCATTCCCAAAAGGTGGAACATCGCATAAAATGTAAGCACCAGCATTACCGTCTGCAGGATATTCATCGCCAGCCCGACAAGCGCATTACGGTGCGTCTTGCGCACATCACGGACGATGGAGTGATAAATCAGCTCCAGCATCCCGAAAACGGTGCGCGTTGTTGTCTTGCGAGCCTGCGATTGAAACATGGTAAACCTGCATTATTAGTGGGATTTTGCCCTATCTCACGATTTTCTTGCCGTTCGTGTTGCCTGCTATCATAAGGAGGCAGACCTGTTTTTTCAATCATTAGAACAGGCAGCATAACGAAACGTGAAGGATTACACGGCATGGATTTTGAGAAACTGACAACAGTCATGCGCCGTTTGGCGCTGGAAGCAGGCGATAAGATCATGGAGATCTACGCCGATCCCAATTTTGAGGTCCGTTCCAAGTCTGACGAAAGCCCTGTGACCGAAGCCGATGAGGCTGCAGATGCTATTATCAGCGCCGGTTTGCGTGCAGCTTTTCCTGGCGTTCCTTTGGTCACCGAAGAACAATCTGACAGTCATGGCCAAACCGTGAGCACGTTCCTGATTGTCGATCCGCTGGATGGCACCAAAGAGTTCATTAAGCGCCGCGGTGATTTCACCGTGAACATCGCTTATGTCGTTGATGGCACCCCTATTCGTGGCGTTGTTTATGCCCCCGCCAAGGACCGCCTGTTTATCACGGATGCTGCAGGTGTGTCGTTTGAAGAAACTGGCGATTTCCCAAAGGATGCGGCCGGTCCGATGTCGCAGATGAAGGTCACGACCCCCGATAATGATGCATTGTTGGTTGTTGCGTCCAAGTCCCACCGTGACGAGGCGACGGATGACTACATCAACAAGTACAATGTGAAGGACAGCAAGAGCGCTGGTTCATCGCTGAAATTCTGCCTGATTGCCACGGGTGAAGCTGATATTTATCCCCGCGTTGGTCGCACGATGGAATGGGACACCGCCGCTGGTCATGCTGTTTTGACCGGTGCTGGTGGTGCTGTTGTTCGGTTCGACGATCATACAACGCTGACATACGGCAAGGCAGATTTCGCCAATCCGTTTTTCATCGCCTACGCCCCAGGCGTCGATTTGAAGCTGCCGTAAATGTCGGTTCTGATTGTCATTCCTGCCCGCTATGCGTCGACCCGTTATCCGGGTAAGCCATTGGTGGAGTTGCGCGGCGCGGGCGGTGAGGCCAAAAGCTTGATCCGTCGCAGCTGGGATGCGGCCATGTCTGTGAATGGCGTGGACCGCGTTGTCGTTGCCACGGACGACGACCGCATCCGCGAGGCATGTGAAGCGTTCGGCGCTGAAGTTGTTATGACGTCTGAGGATTGCCAAAATGGCACAGAGCGCTGTGCCGAGGCGTTCACTGCGTTGGGTGGCGGGTTTGATGTCGTGGTCAACCTGCAAGGCGATGCCCCGCTGACACCTGCGTGGTTCGTTGAAGACTTGGTGGCCGGCCTGCGCGCCGATCCTGTGGCCGAAGTGGCAACGCCTGTCCTGCGAACTGAGGGCGCCGCGTTGAATGGTTTGCTGGCGGATCGCCGCGCTGGTCGTGTGGGCGGAACGACTGCGGTTTTTGGTGCCAATCACAATGCGCTGTATTTCTCCAAAGAGGTGATTCCTTACACCGGGAAAACCTATGGGGATGCTGACGAAACGCCGGTTTTCCACCATGTTGGTGTCTATGCGTACCGTCCGTCTGCCCTTGCGGCGTACCCTCTTTGGCCTGCTGGCCCGCTGGAGCAGCTAGAAGGGCTAGAGCAGTTGCGGTTTTTGGAACGTGGCGCGCATGTTTTATGTGTTGAGGTCGAAGCCAAAGGTCGTCAGTTTTGGGAATTGAACAACCCAGAGGACGTTCCTCGGATCGAGATGATGTTGTCCCAAATGGGTCTTGCGTGACGGTCCTGTCCGTCAGCGTAATTATTGTCAGTCATGGGCGGCCCGATGCGTTGTGCGTTGCTCTGACAGGTGTCGGACAGCTTGATTATTCAAATTACGAAATTGTCGTTGTGGCAGACGCCGCTGGGGTCGTTGCAGTGCACGCACATGCCTTGGCAGATCAGATTAAGATCGTTCCGTTTGAAACCCGCAACATCAGTGCTGCCCGCAATGCTGGCGTTGCTGTAGCCGCGGGACAGATCATCGCATTCATCGACGATGACGCCGTTCCCGAGCCAAATTGGCTGACCCATTTGGTCGCACCGTTTTCTGACCCGGCAGTTTCGGTGGCTGGCGGCTATGTCATCAGCCGCAATGGTATCAGCTTTCAGTGGAAGGCCCGCACGGTTGGCCCGGACGCGCAGACCGAGGCTTTGCACCTAAGTGGCGATGAGCCGGAGGTGTTCACCGGCACGCCGACCTGCGCGATTAAGACCGAAGGCACCAACATGGCTGTGCGCCGTGATGTGATGGTGGCGCTGGGCGGCTTTGATCCTGCGTTTCAGTTCTATTTGGATGAAACAGATTTGAATATGCGCATTGGGCAGGCGGGCCACTGCACTGCGATAGTGCCACGCGCGCGAGTGCATCACGGATATGCGGCAAGCGGCAGGCGTCGGATTGACCGCGTCCCAACTGATATTAGCCAGATCGGCGCAAGCCTCGCGGTTTATCTGCGTAAACATGGTGGATCTTTGGACGTCTTGGATGCCGAACGCGACGTGCAGCGCAATCGGTTGCTGACACATATGGTTGCGGGGCGGTTGCTACCGTCTGATGTTGCGCCGATTTTGGCGGGCTTTGATCGCGGATGTGCCGCGGGGATGCAGCGCGACTTTGGCA
>OJHH01000342.1_pt1 | contig 15576 bp, 19 predicted proteins | sample 1594911 | NCBI WGS metagenome assembly OJHH01 (sample SAMN05416787, study PRJEB24817) | seawater metagenome | isolation source: Sea water | place: Canada:Atlantic | collected 2013-11
GATGTAGAGAGGTCTCGTGGGCTCGGAGATGTGTATAAGAGACAGGTAATAAGGTGGCTCAATCGCTAAACTTCTCAAAAGCTTTGCTTGGGTACAGACGCGTCACGTTTTTCGATGCGATCGTCGCGCGTACAATCCTTGCGACGTTGACGCAGCTTCTGGTAGGTGCGTTTGTGTTCTCTGGAATCCTGCTGCTTTTTGACACACGAACGATTCTCGATATTCCGTCGCTACTGTTATCTTATGCGATGGCTGTTGCCCTCGCGATGAGCATCGGAACGATGAATGCAGTGATCATGGCTTTTTTACCGGCGTGGCAACGCGTTTGGGGGGTCCTTACACGACCTTTGCTAATTGTGTCTGGCGTCGTTATTCTACCCCAAAATATCCCGCAACCATTTCGTGATTATCTTTGGTATAATCCGCTCGTACATGTGACGGGTCAAATGCGTGGTGCATTTTATTACACGTATAATACCGACTATGTTTCGCCGCTGTATGTATTTGGTCTTTGCATCGCCATTGGCGCGCTGAGCATGCTCTTTTTACGCCGTTATCACCGCGATATCTTGGAGTTTTAGGCCCATATAGGGCTGGCAAAAGACGTCTAGCCCGTGCAAAGTTTTTTGACGCTGATTTGCAAGGAGCTTGAAGATGTCCGATGGTTTTGACGAAGATCTATTCCTCAAAGGGTTGGAACAGCGACGTGCTACATTGGGTGCCGAATACGTGGATAAAAATCTTGCCGCAGCAGATGATTTCACGCGCCCTTTTCAGCATGCCATGACTGCATGGTGTTGGGGGTTCGGTTGGGGCGACGATGCGTTGGATGCCAAAACGCGTAGCCTGATGAACCTGTCTATGATTGGTGCGCTGGGCAAGATGACTGAATGGGAATTGCACTGTCGCGGTGCGCTGTCCAACGGTGTCACCAAAGAAGAAATTCGCGCAACGATCCACGTTATTGCGATCTATTGTGGGGTTCCGCAAGCGCTTGAATGCTTTCGCGCGGCCCGCAAAGTTCTCGAAGAGGCCGGAGAGCTGTGACCCGCGTTTTCATAAATGGTTTTGGCCGGATTGGTCGGACTGTCCTGCGTGCATGGGCAAATGGTGGGTGGCCTGATCTAGAGATTGTTGGGATCAATGATATAGCAGCCCCCGACTTGTGCGCGCATCTGTTTGAATACGACAGTGTGTTTGGCCCGTTTGCAGGTGCCGTCCATTTGGAGGGCAGCACGCTGCATGTGAACGAGCACACTATTCCAATTCACCGCACTTCCGATGCCAGTACGCTTGACCTTGCGGGTGTTGACCTGTTTTTGGAATGCACAGGTAAAGCTGACGCGCGCGAGATCGCTGAACGTCCGATACATGCGGGCGCGCGCCGTGTCCTGATTTCGGGTCCGTCCGACGCCGCAGATGTCACCGTTGTCATGGGCGCGAACGATGCGGCACTTGGCGATCAACCCATCGTCAGTAACGCGTCATGCACGACAAATGCATTGGCCCCGCTGGTACGCCTGTTGGATGACACTTGGGGGGTCAAAACCGGCTGGATGACCACGATCCATTGCTACACAGGTAGCCAACCAACGATTGATGCGCCGCGTGGGGATATGATGCGCAGCCGCGCCGCTGCCATGTCAATGGTGCCCACAACTACAAGTGCGATGCATTTACTGGACCACGTCCTACCGGACATCGCCGGCAGGATTGAGGGGGCCGCCGTTCGCGTGCCCGTCGCGTCGGTGTCTGCTGTTGATTTGACCGTCACGCTCAGCCAGTCAGTGACCCGTGACGACGTGATCGCCGTCCTGTCCAATCCGGGTCCGATCATCGGCTGCACGAATAAACCGTTGGTGTCATCTGATCTGCGCGCACGTCCAGAAAGCCTCATTGTATCGCTGCCAGAAACCCGCGTCACCGCCCAAGGGCTTCTGCGCGTGTTTGGATGGTACGACAATGAATGGGGCTTTTCATGCCGGATGCTTGATATGGCGTCCCGAATGGGCTGAGGCCCTTTTACTTCCTTGGCGTCCACTCTAATGTCCGTCAAAATTAGGGGGAATTTGATGTCGTCAATCGTATCGGTGCGCTCACTGCGCAAGGCTTATGCTGACGGGTTTGAAGCACTCAAGAGCGTCAATCTGGAAATCGAAGAAGGTGAGATATTGGCGCTACTGGGGCCAAATGGCGCGGGTAAGACAACGCTGATCTCGACCATTTGCGGTATCACTGTCCCGACCTCTGGCACTGTTGTTGTCGGTGGCTTCGATACACAGGCCGACTTTCGCGGCGCGCGAAATTTGATCGGCCTTGTCCCGCAGGAAATTAACCTCGAACCATTCGAGACCGTGATGAACACGGTGCGGTTTTCGCGAGGCCTGTTCGGCAAGCCACGCAATGATGCATATCTTGAGGACATCCTCAAAAAGTTGTCCTTGCACGATAAAAAAGACAGCAAAATCATGATGCTGTCTGGCGGCATGAAGCGCCGTGTACTGATTGCTAAGGCACTGTCCCACGAACCTCGCGTGTTGTTCCTTGATGAGCCAACCGCTGGTGTCGACGTGGAGCTGCGTAAAGATATGTGGAATGTGGTTGCTGATCTGAAAGCAGACGGCGTGACCATCATCTTGACCACGCATTACATTGAAGAAGCCGAAGCCATCGCCGACCGGGTGGGTATTATCTCCAAGGGTGAAATTCTGCTGATCCAAGACAAGGCCGAAATGATGGCCCAGATGGGTAAAAAGCAGTTGATCGTTGATCTCGCTGCTTCGGTCGCCGAAATACCCGCCGCGCTGGCTGCATATAGTCTGGAAATCAGTCCCGACGGCGCATCGCTGATCTACACCTATGACACCAAAGGTGAGCGGACGGGCATCACCACGTTGCTTAATGATCTACAAAAAGCAGGCCTGCAAATGGCCGACATGCAAACCCGTCAAAGCAGTCTTGAAGACATCTTTGTCGGTCTCGTAAAGGAAACAGCATGAATTTTACCGCAGTCGCCGCGATCTACCGATTTGAGATGGCGCGCTTCTTCCGCACGATCACCCAGTCCTTGGTGTCGCCTGTCTTGTCGACGTCGCTGTATTTCGTCGTTTTCGGCACCGCCATCGGCAGCCGCATCCAAGAGGTCGAAGGCATCAGTTACGGCGCATTCATCGTGCCCGGCTTGATCATGCTGTCGGTGATGACCCAAGCGACCAGCAACGCATCGTTTGGCATCTATTTCCCAAAATTCATGGGCACGATTTACGAGCTGCTATCTGCGCCGGTGAATTTCTTGGAAATCACACTGGGTTATGTCGGGGCGGCGGCCACAAAATCGCTGTTTATCGGCATAGTCATCCTGATAACCGCGTTCTTCTTTGTGGATATCTCCATCGCACATCCGTTTGCGATGATCGCATTCCTTGTGCTGACCTGCGTCAGTTTCTCGCTGCTTGGCTTTATCATTGGCATTTGGGCAGGGAACTTTGAACAGCTCCAATTGATTCCATTGCTGATCATCACGCCGCTCGTTTTCCTCGGCGGATCGTTCTACTCAGTCACGATGTTGCCGCCTATCTGGCAGACTATCACAATGTTCAATCCCGTCGTTTATCTGATCAGCGGTTTCCGCTGGTCGTTCTTTGGCACAGCCGACGTGTCAATCGGCCTGTCGCTGATGGCAGTTGGGTTTTTTACTGGGGCTTGCCTGGTGGCGATCTGGTGGATTTTCCGCACTGGTTGGCGGATCCGCCAGTGACGCCTTGTTGCTCACGCTTTCACACACTAAATGGTATGGTATGAAAAAATATATCCCGTTTATGAAATCCGAACCCTTTGTCGCTGTTGTCCGGTTGCAAGGGGCGATTACCAATGGCGGTCGTGGGCTTGATGACACAAGCCTCGCACCTGTTCTGGAAAAAGCGTTCTCCAAGGGTAAGCCTGCGGCGGTTGCGCTGGAGATTAACTGCCCCGGTGGTAGCCCGGTGCAATCGTCCTTGATTGCGGCGCGCATCCGCCGTTTAGCTGATGAAAAACAGATACCCGTCTTTGCCTTTGTCGAAGACGTCGCCGCATCCGGGGGGTACTGGCTTGCATGTGCTGCAGATGAGATATTTGTCGATAGCTGTTCGATCACAGGGTCCATTGGCGTGATAAGTGCGGGCTTTGGTTTGCAAGACGCGATTGAGAAATACGGCGTCGAGCGGCGCGTTTACACTGCGGGTAAATCCAAATCCATGCTGGACCCGTTCAAGAAAGAAAGCCCAGCGGACGTCAAGCGCTTGCGCGGTCTGTTAGAAGACCTGCATACGACGTTCATTGACTATGTAAAATCGCGGCGCGGGGCCAAATTGGCCGATAACCCAGACCTGTTCACAGGCGAGGTATTCATCGGTCAAAAAGGTCTCGATCAGGGGCTTGTGGATGGCATTGGTCATCTGGCACCAACGCTGAAATCCCGTTTTGGCGACAAAGTGAAATTCCGCCGCTATGGCATGAAGCGTGGGCTGCTGTCACGCTTTGGGGCGCGTGTAATTGACGACGCAATCGCCTCCGTCGAAGATCGCGCCGCATTTGCGCGGTTTGGCCTCTAGATGCTTTTCAAAGTCATCACCCTGTTCCTCGTCTCTATGGCGGTGTTGGCAATGATTGGGAAATGGCAGTTTCCAGGACAAGCAAGATTGGCCGCAGCCAAGTGCAAATCCTGCGGACGATTTAAGATCGGCAAGGGCCACTGCGCCTGTAAAAAGGGACGTAAGTAATGGATTGGGTTTATGTAGGCATCGGTCTGGTCATCTTGCTGTTGGCGGGTGACAGTCTTGTCAAGGGGGCGGTTAACCTTTCGCTGCGGTTAGGCGTGCCTGCGTTGATTGTGTCCCTGACCATTGTGGCGTTTGGAACCTCCGCGCCCGAACTTCTGATCTCGATCCAAGCAATCATGGACGATGTGCCGGGGCTGGCGCTGGGCAATGTGGTCGGGTCGAACACAGCCAATGTGCTACTTGTTTTGGGCGTGCCCGCATTGCTGGCCACGATGCACACCAGCGAATGTGCCACGCGCAACAGCTACCTCCAGATGATCGCTGCGACTGGACTGTTCATTGTGCTGTGCTTTTTTGGACCGTTCACATGGGTCACTGGTGTGATCTTGCTGACAGCCTTGGCCGCGATGCTGTTCTATGCGGCCTGTGCGGCCAACAAGCACCGCAAAGCGGCTATGACTTGCGATGATGTAGTCGAAGGGGCGGACCCGAATTTGGGCTGGCCCAAAATCGCGTTGTTTTTGGTTCTTGGCATGATTGGCCTGCCATTGGGGGCAAGCCTGTTGGTTGATGGATCGACAAGTATCGCGCGCACGTTTGGAATTTCGGAAACCGTGATCGGCCTGACGTTGGTTGCGATTGGAACGTCCCTGCCAGAACTGGCAACAACCGTTATGGCCGCCCTGCGCCGCCAAGCGGATGTGGCGCTGGGCAATGTGATCGGGTCAAACATGTTTAACCTTCTGGGGATCATGGGGGTGGCCAGCCTTGTTGGGAACATTCCAGTTGATCCGCAGTTCTTGTCGTTTGATCTTTGGGTGATGCTTGCGGCATCGCTTATTTTGGTTCCATTCGTGTTCTTTAAAGTCGATATCAACCGGATCTGGGGGATTGCGCTGACCGCATTGTACCTCACGTATCTAGCCGTTGTGCTGATCTGATGCGGGCTCTGGTCACAGGGGCAGGCGCACGGTTGGGTCAAGCGATGGCGTTGTATTTAGGTGGGCGCGGCTATGATGTTGCCGTGCATTATGCGGGGTCAGCGGATGGGGCTGCGGACACCGTCGCGCAATTGCACGCGATGGGTCGCACGGCCGTCGCTCTTCATGCTGATCTACTGGACGAGGACGCAACGCAAGCCTTGTTGCCAGCAGCGGTTGCGGCGTTGGGTGGACCGATTACGGTGTTGGTCAACAACGCGTCAATCTTTGAATACGACAATATTGAAACCGCCAATCGGGCCAATTGGGACCGCCACATGGGGTCGAACCTACGCGCGCCTTTCGTGTTGACCCAAGCCTTAGCAGCACAAGCGCCTGATGCAAATGTCGATACCGCAGCAGAGCCCGTGGCGTCGTCGTTGGTGATCAATATGCTAGATCAGCGTGTGCACAATCTGACGCCGGAATTCATGACCTATACCATTGCGAAAATGGGGTTGTGGGCATTCACGCAGACAGCAGCCCAAGCCCTCGCGCCACATGTTCGAGTCAACGGGATTGGTCCAGGACCAACGTTGCGAGGGCACCGTCAAAGCAAAATCCACTTTGATAAACAACGCAAAGCAACGATCTTGGAACGCGGCGCAAACCCGTCAGATATCGTCGCAGCCCTTGGGTATTTCTTGGATGCACCCGCCGTGACTGGTCAAATGCTCGCGATTGATGGGGGGCAACATCTTGGCTGGCAAACCCCAGATGTGCTGGGGGTTGAGTGACACAACGGCGAAGTTGTGCACCGTCTTCACGCAGTGTCACAAATCGTTTACAATACGTTAGTGTTTTCAATGGCTTGCAAGTTGTAGATAATTTTACCGAATTAAATCAAATAGATAGCGAGGTGCCTAAAAAATAGGCAGACAGGTGATGGGCGTTAAATACAACAATAAATTGCCGCTCCTACGGTTTTACCCACCGACTTATCCACAGAAATGGTGGATGCCTTTTCTCTTGATGCGGGGCCGCTACCATTGCAGCAGACAGAATCAGCAGGCCAGAACATGAACACCCCGAAAGATGAACCACAGCTGACAGGATATGCCCGCATCACGGCATATTTGCGCACGCTTGATTCCTCGCCGGGTGTTTACCGGATGTTGGATTCCGAAAGCCGCGTTCTTTATGTTGGTAAGGCGCGCAATCTGAGGGCGCGGGTCAGCAACTATGCCCGCCCCAACAATCACTCTGGTCGCATTACGCGGATGATCTCGGAAACGTCTTCGATGATGTTCCTCACAACGCGGACCGAGACCGAGGCGCTGCTGCTAGAACAGAACCTCATCAAACAGCTAAAGCCAAAGTACAACGTATTGCTGCGCGACGATAAGTCTTTCCCAAATATCCTCGTTACGAAAACGCACGAGTATCCGCAGATCAAAAAGCATCGTGGCGGGAAAAAGGAAAAGGGTAGCTATTATGGCCCTTTCGCCAGTGCGGGTGCCGTGAACCGGACGCTCAACCAATTGCAGCGGGTTTTCCTGCTGCGCAACTGTGCCAACAGCGACTTTGAAACACGTACCCGCCCGTGTTTGCAGTATCAGATTAAGCGGTGCTCTGGCCCTTGTGTTGGGCTTATCTCTGCGGATGATTACGCGGTTACTGTCCGCGACGCAGAACTGTTTTTACAGGGTAAAACAAAGGGTATCCAAGAAGCGCTAGCCGCCCAAATGGCAGCCGCTTCTGATGGTCTGGAGTTCGAGCGCGCCGCTGCACTGCGCGACCGGATCAAGGCGCTGACCCAAGTTCAGACCGCGCAAGGGATTAACCCTGCGGCCACGGCCGAAGCTGATGTCATTGGCCTGCATATCGACGGTGGGCAAGCCTGCGTGCAGGTGTTCTTTATCCGCGCCAATCAAAACTGGGGTAATCACGATTACTACCCACGTATCAGCGGCGATGAGGATGCGTCCGAAGTCATGGAAGCCTTTGTCGGACAGTTCTATTCCGACCGCGAACCGCCGCGTGCGGTGATCATCAGCCACGGTTTGGACAACGAAGATTTGATGATCGCAGCCTTGGCCGAAAAGGCGGGCCGCAAGGTCGAGGTTATCGTGCCGCAACGCGGTGAAAAAGCCGAACTGGTGCAGGGGGCCTTGCGAAATGCGCGCGAAAGCCTTGCGCGCAAAATGTCTGAAACTGCTACACAGGGTCGCCTATTGAAAGGTTTGGCCGAGGCGTTTGACATGCCAGCACCGCCCCAGCGGATCGAGGTCTATGACAACAGCCACATCCAAGGTGCGTTTGCTGTCGGTGCGATGGTCGTCGCAGGCGCGGAGGGGTTCGAAAAAAACCAATACCGCAAGTTCAATATTAAAGGCGACGACATCACTCCCGGCGATGACTTTGGTATGATGAAAGAAGTCATGACCCGCAGGTTCCAGCGCTTGCTAAAAGAAGACCCTGATCGCACGTCTGGCATGTGGCCCGATCTGTTGCTGATCGACGGCGGCGCTGGGCAAGTCAGTTCCGTGCGCGAGATTATGGAGGCATTGGGCGTTGGCGACGTGCCAATGGTTGGTGTCGCTAAGGGTGAAGACCGCGACGCGGGCAAAGAAGTGTTTTACCGCACTGGCAAACCCGTATTTGCGTTGCGCCACAACGATCCCGTTTTGTATTTCATCCAACGGATGCGCGACGAGGTTCACCGCTTTGCCATCGGGACCCACCGCGCCAAGCGGTCCAAGGCGATTGGCGCAACCCCGTTGGATGATGTGCCAGGTGTTGGGGCAACGCGAAAACGCGCGCTGCTAGCGCATTTTGGCTCCGCTAAGGCGGTGGCGCGCGCCAATTTGGCTGACCTCAAGGCGGTGGTGGGTGTGTCCGCAAACATGGCCCAGACGATCTATGATTATTTCCACGAAAACGGTTGAAATAGACGCAAGGGCAGGCGCCACCGACGGACATATTTATGCTCGGAAAAAACAACATCTTTTCACTTATTCAGCGAAGGCGTAGTATGAGCACATGAATTGGAATATCCCGAATATCCTGACGCTCTTGCGTCTGATCGCAGCCCCAGGCGTGGCGATTATGTTTTTGTATTTTAACCGCCCGCTGGCCGACTGGTTTGCGTTGATTTTGTTCGTCGTGGCGGCATTTACGGATTTCCTCGATGGCTATCTGGCCCGTGCTTGGAAGCAAGAAAGCAAATTTGGCGCCATGATGGACCCGATCGCTGACAAGGCGATGGTTATCATTGCGTTGGTTGTCATCACCGGATTTTCGGGCATGAACCCGTGGATTTTACTGCCGACCACGCTGATCATTTTCCGCGAGGTATTTGTATCGGGTCTGCGCGAATTTTTGGGTGAAACCGCAGGGCTATTAAAGGTCACGAATTTGGCCAAGTGGAAAACCACGTTCCAAATGTGCGCGATTGCTGTGCTTTTTGCCAAGGGCGCGTTTGAACATTACCTGATCGACCGTAGCATTGGCATGGATTTTGCGACCCAGCACGGCATTCTCGATGGATCGATCGAAGACGTGCTTGGCCTACGGGCGCTTGAAATGGGTGCCGACATAAGCTGGTACCTGGGGATCGGTTTATTGTGGGCCGCTATGATCCTGACGGTGCTAAGTGGCGTGGACTATTTCCGCAAATCGTTACCATATTTGCGAGACGCTCCATGAACGTCATGTATTTCGCATGGGTCCGTGAACGGATCGGCGTCCCGTTTGAAGATGTGCAAACAACTGCTGCGACTGTGTCCGAATTAGTTGAAGAACTATCTGCCCGCGAAGACCGTTATGCGGCTGCATTTGCGGATGTGTCCGCATTGCGCGTGGCTCTGGACCAAGAGCTGGCTGACTTTGATGCCCCGCTTGCGGGTGTACGCGAAGTCGCATTCTTCCCACCGATGACGGGCGGCTGATGTCTGTCCGCGTGCAAGATGCCGCATTTGACGCAGGTGCAGAGCTGAACGCATTCTCGACCGGTGACGGCGTTGGCGCGATTGTCAGCTTTACGGGGATTGTGCGCGACACCGATGGCACATTGGCCGCAATGGAAATCGAGCATTATCCAGGCATGACCGAACGCGCTATTCAGGCCATCGTTGATGACGCGATGACGCGCTGGGCGTTGCAGGATGCGCTTGTGATCCACCGCTTTGGGCGCTTGAATGCTGGGGCCCCGATCATGATGGTTGCCACAAAATCAGCGCACCGTGCTGACGCCTTTGCGGCCGCTGATTTCTTGATGGATTATCTGAAATCCCGCGCCCCATTTTGGAAGAAAGAAACAACAGCCGACGGCAGCACATGGGTCGCAGCCAAGGACGCCGACGAAGACGCGCTAAACCGCTGGTAGACGCGCCATGTTGCGGCACGGTGCGTGGCGTGGGCAATTGATCGTGTGGTTGTTGATCAAACCGCAGGCCTCCATGAATGCGTAAACGATTGTTGGGCCACAAAATTTGAACCCAGCTTTCTTTAGGTCCTTTGATATCTGCAACGACAACGCCGACTGCGTGGGCATGGCGGACCTGTCATCTGATGTGGCCTGCAAGGGATAGCCGTTCACATAATCCCATAAGAATTTATCGAACCCTTGCGCGGCCTCAATCCGCTGCCATGCCTGCGCATTGGTTATGGTGGCCGCGATCTTGCCACGGTGCCGAATAATACCAGCGTTTTGCAAAAGTGTTGCGATTTCATCCTCGCCCCAGTTGGCGATAATATTTGGGTCAAACCCGCCAAATGCCCCGCGGAAATTATCGCGCTTCTTCAAGATCGTAATCCAACTAAGCCCGGCTTGAAATCCGTCTAGGATCAGTTTTTCCCACAACGCGCGGCTGTCGTATTCAGGCACGCCCCATTCGGTGTCGTGATAATCAATATAAATCTGTTCGGGACCAGCCCAACCGCAGCGATGTTCCATAGGCCAGATAATCATTCCGATTTTATGAAATTGCTAGACCTTAACCGACTATTAGCCGGATTGGAGGCAATGTGAGGCAACCCTCAAAGGACGGCAATCGATGACAATTCCACAGCACACTGACGCGCTTGATGATGCGACTTTGCTTGACCCATTGCACTTTGCAATGGCCAGTCGGGATTCAGATGTGCTGAACTTGGTCCGAGAGGCATTGGCATCCAAGCGGGCGCGGCTTGCGTTTCAGCCGATTGTTACCGCTGGGGCGAATGGGCGGATCGCATTTTACGAAGGGCTTATTCGGGTTATGGACTCTGCTGGGCGCGTGATCCCTGCCGCGCATTTCATGCCTGTGATTGAAGAAACCGACCTTGGTCGGCAAATTGACTGCGTTACGCTTGACTTGGCGTTGCGGCAGTTGCGCCAGAACCCACAGTTGCGGTTGTCGGTAAACCTGTCTGCGCGTTCAATTGGCGACGGACAGTGGCGCCGTGTTCTCGAAGCAGGGCTTGCTGAAAAATCCGCGATCGGCAACCGGCTTATATTTGAGATCAGTGAAACATCCGCGATGATGCTGCATGAGATTGTGATCCGCTTTATGGCCGAGATGCAACCACGCGGAATCGCATTTGCACTTGATGGGTTCGGTGCAGGACTGACGGCATTCCGACACCTCAAAGATTTCTTTTTTGATCTCGTGAAAATCGACAAAGGATTCGTGCGCGGGATCGCAAGCGATCCTGACAATCAAGTCCTGACGGAAGCTTTGATTACTGTCGCCCAACAGTTTGAGATGCTTGTGATCGCCGACGGTGTTGAAACACAGCAAGATGCGGACATTCTTTCGCAAATGGGCGCAGAATGTTTGCAGGGCTATCTATATGGGGTGCCAAAGTTCGATCTTTACTAGAAATGCTGCACCTGCACGAATCCCTTCGCCCGCGCAGAAATAATGTTGCGCAATTTGTACGCAATAGGTAATAAGAGTGCGAGCGGCAGGACGGGGTCTGCGCGCCAAGTCTGGCTATGCGCCGCTCCGGTCTGTCTTTTGACGTTTATCTCAAAAGGACCATCCCCATGACCAATGTTGTAATCGCCTCTGCTGCACGGACTGCCGTCGGTAGTTTTGGCGGCGCCTTTGCAAACACGCCGGCCCACGATTTGGGTTCAGCCGTGCTCGAGGCCGTTGTTGCCCGCGCTGGCATCGACAAAGCAGACGTATCCGAGACGATTTTGGGTCAGGTATTAACCGCAGCCCAAGGCCAGAACCCTGCGCGTCAGGCGCATATCAATGCAGGCCTGCCTGTTGAAGGATCTGCTTGGTCGATCAATCAAGTTTGTGGGTCTGGCCTGCGTGCCGTTGCACTTGGTGCGCAGCATATCCAGTTGGGTGATGCGTCAATTGTCGCCGCTGGTGGTCAAGAAAACATGACGCTGTCCCCGCATGCAGCCAACCTGCGTGCCGGCCATAAAATGGGCGATATGAAATACATCGACACGATGATCCGCGATGGCCTGTGGGATGCATTCAACGGATACCACATGGGTCAAACGGCTGAAAACGTCGCCAACCAATGGGAAATTTCGCGCGATATGCAGGACGCATTTGCAGTCGCTTCCCAGAACAAAGCTGAAGCCGCACAAAAGGCAGGCAAGTTTGCAGACGAAATCGCGGCCTTCACCGTCAAGACTCGCAAGGGCGACATCATTGTCGACCAAGACGAATACATCCGTCACGGTGCGACCATTGAGGCAATGGCAAAAATGCGCCCCGCTTTTGCAAAAGAAGGGTCTGTGACGGCCGCCAACGCATCTGGCTTGAATGATGGTGCTGCGGCGACATTGCTGATGTCTGCGGATGAGGCTGAAAAGCGTGGCATCGAGCCGCTCGCACGTATCGCATCCTACGCGACCGCTGGTTTGGACCCGTCGATCATGGGCGTCGGTCCTGTCATGGCGTCCCGCAAGGCGCTGGCAAAAGCTGGCTGGACCGTCGATGATCTGGACCTTATTGAAGCCAACGAAGCATTCGCAGCCCAAGCCTGCGCGGTGAACAAAGAAATGGGCTGGGACCCTGCGATTGTGAACGTCAACGGCGGTGCAATTGCAATCGGTCACCCGATCGGCGCATCCGGTTGTCGGGTTCTGAATACGCTGTTGTTTGAAATGAAGCGTCGCGACGCGAAAAAAGGCATCGCGACACTGTGTATCGGTGGTGGCATGGGTGTCGCTCTTTGTGTTGAACGTCCATAAATATTAAAATCGGACGCGCAATATTCTTGCGTGTCCGAACCTCCCGACCTAATAACATTACAACGTAAATTTCCAAAAGGAGAATCCTATGTCTCGTGTCGCAATCGTCACTGGCGGATCGCGCGGTATTGGCGCCGCTATCTCAACTGCTTTGAAAGATGCCGGTTATTCCGTCGCCGCCACCTATGCTGGCAACGATGAAAAAGCTGCCGCCTTCACCGCTGAAACAGGTATTAAGACCTACAAATGGGATGTCGCTGATTACGATGCCTGTGCTGCTGGTATCGCGCAGATCGAGGCTGATCTTGGCCCGGTTGAGGTTCTTGTGAATAACGCGGGCATCACCCGCGACGCCCCGTTCCACAAAATGAAGCCAGAGCAGTGGTCCGAAGTTATCGGCACCAACCTGACAGGCGTGTTTAACATGACCCACCCTGTTTGGCCTGGCATGCGTGCACGCAAATTTGGTCGCATTATTACGATTTCGTCGATCAACGGCCAAAAAGGTCAGTTCGCCCAAGCCAACTATGCAGCTGCAAAAGCTGGCGATATTGGCTTTACCAAGTCATTGGCTCAAGAAGGCGCGCGCGCTGGCATCACGGTTAACGTGATTGCACCAGGCTACATCAATACCGAAATGATGAGCACGATACCTGAAAAAGTTATGAACGATGTGATCCTGCCGCAGATCCCTGTGGGTCGTTTGGGCGAAGCATCTGAAATCGCACGCGCTGTGCTGTTCCTTGCGTCCGACGATGCTGGCTTTGTCACTGGCTCCACGCTTACCGCAAACGGCGGCCAATACATGGTCTAAGCCGCGCGGGTTTAGACAAAAAATAAGGGCCGGTTTTTCCGGCCCTTTTTCGTATCGCAATGCTGGCTGTCCGCTATTATGGTGACAAGCGACCGATTTCTTCTTTCAACATCAGCTTTTGTTTTTTCATCTGGGCAATTTTTGCACCATCTGTGGCGGGGCTGCGTTGCATGACCTCCACAGAGTCCGAGAGGTTTTGGTGTTTCTTCTTCAGTTCCTGCACGTGTGAACTTAAGCTCATGGTCGTCCTCCTTCGGTTTGAAATCGAATACCTTCAGTGCACCACATTTAGAATTCCGTGTCACGTTGCACTGCAGCATCTGGCGCGTATCATCATGATCTCGGCAAAAGATTGCTGAAACGTTAATCGGTGATGGTCAAAGCATCCCCATTGCGCAAAACGCCACGAATGCGATCAGTGTAATTTTCGCGGTCGGCATCATGCATAGTGCCGTCGTGCATGATTAACGGCGACAGCAACCGAAACGGTGCGCGTCCCGAATGGCGGGCCTGCAATAGAAACAGATGTGGCTCCTGACCAGCGCGCGCGCAAATTGGCCGCACAATGATTGAACCAAGCCTTCCTTGCAGGTGACCCAATACCTCTGGTAGGCGCTCAATCCGCAAGATCAGCGTGAAATACCCCTTGGGCGCCAGTCGTTTGGCCGCCACATCCAACCAATCGCGCAGCGGCGTGTCACCACCCATCGCAATATCACGGCCAGTATTGGGCGCCGGCGACCCCGTGCAACGATCAAAATAGGGTGGGTTGGCCATAACGTGATTATACTGGGTGTTTCGAATTTCATCGGGCAGGGCGCGCAGGTCGGCCACCACGGCATTTACACCGTTAGCCACCGCAATAGCAGCATAGTCAGGCTGCACCTCGATCCCCGTGATGTCCAAGTCGGGCACCCGCGCCAATAGACACAATGACGCCACGCCAACACCACAGCCAAGCTCTAGTACACGCTCCCTAGATCGGGCAGGCACGCAGGCAGCAAGCAGAACCGCATCAACGCCAGCTCGGTATCCCTTGTCGGGTTGAACAGCGGTCACTTTCCCGTTCAAAAATGCATCGGTGGTTGTATCCATCAGCGGCCCAAATCAATTTCATTGTCGCGCATAATTGCCTCGGCTATGAACAAATCACGGTCGATCACCATGAGGCGACGCGGCATTATGCCTATCGATCCTTCGAGAACGCTCATGTTTACGTCGAATTGAAAGCAGGCTATACCCTCGCCGTCCAGAAGGGCGGTTGCAAAGGCAATGACAGTCGGGTCGTTGGTGCGCAAAAGTTCTTTCATATAACCGACGTAAGCACCGTTTGCGTCTTTGTCTATTCTCAGTCGGATGAACGTGATGAGCCTTGATACAGTAGCAACAAAACCACATGAACGTCTGGCAGCAGCGTTGGCCAATGATATGGCCGCCGTGAATGACATGATCGTCGCGCGGATGGCGTCGGAACATGCGCCGCGAATCCCTGAAGTGACCGCGCATTTGGTTGAGGCAGGCGGTAAGCGCCTGCGCCCGATGCTGACGCTGGCAGCGGCGCGGCTGTGTGGTTACGACGGGCCATACCACGTGCATTTGGCCGCGACGGTCGAATTTATCCATACCGCGACCCTGCTGCACGATGATGTCGTTGACGAAAGCGATCAGCGACGTGGACGGCCCACCGCGAACCTGTTGTGGGACAACCAATCAAGCGTGCTGGTCGGCGACTACCTGTTTTCCCGTTCATTCCAGTTGATGGTTGAAACCGGATCGCTGCGGGTCTTGGATATCCTTGCAAACGCGTCTGCGACTATTGCCGAAGGCGAAGTGCTGCAACTGACTGCCGCCGCTGATTTGGCGACCACGGAAGAA
>OJHH01000349.1_pt1 | contig 15484 bp, 10 predicted proteins | sample 1594911 | NCBI WGS metagenome assembly OJHH01 (sample SAMN05416787, study PRJEB24817) | seawater metagenome | isolation source: Sea water | place: Canada:Atlantic | collected 2013-11
CTCCTTGGTCACATTGCCACGGCCCGCTTCATGCACCTGCGCATGCACCTAGACCATGTGTTTGCCACGCCGAACATTCTGTGGACAGACTTCAAGGCTCATGGCGTAGACGGTGCAGGTCCGTTCGCTGGACTGTCGGACCATGCCCCCAAGAGCGGCCGTTTGGTCCTTCCCTAAACATGTGCCACATCGCCAAGAATCGCATCATCTTGTGCTAGCGTTCCTCCAAGAGGCATCTCAATGAGCACACGGTTCCTTCTCTTGGCGGCCCCGCTAGGTCTCGCTGTCGCATTGGCCTGTGGCGGAACGCAGACAGACCACTCCGACCTTCTAGATGAGGGTGTGCACATCGAGCACGGCACGCCAGAACTCGACCCGGCACCGCCGCCGGTCGAAGATGTACCACTCGTACAACATGTCACCGACGCGCTGCCCCTGACCTCCATCTCCCGAGACCTTTGGCCCTGCGGTGCCACCACTGAAGACGGTGACATCATCCAGTACACCTACGGAGACGTAGACGAGTGCACCCTGGACCCTGTGCTGTTCATTGTGGGGTGCCCAATCACAGTGCTTCACATCTGGACGTCCGAAGGTGAGCCCTACAAAGCAGAGGAAGACACCCTCACCTACGACGGTAATCGCCTAGTGAATAGGACCAGTCGTGCCGCACCCATGGGCACAAATTCCGCCCTTCGCGACCGCGTCACTCCCGAAGGAAAGACCTACGACTTTGCCTATGATGGCGACCGAATGAGCGCGGTGTCCACTACCCGACCTGGCGAAAACACCGCCTACAAACAGGTCGACATTGGTTATCCATCCACAACGCAACTCATCATCGACCCAACCGGCTCACCTGTTGTATTCCGACGCACAGAAGATGGTAGATTGCTTGGTCAAGACGCCAGTTTCGGTGGACGACAAATGGTGTGGGAGGACAACGGAAGAGCCTCCGGCATCGTGTACCACGCCAATGGTGAGGTCAGCGGGAGGCTGACGTTCACCGACACCTGCCCACCCGACATCGCATTCCCAGACCCGGGCTGACCAACCGCTGCGTAGACGGATTATGTGGCCGTCCCTTCCGAGGTCTCCATGTTCAAGCCCGCCGACCGCATCCCTGATTTTCCCGCCATCGAACACAAGATGCTCGCGTTCTGGCAGGACAAAGCCATCTTCACTGCTCTGCGCGCGCAGAACGAAGGCGGCGAGACTTGGTCCTTCCAGGACGGCCCCATCACCGCGAACAACCCAATGGGCGTTCACCACGCATGGGGTCGTACCTACAAGGACGTGTTCCAGCGCTACCACGCAATGCACGGCAAGGAACTGCGCTACCAAAGTGGCTTCGACTGCCAGGGCCTCTGGGTTGAAGTAGAAGTTGAAAAGGAACTCGGCTTCGAGACCAAGCGGGACATTGTTGAGTATGGCATCGACAAGTTCGTCAACCGCTGCAAAGAACGCGTACTGACGTTCGCCGCGCGCCAGACAGAGCAGTCCGTCCGCCTAGGCTACTGGACCGACTGGGACGACCCCGACACACTTCGGGAGCTCGCCAAGGCTCTCAAGGACGGCGCCGACAAAATCACCATCACCTCCCCGAGCGGAGCCACGATGTCCGGCACGCCGGCAGAAGTCATTGGTCAGCTCGGCGCGAAGGGCAACGGCGGTAGCTACTTCACTTTCGCAAAAGAGAACAACTACACCATCTGGAGCTTCCTGAAGAAGTGCCACGAAGGTGGGCATGTCTACCGTGGCACCGACATCATGCCGTGGTGCAGTCGTTGCGGAACCGGGCTGTCTCAGATGGAAGTCGCCGAAGGGCGAAAAATCACGAAGCACACCAGTGTCTTCGTGCGGTTTCCTTTGCACGACCGAGAGAATGAGGCGCTGCTCGTCTGGACAACCACACCGTGGACCCTCACCAGCAACGTTGCAGCAGCGGTCAATCCCGAGTCTACGTACCTGAAGATTCGGCACGGGGACTGGATTCTGTACGTGGGCAAGGGCAACTACGAAGCCGCGCGGATTCAAAACCTAGAAGCCGCAGGCGAGCGTCAAAAGCACACGCTGCACAGCCTCAACACCATTCTCAAAGGGACGGCAGAGGTCGAAATCCTGGAAGAGCTGAAGGGTAGCGACCTCATTGGCCTGACCTACGACGGCCCGTTTGACGCGTTGGAAGCACAAAACACCCCGGGCGGGCTATCTCCCTACACGGACGAGACTGCCGCCAACAAACCCACGTCTAAGCAAGCCCACCGGGTGATTGCCTGGGACATGGTCGGCGAAGGCGAAGGTACCGGCATTGTTCACATTGCCCCTGGCTGTGGCGCAGAAGATGGCCACCTAGGCCGTGAGCTAGACCTTCCAATCATCGCGCCACTCAACGAAGCTGGCGAGTACATCGACGGGTTCGGCGAATGGAGCGGTCGCAGCGTCCATGGCGTCGCAGACGACATCATCAAAGACCTCAAAGACCGCGGTTTGCTCTTGGCCAAAGAGAGCTACCCACACGTCTACCCACACTGCTGGCGTTGCAAAGAAGAGCTTGTCTTCCGCTTGGTAGACGAGTGGTTCATTCGCATGGATTGGCGGGAACGCATCCAAGACATCGTCGGCGACGTCCGCTGGATTCCGCAAGATGGTGAAGCGCGGGAGCGCGATTGGCTCATGAATATGGGCGACTGGATGATCAGTAAAAAGCGCTTCTGGGGCTTGGCACTGCCGTTCTGGGTCTGTGACGACTGCGAGCACTTCCATGTCCTTGGCTCCGAAGCCGAGCTTCATGAAAAGGCAACCGCCGGCCTGGACGTTCTCGAAGGCAACAGCCCCCATCGTCCGTGGGTAGATGCGGTCACCATCGACTGCGAAAAGTGTGGAGGCACCTGCCACCGCACCACAGACGTTGGCAATCCATGGCTTGACGCCGGCATCGTCCCCTACTCGACCCTGTTTTCCCAAACAGACCCCGAGCACTGGGAAAAGTGGTTCCCGGCCGACTTCGTCGTTGAGTGCTTCCCCGGTCAGTTCCGCAACTGGTTCTACGCATTGCTCTCCATGAGCGCCATGATGACCGGCCGCGCCCCATTCAAGACCCTCCTCGGCCATGCATTGGTTCGCGACGAACGCGGCGCCGAGATGCACAAGTCCACGGGCAACTCGATTGCCTTTGACGAAGCGGCAGATGCGCTGGGTGCTGAAATCATGCGCTACCTGTTCTGCGCTCAGAATCCTGTTCAGAACCTCTCGTTTCCGGACCTTCCAAAAGAGGGTGGCAAACCTGCCAAGCTCGCAAGCGATGTCCGTCGGAAGCTGCTGACCTGGTGGAACTGCTACAGCTTCTTCCTCACGTACGCAATCGCTGACAACTACACGCCGACGACCGACCAACCCGAACTGTCCGAGCTCGACGCGTGGGTCTTGTCCCGTCTACAGGGCTTGGTTGCAGATGCACACACCTCGTACGCCAAGTTCGGTCTGCATGTGTTCATCAAGAGCTTCGAGCGCTTCGTGGACGAGCTGTCCAACTGGTGGCTTCGCCGGAGTCGCAATCGCTTCTGGGGCGCCGACTCACCAGACAAGCAGAGCGCGTACTTCACCTTCTACACGGTGCTCACCACGCTCAACCGCTTGATGGCTCCCATCCTGCCATTCTTCACCGACGACATGTACCAGAACCTCGTCCGAAGCCATGACGACGCCTCACCCGAGAGCGTTCACTTGCTACCGTTCCCACAGGTTCAAGAGCAGTTTGTCAATCCACCACTGGAAGCCCGAGTCGAGACCGTCTTGCGCATCAAGAACATGGGCTTGGCCCTTCGTAATGATAGCAAAATCAAGATCCGTCAACCGCTCGGCATCATGACCGTCAAGCCCGCAGATGACGCCGAGCGCGCTGTCTTGCTAGACCCGAACTCCACCGCCCAGATCCTCGAAGAGTGCAACTTTGAGGGGATTAAGCTGGTGGACGACGTCAGCGACTTGGTCAGCGAGAGCTACAAGGCCAACTTCAAGACCCTGGGTAGGAAGTACGGCAAGTTCATGAAGGCCATTGCCACGCACATTGCCACGCAGGACGTCACAGCCCTGCTGGAAGGCGGAACACTAGACCTCGACGGTCAGGCCATCCTGCTTGAGCCAGGTGACATCTTGGTGAGCACCGAACTTCCCAAGCACCTGGTCCACGTCTCCCAAGGCGACACCATCGCCTTGTTGGATACGACCATCACACCCGAGCTCAAGCGCGCCGGCATCGCACGCGATGTGAACCGTCTCATTCAAGACGCCCGCAAAGCGAACGACTTCGAAGTGAGCGACCGCATCAGCGTGACCTGGCAGAGCCAAGACGACGTGATTGTCGCGGCCATCACAGAGCATCGAGACGCACTGATGGAGTGGACACTCGCGACATCATTCGAGCAAGCCGACCACGCCGACGCGAGCGAGAGCAAGCTTGGCAAGTCGGTGATTGGGCTGCATCTGAGTAAGGCTTAGGGAATTGTAGGCGCATCCGGCGCGAATTGTACGCCTTGTGCCGTGGCGGATGCGTACAGCTTCGCGTCTCCCTCGAACAGAAAGCCAATGTTGACCACCACGTCGCTCCGAGTGATCGAAGCCATATACTTGCCAAGCGATGCATCACTGGATGACCTGGCCACAGGGATGTTGTTGAACATTCCTGCTTGGCCGTCCGACCGCTCTCCAAGCGACAGAATCATGTCGGCAAAGGCCTCGCGCATGGAAGCAACGGCTGCCATCTGCTCCGCCGGCGGGGTTTTTTGTAGGTGCCTGGCGACAGGAATGGTCAACATCACGTCCAAGTGGACTCGACCATTGGCGTCGGCCAAAGTCATTTCCATTTCCTGGATGGTCATGGAGAGTTGAGCATTACGACTCAAGACGTCACCAAGTGAATCCGAGACGATGGCAGAGTAGATCTGAAGGACATCAGCTCGGGAGAGCACCACATCCCCGTCCAAAGCGCCCACATCAGCGGCTTGCACAGGGGCGGAACCAACCAAAAGAATGGTCAAAAACAGGCTTTTCATCCACATACGACAGCTCCTCAACAATACACATGAAATCGTGCGGCCACCTCTTATTGATTCAAGTCCCGGCTCGCATCCACATGAAAACCATTGCGATGGCAGACCCAAAGGCGGACCACTCACCCACATTTCACTCCGGGAGCATTCTTCCGTCATCCGTGTCATGCCCACACACGTCCCCACTGACCGCCGAAGAGAGATGACATGAACCGCTTGACCCCGCTCTTGCTGATTGCCCTCGTGACCGCCTGCGCCGATGAAGACGCCGAGACTGAGTCTACGGGCAACGCCCAGTACGTCGAGTCGTCCCAGACCGCAGATGAGCCGGCACGACCAGACGGCTTCTTCGTTGAAGTCCGTGCTGAAGGCACAGGTGAGTTCGCAGTACCCGGAGCAGAGTGCGCCGCAGACAGCGTGACTGGGGCCTTCACCGCGCTGTATGAAGGAAACGCAGAGGTCAACAACGACGGTACCTACGTAGCCTCCATGGCCGTTGTCGAAGCACAGCCCCCTAGTGGATGTGACGTTCCCGACCTCGACGTCGCGCTGGTGACCGACATTGTGGTTCGCGGCGAAGTGCAGGCCACTACAGCAAGCTGCGAGGCCTACTGCGACAGCAAAGGCGCGGCATACGCCGACACCGAGTGCGAAGGCAATGCCGATGAAGCCACATGCCGCATGGAGACTACGACCACCTACAGCAGCGATTGTGTGGTCGAGTGCGACAACGACTTCGTCCGCATGGTGGCGGAGACCTCGGTGACAGGCACCGCGCTGTCGTCGCTCGACCTTCAGTCGCTCAGCGGCGCAGCACTCGGCACCATCACCGCCGACCTCACCTTCGATCGGCTGCAAGACGACGAAGGCGCGGACATTGACGAAGGCCCATTCTAAGGGTTTTTTTTGAAAATGCAGCCCCTAGATGGGTCGCGCGCAGGTCAACCAATCACCCGCATTCAGCAAAAGGGCGCTGGTGCCACTGCCCTGGTTCGACGCGCACGTGCTCTCACTGCGCGCTCCTGGCTGAGCGGCGTTGCACTGCATCTTGGTCCATTGCGCGTTGCCCGAGTTCGCATAGCGAAGGAAGTGAAGCAGGCCACCCGAGAAGTCAGACTGGAACACCGCTGCATTCGCCCGCCACGTGTCCCCGCCTTGGTCGAGCATGTTGCACTCGGAGGTCACTAGGTACCGAGGCTCCCCTACATTCCCTAGGCAATTCACGTTGTTTTCGATGGATGCTGGAACGCCAAGGCCAGCTGCGATGCACACATCACGCCACGCGGCCATGTTGGGGACTGGCGTTGTTTCCTGGACCTGCAACAGTGCCCATTCCGCAGCCCGTCCGGGATTACGAACGCCAACAATAGTGCCAGAACCGCCACCGGGAGAGTCGTCGGCCGAGGCGATTGTCTGGAAGGTACCGCCGTGACACAGCAGCATGTCGCCAGTGGCAGCGTCGTATCCCAAGACGCCCGGCGTCTCACACTCACCGGCTTCGGCAGCGGGCAGCTGAACGCCGCCAGCCATCATGGCGTACGGCGTGCTCACAATGGCCTGGCGCGCACCCATTACCTGCCCGGCAACGGACGACTGAAGCCAGACTTCGCCATCCGCCAGGTCCAATACACGGATGGGATTTCCGGTGTCATCCGTCACAAGGCGCAGCGCATAGTAGCCGTCCTCAACGAAGACATCCGAGTACGTCCGGGTCCAAAACGACGCTGCGGAGTCCACTTCGTCGAACAAGGAGACGGTGATATCGACCGTGCCATTTATCGGCCCTCCATCCGCAGCCAGGACCCGTCCCTGGTGGGTGAGAACCGAAGGAACAGCCAGTGCAACGGAGGGTAACAACAGCAACAAACAACCCAATACGCGAACCATCTCTCGCCCTCCAAGACCAACGTCCACCGTGGGTAACAGCCAGTACCACGCCATCCTCGGCGAGGCGCCCCTGAAGGTGAGTCGCACCCCGCTCATGGACTGCCGCGTCATCCACGCCAGCCAGCCACATCTCAAAACAAGCGACCAACCCCCGTGTCGACCCCACAGAAGTTTTCAGTTCGCTCGCCTCGCTTTCCCGCTAGAGTGCGCCCCCCGCCGACTCTCCCGAGGCCTCATGCGCACGCTCGTCATTCTCCTCGCCCTCACTGCATGCAAGGGCCCCGACATCACCGTCGCCCCGATTGACTTCGAAGATTTTGAGGGGCTTCCCACCGCCAACGCTGGCGCCGATCAAGAGGTGGACGAGACCGACACCGTCGTGCTTATTGGCCAAGCAGACGACACCGATGGAGACATCGTCGCGACCTCCTGGCGCATGCTGACGGGTCCCGAAGACATCGAACTGAGTGTCACCGGCGAGACCGCCACATTTGAGGCCCCGGCCACCAAAGACCGCGTGACCTACACCTTCCGCTTTGAAGCCGAAGACAACGATGGCTTCGAGCTGTTCGACGACGTGGATGTCGTCGTCCTACCGGTCAACGAAGACCCCGTCGTGGATGCCGGAGAGGCCTTTGACGCCAACGAGCGCACAGACGTCGTCATCACCGGAGACGCCTCAGACGACGATGGCTTCATTGTGTCCTGGGACTGGCAGCAGACCGCCGGACCTGACGTCACAATCGCGAACATTGGTGCACCCGCTACCTCGTTTCGCGCACCGGATGTCGACGAGCCTACCGAGCTGACCTTCTCACTGACGGTGGCCGACGATGAAGGCGGCACCGCAACCGACCAGCTTGTGGTGACCATCTTGGACGCCAACGACCCACCCTTGGTCAACGCCAACGACGACCAGACCGTCAACGAGAACACCGAAGTCCAGCTACTCGGAGACGCTGTTGATGTGGACGGGGGCATCGCCTCGACTCTGTGGACTCAGATCAACGGCCCCTCCGTCATCCTCACCCAGACCGGCTCCGCTTCCGCCACGTTCATCGCTCCGCCGGTAGACGTCGAGACCACACTCACGTTGCGCCTGACCGCCACAGACACGGATGGCGCCTCGTCCTTCGACGACACTGTCATCTTGGTATTGCCGTTTGATCAAGGCCCATCTACCTACGCCGGAGACGACTTCACCGCCTTCGAGCAGACGGAAGTCGACCTGAACGGGGGCGCCGACGACGTAGACGGCGTCATTGAGACCTACCTGTGGACTCAGCTCGGCGGCGTCTCTGCGACTCTCGTCACCCCGGACTCGCCCAGCACAGTCTTGGTGCTTCCAGACGTTCTCGACGAGACCCTGCTCACCTTCCGACTCACCGCTACAGATGACGCCGGTAACGAAGGAAGTGACGAGGTTACTGTCACGGTACGCCCGCGCAATCAAGAGCCCATCGTAGATGCTGGCCCCACACAGAACGTGCGCATTGCCAGCCAAGTCAACCTACTCGGCTCGGGCACAGACCCCGACGGCAGTATCGTCAGCTGGCAGTGGGAACAGACGGCCGGTCCATCCGTCACCCTCTCCAATGCGGACGGCCCCACCAGCGGATTTACAGCCCCCCTCATTGCCAACGACGCCACACTGTCGTTCAGCCTGACCGGCATCGACAACGAGGGGGCATCCGGCACGGACACCGTCGACGTCCACGTCCGTGCACAGCTGTTCCCGCCCGTCGCAGACGCCGGAGACGACAAGTTCGTCGACAGTGACCAGCTCGTGGTCATCGAAGGGATGGCAAGCGACCAAGACGGAACCATCGTCAGCTACCTGTGGGAGCAGATCGATGGTCCTCCCGTAGAATTGCTGGCCACCAACGCCGCAACAACCGGCCTGCAAGCGCCCCCAACGGCCTGTGGTGAGGTCGTCCGACTGCGCCTGACCGTGACCGACAACGATGGCCTGACCGACACCGACGACATCGGCGTGGTCATCAGCGGCGTCAACCGCCCCGTCGTACAGACCAATACCATCCTAGACTTTGAAGAAGACACCGACGGCGTCCAGGTCGATGGCGGCGTCTGGGAGCTTGGCCTCCCAATCAGCGGCCCCTTCCGCGCCTTCTCCGGGATTCGCGCCTGGGCGACCAACCTGTCCGGCAACTACTCGAGCAATGAGACGGGTGTGCTGTGCTTGCCGGTTGTGGACTTGTCAACGGCAGCGGAACCGTCGTTCGTCATGGCAGCATGGGTTCGTACCGGAAGCGGAGATGCCCTAGGTGTCGAGGTCCTAGACCCAGACAACGGCTGGAGCCCGCTCGTGGAGACCCTTCCTCGGCGCGAAGGCTTCGATGCGGACGGACAACCCGGTTGGCAACGCCTCGGCTACCGAGACGACTACGACATCATCGTCGCATCCTTGGCCGAGTACGCCGGACAACGCGCATTGCTCCGCGTCACCTTTCGCGCCAATGCCAACAGCACCAGCCTAGGCGCCTACGTCGACACCATGGGTTTCTATGATGAGTCCGACGACCCGGACAATGATGGACTGCCAGGCATTCTCAACGAAGTCGTGGTCCACAATACCAATCCCTTCCTACCCGATACAGACGGCGACGGCTTCACAGATGGCGCCGAAGTCATCGCCGGAAGCTCTGGCGACAATCCTGCTTGGACACCCGATACCATTCCATGGCCCCTCGACCATGAAGAGAGCCTGCAGCTCGACAACGGCGGGCTCGCGACCATTGGTGAGCTGTGGGAGTATGGCACACCGACTTCCGGCGCATCCGGCGGCCACACGGGGTCTTTCGCCTGGGGAACGGACCTCGACAGCACCTACTTTAGCGATGCCGAAGAGTACCTGTACCTTCCTCCAGTACAGCTAACGGACGGCATCAACCCCACGCTGTCCTTCCGCATGCACAACCGCTCTGAAGACGGCGACACCACTCGGGTTGAGGTCCGCCGGCCAAACGGCGAGTGGGAGCCGGTCTTGGCGGCATTCCCCCAGTACCACGACATCGGCGTGGACGGCTTCCCAGGCTGGCGAGACCACTTCTACCTCGACCAATACGAGCTCGCCGCCGTCTCCCTCGCAGACCACGTCGGCCGGCAAGTCGAGCTTCGAATTGCCTTCACGTCAGATGACAGACTCACTGAAGAGGGGGTCTACATTGATGATATCGGCGTACACGAAGAGTCGAGCGACCCCGACAACGACGGCCTGCTCGGCGTGATTGGCGAGTTCGAACAGCTACAGACCGACCCGTTCGTCGCAGACACCGACAACGACGGAACCAGCGATAGTGTTGAGCTGTCCGACCTGACAGACGCCCTGAACCCAGCATGGTTCGCGTCCGCAGACCCCCTACAACCCGGTGAACGGCTCGACTTTGACAACGGTTCTGGAGGGGTCGCCACCCTGCCCTGGCACCAGCTCTGGCAGCTCGGTCCCATTCGTTCCGGTCCAGGTGAAGCGTTCTCCGGCACCCGCGGCTGGGCGACCAACCTAGAGGGCAACTACTTCTCATTCGCGCACGAACACCTATTCCTGCCGCCACTCGACCTGACCTCTGCCACGCAGCCCATCCTCACCGCGCGCTTCAGCAGCCGCGGCGAGTCTGGAGACGGATTCCGCCTAGAGATTGATGCCGGAAGCGGCTGGCTCGACGTTGAGCCCGCATTCCCGGAGTACGACAGCACCGTGGCCGGCGGACACCCGGCTTGGACCGACCAAGGCTACCTCAACGACTACGTGCTCATGGCCTTCAACCTCTCCCCGTGGGCCGGTCAGCAAGTGCGCACCCGCTTCACCTTCGTCAGCGACGACCGGCTCGTCGACTCCGGGGTCTACCTGGACAATATTGGTCTATGGGAAGAAGGGTCCGACCCCGATAACGACGGTATTGTCGGTGTACTTGCAGAGGTCGCAGCCCAGAGCACAGACCCTCTGGTCTCGGACACAGACGGCGACGGCGTCAACGACGGACCCGAGGTCGCAGGCAACCACGACCCGCTGAACCCAGCAACCTTCCCGGGCGTGCAGCCCATGACCCCAGGCACGCTACTGACGTTTGAAGAGTCGCGTCAGGGCGTCGCCACACTCGGAGACCTGTGGGAGTACGGCCCGCCGAACACAGACGCCATCCGTGCGTACAGCGGCACCGTGGTCTGGGCGACCAACCTGGTCAGTGCCTACTACTCCAATGCCCGCGAGTACCTATACTTGCCGCCTCTAGACCTGGCTGCTGGAGACGAACCGGTCCTTGCACTTCGCATTCAGTCCCGCATTGGCGACGTAGACGACGGTTTCTTCATTGAGACCCGAACCAGCGTTGACGAAGCGTGGTCTCCCGTCGTCCCCGACTCCCCCATGTACGACGGCAACATCACCGGCGGCTGGCAGGCCTGGCGCTCTCACGGCTACCGCAGCAACTACGACTTGTTCCTCATTCCACTCTCCAGCGTAGACGTGAACCAACTGCTCGCCACACGCTTGGCCTTCTGGTCAGACGACCGAACCACGGCCAACGGTGTCTTCCTCGACGACGTGCTGTACTCGGACGAGAACGACGACTACGACGGCGATGGCCTCGTCGGAATGATGAATGAGCTGGGCACCTACGGAACCGACCCCACTCTGTTTGACACCGACGGCGACGGCAGCGGCGATGGTGCCGAGATTGCGGCAAACACCGACCCACTAAACCCCGCGTGGTTCCCCGGCGGCCCCGTGCTCTCTCTGGGAACGCTGCTCGACTTCGAGTCCGACGACGGCGGACTCGTGGCCGGCAACGACCAACTGTTCAACTGGGGCGTCGTGACCGAGGGACCAGAGACCGGAAACAGCGGCACAAACGCCTGGGGAACGAACCTTGGCAACAACTACTTCAGCCTGGCGCGCGAGTATTTGTACCTGCCACCCATCGAGCTGTCTGGGGCCTCTGCACCGTACTTGACCTTCGCACTTCACATGGCCGGTGAGTCAGGAGACGCGCTGTCCATCGAGATCGAGCGCGGAGCGGACTGGTTCCCCATTCCCCCCGCGACCCCCGGCTTCGACGGGCAGGACGACATTGGCCAAGCCGGATGGGAGTTCGTCGGCGGCTCCGACTCCTACGTGACCGTGGGTGTGGACCTAGCCGAGTACGCCGGAGCCCCACTGCGGCTACGATTCGCCTTCCGCAGTGATGACCGAACCACCAATGAAGGCGCTACCATCGATGACATACGCATCTTTGAGTCCCCATAGGGAGGGGGTTAAAGACGCCACAGGCGACGGGCCGGCACTGCGCACCTGTGTGCGTCACACCAAGGAGGCATCATGATGTGGTTGGGATTGATGGCATTGGCCATGGCTGGACCGAACGACTCCCTGCTCAACGCACCGGACGGCCCGCAGCTCGTCCTCAATGCAGAGCTTGGGTTTACCGCCCCGATTTCGCACACCATCCAGTTCGGGCAAGACGGCGACGAGATCAACTACATCACCGAAGGCGGGCAAGACAACCTCTTCCCCTTCGCACGGTTTCAGGCCGAGGCCATCTTTGGAAAGCGCCACACCGTCACTCTGCTCTACCAGCCATTGGTGTTGACCACAGATGTCGTGTTCAGCGAGGACAAGCGGGTGGACGGCGTGTTGTTCGAAGCGGGCACCCCCATGGACCTTCGCTACGGCTTCTCGTTCTGGCGTGGCTCGTACACCTACGACCTCGCAAAGTCCGACGACATCGAGACGGGAATCGGCCTGTCGCTTCAGATTCGCAACGCGACTATCGATTTTGCATCCTCTGACGGCGAACTACAGAGCTCCAACCGAAACATCGGTCCCGTTCCTGTACTCAAGTTCCGTCACCGCCGCCCAGTGGGCGAGCGCTTCTTCGTAGGTGGAGAGGTCGACGGCTTCTGGGCACCGATTCGCTACTTCAATGGTGGAAGCAGCGATGTCGAGGGCGCCATCATCGACCTGTCGCTGCGAGGCGGAATGACGATGCTGCATGGCACCGAGAGCTACCTCAACCTTCGTTGGGTTGGTGGCGGCGCTGTCGGAACGTCCAGCAACCCAGAGCCAGGCAGTGACGGGTTCAACCGGAACTGGCTGCATACGCTAAGCCTGTCCGTCGGCGCTACGATTCGATGAGCTCAACGCGGCCGCTGGTTGCGTTGATCAGGGCTTGTTCAACGGTCTCTTTGGCCGACAGAACGACTCGGAGCCGTGTTCGAACGGTGTCCGTGTACGCCGTCTCCACCACCTCCGCGCTGTAGCCGGACACAACGGTCGCAATGGCATTGGTGTCGTCGTACGTATGACCGACCCAGATGTCGGCCGTCTCAATGACCTCCTCTATAGAAGACGCATCCAGTCCCTTGCCGGCGGTCCCGCCATAGGCGCGCATCAATCCGCCGACACCTAGCTTTGTGCCGCCATACCAGCGCACAACCACAACGCAGACGTCTGTGACCTCATGCCCATCAATCATGGCCAAGATGGGACGCCCCGCCGAGCCCCCCGGCTCCCCATCATCGGACGACCGTGAGCCCCCGTCGCGCACCCGAAAAGCCCAGCAATGATGGGTCGCCCCCGGCCAGCGTGCGCGCGCCTCTTCGACCTTTGCGAGTGCCGAATCTGCATCGAGAACGGGGGAAATTAGCGCCACAAAGCGAGAACCCTTGATCGGTTCGGAGACGTACTCGAATGCGCTAGTGACGGTCATGTAGGAAGCCATACGACGGTGGTAGCGCGATGCCCCATTTGCAACCACTTGACGTGACAGTCACGCGAAAGTATCAGCCGCGCCTATTGAACACTTGACAGCCGTTCCAGGCTGTGAGAGAGAAAAATGCGTACCCTATTTTTGCTGATGTTGCCCTCTGTCGCTTTCGCATTCGACTCGGCCAACGAGAACCTTGAGTTCGAAGCCAGCCAGGAACTATTCCGCGGCGAAGACGCAGCAGCGTACTTCCCAAGCGCCGACAGCACCCTGGCCATCAAGTTCAGCGCAGACACCCGCACTGAAGTCCAGCTGAACATGGCCGCCACCTCGCAGCTCAACTGGCCAGATGCCATGGGCCACACCCTCGCTGGCAAGACCACCGGTGGAAGCGGTCAGTACATCGTGGAGAGTACGCTAGCAGCCGAGATTCACGTCAACGCATTCGGCCAAGTCATCGACGTCCCAATCTGGACCGAAGCGTTCTCTTGGACCGCGTACCATGTCTTTGATGGCCTGCTCCTTCCAGAAGATGCGGTCAACGTGGCCTGGCTCACCATGCCTGGCGACGCCCACTTCTTCCAGGTGGACACCGAGCTTGAGCTCGCCGAAGGCATCATGCTCACCTTCGGACTCGACGGCAGCCCCACTGGCTTTGCCAAGGTCACAGGCGAGTCCATCGTCGCGAATGGTGAAACGGCAACCGTCAGCGGCAGCACCATGGCGCTCGGCATGAATGACGTCAATCGCGGTGACTACATGGTCGATGCCTTGTGGAACGGCCAAGTCACCTCCACCTCGGGCGTTGAGCTGGTTCCATACGTGCGCGTCGACCTGGACAGCCTCGGCTCAGTTCAGATTCCCCTGTACACCTTCGACTGGACCCTAGGAACGGACGACCAGCCCATCGTCAGCCGCGTCGTTGAAGTGGAACATGCCATTCCAGCCATCGATACCTTCACCGTGTTGGACCTGGGAGATGTTGACGTAGGCGACGTCGCAGAGCGCGAGTTCGACATCGACAACTTGGGCGAAATGACCCTCACCGGCTCCGCTACTGTCCAGGGAGACGCCGTCTTTGACGTGCTCGACCGCTCCTTCAGTGCAAACGCAGACGGCACCACCAGCGTGACCGTCTCCTTTGAGCCGACCGACGAAGGCGACTTCGAAGGTACGCTCATCCTGCGCAGCAACGACCCAGCACAACCGACTGTTGAAGTCCCTGTCATTGGAACCGCTGTTGCCGTGATTCCAGACACTCCCGAAGTCGACCCAGGCGCTGGTGACGAGTTCAGTCGCATCCGTGGCTGTGGCTGTAGCTCCACCACCGCAATCACTGGTGCGCCAACCGTAGCCTTCACGCTCGGCCTGATGGGACTTCTCGGTCTTCGTCGCCGCGACTGAGCACTTCAGTAGCGACAAATGCGCCCGCGTCACGCTTGTTCGTGACGCGGGCGCTGTTGTTTTAGGCGTCGCCACAAGAGAATCGTCCAGTCATGCCTGCAAATTGACGCGCTGGCCAGATTGAGGTGCGAACAAAATTACGCACCCAAGAACACCAAACTGACCCGCTGGTCGGAAATTTGTTTCGGTCCAAAGCGCATTAATCAGCACTCATCCGCTTGCGCCACTAGATCAGACCACCTATTGGCATGCCACCCGACACGGACTCGCTGTCCGTCCGCCCCTGCCGCCCGGCACCCCCTTTCTTTTGCAGGAGTCTCCTATGAGCCAATTCGACACACTCGCCCAAGCCATCGCGCAAGTCGGCAACGTCTGGCCAGGTAAAACGAACGTGTTCCAGGACATGAACGGTGTGGAGAC
>OJHH01000352.1_pt1 | contig 15455 bp, 11 predicted proteins | sample 1594911 | NCBI WGS metagenome assembly OJHH01 (sample SAMN05416787, study PRJEB24817) | seawater metagenome | isolation source: Sea water | place: Canada:Atlantic | collected 2013-11
CAGAGAGCGGCCCAGCATCATTGCAACCCCCGAGGCGCCACCCCACAGCAACACCAGTAAAAATAATAGCCAGACGGGTGGGTGAAGGGCGATGATGATCAGAAATAGTCCACGTATCAGCAAACTGGCCAACAGCACTCTGCCGGGCTGTCTGAACCGCCCCACCAGTCGAATAATAATCACATTGGAAATGATCACACCCAACATAAAGGTAAACTGGATGGACGCAAAAAAGGACGCCCCCTGCTGGTAAACCTCACGGGTCAGGAGGGGCATGGCAACAAGGTAGAGCCCAAAACCGAGAAAACCGGTTGCCGCAACCACCATCATCAACTGAAATAACCGCCGGTGATGCCAAACCAGTTTCAAGCCGGACATCATGTCCACCCACGTAGAACCGCGGCGTCCCATACTGCTCTCAGGCAAATAACCGAGACTGTTTCGCAGCAACCAGCCGGAAGTGGCCAGCATTACCAATTGAAGACCAATCAACGGCAACAGGCCGATGCGATCCATATAGCCGGCCAGCAGAATACCGGCACTTTGGGCGGTAAACTGCACAAAAGAGGCCCTCGCGACAGCCTGTTGCAACTGACCGTCAACAACACGCGACAACAGACTTTCCCTGGCGGGCTGCACAAACGCGGTGATGGTGCCAAAACAGACCCCGTAGAGCAGCATCACACTGAAGGATAGCTGCCCTGACCACAGTGTTCCCATCAGCAACAGGCAAGGCAGATTATAGAGCAGGTAAAGCCGAAACAGGTGCTGTCCGGGGTGGCGATTATCCGACATGACACCACCCCACAATACAAATAGCAGCTGTGGCAGCATCAGGGCCATCTGCGCGATACCAACACGCTCGGCCGGTTCATTCAAGACACCGACCAACAGCCAGGGAAACAGCACGATTTGCAAACCGTGCGCAAAGGAGCTCACGCCCATACCCTGCAGGTAAAAACGAAAGCTGCCGGTCGGACTCTCCGTTAAGGCGTTAGGGTTGTCAGTCATTTGCGATAAAAACAGTCAGAAAAAGTGCCTTTAAGGGCTCACAAAGCAGCTATTCAGGAGACAGTGAAATTGTTGTTTTTCAAAACAGTCCGTGCGTCTTGAAAAGGGCCAACAGCTGATCTTCATCCATGACCGGCACCGCCAGCTCTCTGGCCTTTGCCAGCTTGCTACCGGCGCTGGGCCCTGCCACCACACAAGCAGAAGCAGACGAGACAGTGCCCGCCACACGTGCTCCCAATTGCTGCAGCTTCTCTTTTGCCTCGGATCTTCCCATCGAGGTCAGTGTGCCGGTCAGCACCCAGGTTTCGCCGGCCAGTGGCAGCGATGATTTATCAGGTGCCACCATATCCGGCCAATGCACACCCGCTTCACGCAGCGCTTCCACAATCTGCCGGTTCTCCGGCTGTTGAAAAAAAGTGCTCACAAAATGTGCCACAACCGGTCCCACATCGGGTACTTCCCGGAGCTGCTCTTCATCCGCTGACTGTAGAGCCTGAAGATTGCCAAAATACTCTGCGAGACTGCGCGCCGTAGCCTCACCCACTTCACGAATCCCCAGTGAATAAATAAAGCGTGGCAGCGAGGTCTGCTTTGAAGCGGCCACAGCAGCCAGCAGGTTGGCAGCAGACTTGTCCGCCATTCGCTCCAGACCCGCCAGTTGATCGACTGTCAGTTTGTAAAGGTCAGCTACCGAGCTGACCAGTCCCCTATCCACTAGTTGCTCAACCAGCTTGTCGCCAAGGCCATCAATATCCATCGCCTTGCGGGAGGCATAATGCTTGATCGCCTGTTTGCGCTGCGCAGGACAAATCAGTCCACCGGAACAACGGGCTACCGCTTCGCCCTTGACCCGTTCCACCGGTGATCCACAAACCGGGCAATGATCAGGAAACACCACATCTCTGGCGTCGGATGGCCGATCTTCGAGGATGACTTTAACCACCTGGGGGATGACATCCCCGGCACGGCGCACAATCACCCTGTCGCCAAGCTTGGCACCCAACCTGGCCACTTCATCCTGGTTGTGCAGGGTTGCATTACTCACCGTAACACCGCCTACAAACACCGGCTCCAGCCGGGCGACAGGGGTTACTGCACCCGTTCGCCCCACCTGAAACTCGACATCCAGCAACCGGGTCACCTCTTCCTGAGCGGGAAATTTACGGGCAATCGCCCAGCGGGGAGCCCTGGCCACAAAGCCCAGCCGCCGCTGAACCCCGAGGTCATCAACCTTGTATACAATCCCGTCAATATCGTAAGGCAGCTGCTGCCGAACAGAGATCATTTTCTGATAGTAATCAATACAGCCTTGAATGCCCTCTGCCAACTCAATATGGGGGCTGATCAGAAAGCCGAGTTTTTTCAACAAATGGAGCGTGTCCATATGCGTAGCTGGCCGCGGGAGCCCTTCCAGACGACCCAGACTGTAAGCCATCATTTCCAGCGGTCGCGACGCGGTGATTCTCGAATCCAGTTGCCGCAAGCTCCCCGCTGCTGCATTGCGGGGATTGACGAACAGTTTCTGGTCAGTGGATCTGGCCCTGGCATTCAGTTGCTCAAACCCGGACCGGGGCATATAAATTTCACCCCTTACCTCCAGAACCGCCGGCAAGTTCTCACCTTGCAACCTGAGAGGAACAGAATTAATCGTGCGAACATTCGTTGTAATGTTTTCGCCGGTGGCACCATCGCCCCGCGTGGCAGCGCGCACCAAAAAACCGTGTTCATAGAGCAGGCTGACCGCCACCCCATCCAGTTTCGGCTCGCACACATAAATCAGCGAATCTTTGCTCTTAAGGCGATCCTGCAAGCGGCGATTAAAATCCACCAGCTCCTCGTCACTGAAGGCATTATCCAGCGACAACATAGGAACTTCGTGGGTAACCGGCTCAAAGCTGCTGAGCGGTTGGCCGCCCACACGCTGGGTGGGTGAGTCCGGGGTCTTTAGCGCGGGGAACTCCGTTTCCAGCCTGTTGAGCCGCCGCATCAAGCGATCATATTCAACGTCCGGAACCGAAGGCTCATCCAGCACATAGTAACGGTAGTTATGATCATTCAGCTGCCTGCGCAGCGCAGCCGCTTCCTCCCGAACGGCAGAGTCCGGTGAGGCCATTACTCAATTCCGGATAACTGGATGCGGCAATAGTCTGCTATGCGCTGCCGATAGTGCTCTTCGGTCTGCCGGGTGAGGACACTGCGGCTTTCATCTTTCAAGGTGCCGCCGAGGTCAGTGGCTATCTGTCTGGCAGCGCCCAACAACAGTTCAAAAGCAGCGGCAGGATCATCAACATCCTCCATGGCAAAGAAGAAGCTGACACCCGGTGTGGTAAATTGCTCCATGTCGTTCAGGTCAAAAGTACCGGGATTAACAGAATTGGCCACACTGTAAAGTACCGGCCCGGAGCCATCGTCACTGACATGGCGATGAAAAATCTTCATTGAGCCATAACGCAGTCCCTCAGCAAGCAAGGCATCCAGTAGAGACTGCCCTGCAAACACCTTGCCCTCTCCTGCCATCAGATGCATCACCACCACACTGACGACAGAGGCGGGTTTCCGAGGGGCACGCTCTGAACCCGATGCTGTTTTCTCAGCGGCATTTTTGTCGAAATCTTCCTTCTCAACGACCTTCTTCGCAACAACGTCCTTTTCAACAACGTCCTTTTCAACAACGTCCTTTTCAACAACGTCTTTCTCAACAGCTTCATTCTCAGCAACCTCCCCAGTGGGAACGGAAGCAGTCTCAACCGGTTCCACATGGACAGGTCTGGACGGTGGGACCGGATCCTCCTGAAAAAGACTGGATTGTTCCGGTTTCTTGAAGGGCGTCGTCAATTTAGGTTTATTGGCCTCGGCACGCTGCCTGACAGCCCGACTCATTTCCTCAACATCAGATTCATTCCGATAGCCGACAACCCGTGCGCCGCCGCCGGGCAACTCACTACCGTATTCATCCCGCCCGGCATCGCTATCAAAAATGGGCTGTTTTCGTTTAGACATATGAATTCTGTCGTAACGGGCATTACGCACACGCCGGATCACATCGAGGACAATCGCCAGTACAACCAGCACGCCCAATGCAAGCATCATTTCGCGAGCACCAAATTCCATCGTCTTTTTTATCCTGTCAAAATTTCGCTTTGCGAATTTAATAACCTTACGGCAACAGCAATAGCCGCCTGGTCAACCGGGGTAATTTACCGGGGCCTGTTAACAGGCCCTAGGCTTCCGCCAACTCCACGGCCTGATTAACATCCACACTGACCAAACGTGACACCCCAGGTTCATGCATGGTAACCCCCATCAACTGATTGGCCATTTCCATGGCAATCTTGTTGTGGGATATGTAAATAAATTGCACTCTGGCAGACATTTCTTCCACCATTCTGGCATAGCGGCCAACATTCGCGTCATCCAACGGTGCGTCCACCTCATCAAGCATACAAAATGGCGCAGGATTCAATTCAAAAATTGAAAACACCAGTGCAATAGCTGTCATGGCTTTTTCACCGCCCGACAACAGGTGAATGGTAGTATTTTTCTTACCCGGTGGTCGCGCCATAATCGTAACGCCAGTATCCAGTAGGTCATCCCCCGTCAGTTCCAGATAGGCGTGACCGCCACCAAATAATTTAGGGAACAGTTCCTGCAGGGAGCTGTTGATCAGATCAAAGGTCTCCCTGAATCGGGTGCGGGTTTCCCTGTCAATTTTTCGGATTGCATCCTCAAGCGTCTGCAGCGCTTCTTCAAGCTCGGCATTTTGGGCATCCAGATACGTTTTTCGTTCCGACTCCAGCTTGAACTCATCAACTGCAGCGAGGTTGATCGGACCAAGCCGCTGAATGCGGTTGGCCACCCGCTCCAGTTCGCCCTCCCACTGGGAGAGATCCGCATCATCCGGTAGCGCCGCCAGCAGACCATCCAGGTCAAAGCGATGCTCACTGATTTGTTCCGCAATCGTTTTACTGCGAGTAGCCAGATCCTGGGCGGAAAGCCGATGCTGTTCCAGCTCCACCCGTTCGGTCTGTATCTGCTGCTCCAGCTGGCTACGCCGTTTTTCGGTTTCGCGCATTTGCTCTTCGATCGTCTCCAGTGCCTGTCTCGCAGTGGTGAGCTCTCTCTCTACTGTCAGACGCCGCTCCAATTGCTCAGCCAGATCTTCCTGAAGTTGCAGTGTCGGATCTTCATGCTGATTGAATACCGCATGCAGCTGTTCGCGGCGCTCCTGAAGCCGGGCCACCTGCACCTGCAAACGCTCAATTCCCTCGAGGATAGCGTGCAACTGTGTACTGACCGACTTTTCCCGCATGGCCAGCTCATGGCAGTGATCGCGGTCGTGTCGGGCGGCCTGCCGCGCCTGATCGAGCTCAGCGCGAAAGCTGTCTCGCTGCTGCAGCAACTGCTCACGCCGGACGCTATCCTGCTCCATCATTTCAATGGCGACTGACAGGGATTGTCGGGCAGTTTTGAGATTTTCCTGCTCCAGTTGCTGCTGCTGCAACGCTTCATTGAGCTCATTTTCGGCGCGGGTGCGACGGGCAGCAAACTGCTCCACCTGCATCTGATTGGCAGCCAGCACGGAGCGAAGCTCCGCGTAGTGGCGCTGCTGCTCAGTCATGTCGCGGCTAATTTCTTCGCGACTGACTTCGAGCTCCCGCAATACCTGCTCTGTGGTACTTTTCTCGTCAGACTGCACATCAATAATCGATTGACATTCAGACAGCTCACGGGTCAGTGACTCGAGTGCCTGTTGTCGTTTTAAAACACCGGCACGGGCATCCTGATCGCGAGCCACCCTGAGCCAGTTGGCACCGAGCCACAATCCGTCTCGCGTGATGACAGATTCCGCTGCGGCCAACGTCTTGCGCATCGACAATGCTGCAGAGAGATCTTCAGCGACCAACACGCCAGTTAATAATGACCCGGCCCATTCACCCGTGACTTTGCTGGCCAGAGAGCTGGCTAATGCCGGTTGACTCACATCACTTCCGGCGCGATCCAGCAAAACCAGATGCCCCTTGCCGAACGTATCGAGCTGACGGCTCATCGAGGTGAAATCATCAACGCAAACCGCTTGCAGGTAATTACCCAACACTGTTTCCACAGCCGTTTCCCAACCCGGCTCCACCTGAAGGGTTTCTGCCAGTTTCGGGTGTCCGGTCAGTTCCTGGTTCTCGATCCACTGTTGCTGGTCACCCTCGCCACCTAATGCAGCCTGCTGCAGCGCCTCCAGCGATGACTGTCTGCCAAGCATGGCCTGCAGTTGGCCCCGTTGTTGATCCAGCTCAGCGCCAATTTCAAGACTTTTCTGGCGGGTATTTTCAACCTCAATATTCAGGCTATCCAGACGTGCCTGCTGATCTCCGAGGGCCAGCTCGACCTCCGCCAGCTGCGCCTGTACCAAGGCAATTTCTTCCTGCACCGGACTGTCACTAAGGCCCTGATATTCCTGTTGCACTGCCTCTATCCGCTCGGCCAGTCGACGCAACGCCTGTTCCAGGTGTTGAATACGGGACTGCTCTACTTCCGCCTGTTGGCGGGGCTCGCCGGATCTGAGATTGAACTCGTCCCACTGGGATTGCCAAGCCTGCATGGTTTCCTCAGCCAGACCTAATGCACTCTGGGAAAGCTTCTCGGCGGCATTCGCCTTTTCCAACTGAGGCGCGATTTCCAGCAATTCACCCTGCCACCTCTCAGCCTTCTCTCGATCGACACGCAGATGCTCTTCAGACTCGGCAAAATTACGGTCCGTTTGCATCAGGTCCTGTTGCAGTTCGCGGGCCCGATCCTGCACATGCTGGATGGCCTGCTCGATTCTTGCCACCTCAGCGCCAATGCTGTAATAGCGCCCCTGCACCTCGTTAAACCTGTCACCCGACTCCGTGTACTCGGTACGGTGACGCTCCACCGCTGTATCACAAGCACTGCGTTCGGTAACCAGTGCCTCAACCTTTAACTCAAAACCGGAAATGACCTGGCGGCGCTCGACAATCTGTTCCTCCAGCAATCGCCAGCGAAGCGCTTGCAGCTCTGCCTTGATTCGGCGCTCTTCCTTTTTGAATTCGGTGTACTTCTCAGCGGCCTGCGCCTGGCGCTCCAGTCGGCCCAGTTGCCGACCCAGCTCTTCGCGGATATCGGTGAGGCGCTCCAGGTTTTCCTGGGTGCGACGGATGCGGTTTTCTGTATCCCGTCGACGCTCCTTGTATTTTGAAATCCCCGCAGCTTCTTCGATATAAACACGCAACTCATCGGGGCGGGCTTCAATCAAGTTGGAAATCATGCCCTGCTCAATGATGGCATAGCTGCGCGGGCCCAGCCCGGTACCGAGAAATATGTCCGTGATATCCCGTCGACGGCATTTGCTGCCGTTCAGGTAGTATTGGGATTGGCCATCTCGGGTGACTTTGCGCTTGATGGAAATTTCACTCCAGCTCGCATACTCGCCACCCAGAGTGCTATCGGAGTTGTCAAAGACCAGTTCTATCGAAGCCTGGCCCACAGGTTTTCGCCCACCGGAACCGTTAAAAATGACATCGGTCATGGACTCGCCGCGCAAATGTTTGGCAGAACTTTCGCCCATAACCCAACGCACTGCATCAATGATATTGGATTTGCCGCAACCATTCGGACCGACAACGGCACAGAGGTTGCTTGGAAAAGACACAGTGGTCGGGTCAACAAACGACTTGAAGCCTGCCAGTTTGATACATTTGAGGCGCATGATGTCTCTTTTTAATGGCATTCCTGCCAGAAGTTTTGTTGCATTGACAGCCGTATCAGCCGGTCGTTATCGGACGACTGGAAAACTGCGATTTTACACAGCTGGGCAGCGTCCACAAGCAACGGTGATCCTATAATTTCCTGTCGATAAGGATGGTTGCGGCAATGCCCTGTTTTTTCATGGAGAGGACCTCGCTGGCACCTTCCAGATCACCTGCTGACGGAGCCACTGAGCCCGTTGCTGAAACCCTCGCCACCACCTCAATCCGATCAGCTGAAGAGAGTAACTTGCCATTGGGCATTGCCATTGAATCATCAAGAATGACGGTGGTCGGCAGGTCAGCCACCTGTAATCTGGCCACGGCCAGAGGCATTGGTGAGCCCTGCCATTCCCGGGCAAACACATAAATCACCTGTCCTGAATCGGCAGTCAGCTCCGGTGCCAATGAGACATTCACACGCAGGGAGGGCAAGTTATCTCCCATTTGTTCACGGGCACGCTCGATTCCCGCCTTCAGGGATTCAGCCTGGGGCGTAGAGGGGTGGATCGCCTGCAGGGCATTTTGCCAGCTGGCAATCGCCACGAGATAATCGCCCGATTCAAATGCACGGATGCCCTTCAGGCCCAGAGCGGTGAGATTATTGGGGTCAAGGGCCAATGCACTCTCGAGCGCGGAATCAGCTTCAGGACTGAAACGGTTTCCGGAGGAGAAATAAGCCGCCTGGGCATATTCTGCCTGAAGGTCTGCGTCTTCGGGAGCAATCCGCACAGCACGCTGGTAAGTGGCACTGGACTGTAGAAACTCACCGTCCTCAAGCAGCATACGGGCCAGCGTAACAAGGTAATACACATTATCCGGTTGGTCTTGCAGACGGCCGGCAATCTTCTGTTGCAGCTGCTGGCGGATTTCAGCATCTGCTTCGCTGTCCCGGTTTACAAGACGCTGCTCCATCAGCTCACTGATCAGCACATCCTCGCTGGAACCCAGTTGCTGGTAAAGACTGAAAGCCAACAGGGGCACCAGCAACAGGCCCACCATCAACAACCAGGCGCCACGGGATCGAGTGGATTCTGTCACCGGTAAATCTGACTCGTCTGCCAGTAGCAGGCGTTTCTGTTCCGCGACCAGCTCGCGATACTGCGGCTCATCCATTTCACCATCGGCCAATTGGCGGTCGAGCTCCGACAGCTGTTCACGAAACAAGACAATGTTGGCCTGTTGCCCTTCCTCTGACTGCACGCGGGGCGCTTTTCGCAGCAGCGGATAAATCACAAAAATAGCGGCCAGCAAGGTAAGAGAAGCCAGGATTGACCAGATCATCGCTCTACCCCACCGCTGTTTTTCTCATCATCTGACCCCGACTGTTCGCTCTCCCCCAGCAGCGTTTGTAATTGCGCCTGCTCTTTCGCCGATAATGCTTCACTGCTGCCGGCCGTTGCCAGCGCTCCGTCGGGCCGGGTATTTACAGGCTGCGCATCCATGGACTGGCGACGATATACCCTCCATAAAATACCAATACCAATCACCACCAGAAGCAATGGCGTCAGCCAGAGTATCAGTGTGGTATTTTTGACCGGCGGGCGATACATGACAAATTCACCATAACGATCAACCAGAAAGTCGACAATTTCACTGTCTGTTTTCCCGTCTTCCAGCATCCGGTAGATCTCACCGCGGAGATCCTGGGCTATAGGGGAATTGGAATCTGCCAGAGTCTGGTTCTGGCATTTTGGACAACGCAATTCAGCCACCAGCTCGTGAAACCGTTGTCGTTTGTCATCGGAGGAAAATGTCTGTACATCTTCAGCGGCCCCGACCGATCCGGCACCGGCCAGCATCAACAGTAAGAAAGTCCCGACGGTTAAAACCCTGTGCATACCTGATCCCGTTTTTCCTGCGTTAACATCCGAACAGTCCATCGTTGAGCGAGCTGGCGAGGCATCACCTGATGTTTCCCAGGAGGACATAAACAGACTGGCTGTGCCGTGTCCCCCCCTCACTGATCTTCAACGATTTCCTTTGCTGCACGAAACGCCTCCTGGAGGGCAGGCGCGCCGATATAGGGTGCCGTATGCAACAATACCTCGCGAATCTCCTCAACCGTGCAACCATTGCGCAGCGCACCGCGCACGTGACCTTTTAACTCCGCTGGTGCTTTGAGTGCTGCCAGAACGGCAATCGTAATCATGCTGCGGGTTTTTAGAGGCAAGGAGTCACGCGCCCACACGGAACCCCAACAGTTTTCATTGATATAGTCCTGAACGGGTTGCGTAAACGCGGTAGCCGCCGCCATGGATCGATCGACAAACTCATCGCCCATCACCTGGCGACGCACTCTCATTCCTCGTTGATAATCTTCTTCAGACATACGACCTGTCACCTCATTGAATTTCTTGCCATACGGGCAGCAACTTGTCTCTCCAGACGCGCTCATCCACAACACCAATATGCTTGTAACGTATAGTGCCGGTACGATCCACGACGTAGGTTTCAGGCGCACCAAAGACGCCGAGGTCCAGCCCCATTCGTCCCCGCGCATCAATCACACTCAACGCATAGGGGTCACCTTTATCCATCAGCCATTTTTTAGCCGCATCATTATCGTCCTTGTAGTTGAGACCGATAATACGTATCCCCTGATCAGCCAACTTGTTGAGAAAGGGGTGCTCGATCCGGCAGGCAACACACCAGGTGGCCCAGACATTAAGCAGTGCGGGCTCACCCTGAAACAGCGCCTCCGTCACTGAACGCGTCTCATCACCCAGTACCGGGAGAGAAAATACCGGAACGGGCCGATCAATCAGCGCCGAGGGCATGGCATTGGGGTCACGCTCCAGGCCATTGAGTAAAAAAATGGCCAGCACCACAAACACCATCAAGGGCAAAAAAAGCTTTAATCTGGACACATCACCACCCGATCATTCAAACGTTGCCTGCCAGGATACCCGAACCGGTCTGGGTAACCCGCTGTCGCCGATATCGCTTGTCCAGCACGGCAATCAATCCGCCAATGGAAATCAGCAAGGCGCCCAGCCATATCCATCGGACAAAGGGTTTGAAATGCACCCTGATCGCCCAGGCCCCACCCTCTAACGGCTCCGCCAATGCCACATAAAGGTCACGCCACAGGTTTCCGTCTATGCCCACCTCGGTCATGGTTTGACCACTGGCCACATAGCGCCGCTTTTCAGGCTTTAGTTCATTCACCCGTTTTCCATCGCGGGTCACTATGATCAGTGCCTGGTCCGCAATATAGTTGGGTCCCTGTACCTTGCGGACCTCAACAAATTCGAACTGATACCCAGCCATCTCCACCTGGTCGCCCGGCACCATCCTCACATCCCGCTGAATACTGTAAACCGTTGTCACAGCAGCCCCCACCATACAGACCACCACCCCGAGATGCGCCAGGACCATACCATAGTAACTGCCTTTGAGCCGTGCCAGGCCGTGCCATCTCGAACGGGAATGGCCGGATTTCTGCCAGAGATCAAGTGATGTCACCGCAAGGACCCAGATTGCCACGACCATCGTCACCGCAATGACCAGAGAATAGTCCGTATTAAACAGCAGTGGCGAGAATGCGCCTGCCAGCAATGAAATCAGCAGTGGTGGCGTCAGAAACCGCCGCAGGCCGGCAAGGCTGTTCCGCTTCCAGCGCATCACGGGAGCTACCGCCATAAATACTGCCAGAATGAGCATCAGCGGAACAAAAAACAGATTAAAATAGGGCGGCCCCACAGAAATTTTTCCCCAGTCAAGCACATCGGCAAACAGGGGATAAAGTGTCCCCAGCAGAATAATGACCATGGCACTGACCAACAGAATATTGTTGCCCAGCAAGAACATTTCCCGGGAAACACCGGTAAAATGGGTCACTCCCTTCACCGAAGGTCCCCGCAGGGCATAAAGCAACAACGAGCCACCCACCACCAGCGCCAGGAACACCAGAATAAAAACCCCTCGCTCCGGATCAGCAGCAAACGCATGCACCGAGGTCAGCACCCCGGAACGGACCAGGAACGTCCCGAGCAGGCTGAGCGAAAAGGCAAAAATCGCCAACAACAGCGTCCAGCTGCGAAATACGCCACGCTTTTCCGTCACTGCAAGACTGTGGATCAATGCTGTTCCCACCAACCATGGCATGAAGGAGGCGTTTTCGACGGGATCCCAGAACCACCATCCGCCCCAACCCAGTTCGTAATAGGCCCACCAACTGCCCAGCGCAATACCGAGTGTCAGAAATACCCAGGCCATATTGGTCCAGGGTCTGGTCCAGCGAGCCCAGGCGGCGTCCAGACGACCGGCGAGCAGAGCCGCCACAGCAAACGAAAAAGCCACCGAAAAGCCCACATAACCCATATACAGCATCGGCGGGTGAACAATCAGCCCGACATCCTGCAACAGCGGATTCAGGTCGGCGCCTTCCGCAGGATAAAACGGCAGGCTGCGCTCAAACGGGTTGGAGGTGAACAGCATGAACAGGTAGAAGCCGACACTGATCAACCCCATCACCGCCAGCACCCTTGCCACCAGTTCCTTCGGCAGAGTCTGACTGAACAGTGCCACAGCAAAACTCCACGCCGCCAGGATTAATGCCCACAACAACAGGGAACCCTCATGGGCGCCCCACACGGCACTGACCTTGAAATAATCCGGGAGTAAAGAATTGGAGTTGGCGGCGACGTAGCGCACGGAAAAATCGTCGTTGAGAAATAACGCCACCAGACAGCCAAAACTGAAAGCCACCATCACGGTCTGACCAACCACCAGCGGTCTCGCCGAGGCCATCCACAAGCGGTTGCCCAAAGTTGCACCAGCCAGGGGTATCCCAGACTGCAACAAAGCTAAAATCAGTGCCAGGATAAGCGCAAAGTGACCGTATTCTGCAAGCATAGGTTAGTACCCGGTTTTTTCTGTCAGGATTCATCCGCCGATTGCTGGGCCCGTTCGTGAGCGGCATTCATGGCATCTGCCACTTCCGGAGGGGTGTAATTTTCATCGTGTTTTGCCAGCACTTCAGACGCCATAAAAATGCCCTGCTCATTCAACTCACCTGTGACCACAGCAGCTTCGCCCGCAGCAAACAGGTCAGGCAGAATACCGGTATAGTGGACTTCCACCTCGGCTTCACCGTCTGTCACCAAAAAACGGACAAACAGCGAATCACGTGCCCGTTCGACACTCCCGTCTACCACCATACCCCCGGCGCGAATGCGGACACCCGATGGCGCATCACCAGCAGCAATCTCAGAAGGGGGATAAAACAAATTGATGTTATCCCGCAGGGCATAGGTCATCAAACCCACGGCCAGGGATGCCGCCACTACAATAAAAATGACTAAAAACAGTCGCTGTCGACGAATCGGATGCATCATAGTCTAACTCTGTTTTTTGCAAGCATGCTTTGGGGTCACTCTTTACCTGCCTGGCCTGAACTGCCCTGCCTGACAGTTTCACGACGCAGCTCCCGGGCAACAGCCTGTCGCACGCCCGATTGCCGAAATAACGGACTGACTACAAGCCAGACCATGACAAGGATGGCTATCAGGTAGGCCGACCATACGTAGGCACCGTGCCCGTCCATCTGCAAAAAATGCTGAAAACTGTCAAAACGGAATATCAACGTCCATCACCTTTGATTTTGTAACACAACATCCTTTACCCAACTGGACCGACGCTCGCGATGCAGAATTTCCGAGCGGGTATTGAGAATCAGCACCAGCGCATAAAAACAATAAAAGCCCGCTATCATTACCAGCAACGGGTGAAACATATCAGGGTGCATGGTGGGGGCTTCCGTAAATTTGATGGTCGCAGGCTGATGTAGTGTGTACCACCAGTCAACGGATTTATAAATAATCGGAATATTCACCATACCCACCAGTGACAATACCGCACTCGCCCTGTTCGCGGCATCGACGCTTGTGTAGGAGTGCTGCAGGGCCATCACCCCCAGGTATAAAAACAACAACACCAGCATGGAGGTAATTCGAGCATCCCAAACCCAGTAGGTTCCCCAGGTGGGTTTTCCCCAAATGGCTCCGGTAACCAGCGCGACAAAGGTCAGCGCTGCACCAAGTGGTGCCGCTGACTTCATCACCATATCCGCCAGCTTCATTTTCCAGATCAGACCCACGGCACCGGCAATCGCCATCACGTAGTAACCGGCCAGTGCCAGAAAAGAGGCTGGCACATGAATATAAATAATTCGGAAACTGTTTCCCTGTTTCGCATCCCGGGGTGCAAAACCGAGCCCCCACACCAATCCGATGATCAGTAATAGAAAGGTGATACCCCCCAGCCAGGGGAGCCACTTGCCACTGGTCTGATAAAACCAGCGGGGCGAGCCCAAGCGATGAAACCATTGCCACATAGTGTTTTTAACCTTATTTTTGATCGAACCACCGACCAAATAGTCAACCGTGCATACTGACCCGCAGAGCACCGGCCGTGGCAAACGGTGCAATCAGTAGCGAAAAAGCCAGCAGCGCGCCCATGACCGCCAACGGGCCCTGTACCGAAAACCCATCTACAGATCGCTGAACCGCGCTGGCACCAAAGATCAGCACTGGCATATACAGTGGCATCACAATCAGTGATAGCAACAATCCGCCCTTGCGCAGGGCAACCGTCAGTCCGGCACCTATCGCACCCAGCAAACTCAATACTGCGGTGCCCATCAGCAGGCCCAGAACCAATGGCAGATATCCCGCCGCGGGAAGGGACAACATCATACCTAAAACCGGCGCCAGGAGGGTTAATGGCAGCCCCGTTATCAACCAATGAGCCAAAATTTTTGCCAATACCATTAAATAGAGCGGCTGTGGGGAAATGACCAACTGTTCCAGTGTGCCATCCCGGTAATCACTGTGGAACAGCCCCTCCACTGAAAGTAGCGAAGCCAGCAGCGCCATGACCCACAAAATACCGGGTGCAATTTCAGCCAGGCGGCTGGGCTCAGGTGTCAACCCGAGGGGAATAAGGGTCACAACAATGAAGAAAAAGATGATCGGATTCGCTATCTCACCCCGGTTGCGGAATGCCAACAGCAAATCGCGGCGCAATATCGCGGCAAAACCATAGCCCATACTCAAACGACCTCCGCCGAAGCCACCAGAGGAAAACGGCGCACATTGGCAATACCCAGGTCCTGATGTGTCGAGAGGACTGCCATACCACCGCGCCGGGCATGTGCAATCAGGAGTGCCTCGAGGTCGGCGACCCCCTGTTTGTCAATCGCGGTAAACGGCTCGTCAAGTATCCAGAGGGGCGCTTCTGTCACCAACAAACGGGCCAGTACGGCCCGCCGCTGTTGGCCGGCAGATAGCGCATAACAGGGGATATCCTCATAGCCGCACAAACCCAGCGAGCCAAGGATTTCTTCATTTGTCAGGGGGCTACGGTCCCGGTAAATCCGGCGCCACCAGATCAGGTTTTCAATGGGTGACAGTGATTGCTTCAGACCAGGCAAGTGACCAAGAAATAATAGATTCTGCAAATACAGCTGGCGATGGCGGGCCACATCATTGCCCTGCCAAAGCAGCTTGCCGGCGGTGGGCATCAAGGCTGTCGAAAGAATTCGCAGCAATGTGGTCTTGCCGACCCCGTTGGGCCCTTCTATTTGTAGAATTTCTCCAGACTCCAGCGACAGACAGATCCCGGAGAACAACAAACAGTCGTCCCGTTCAAAAGCAATCGAGTCCAGTATCAGTTGTGGAG
>OJHH01000353.1_pt1 | contig 15433 bp, 13 predicted proteins | sample 1594911 | NCBI WGS metagenome assembly OJHH01 (sample SAMN05416787, study PRJEB24817) | seawater metagenome | isolation source: Sea water | place: Canada:Atlantic | collected 2013-11
CCAGTCAGCTCGGATGCGGACGTCTTGTCGATTTCCAAACCGGAAGACACAACACAGTTGTCGTTTTCAGCGTAAGAAACCGCGACGTCGATGACCTGAATGTCTTGGCCAGCGGATGCAGCAACCACGAACGGTGGGATACCTTGTGAAACGGACAGCTGAACGTCGCCGGATGCCATAGCAGCAGACATTGCTGTGCCTGTGTCAAACGATACCCAGTTGATTTCGACGCCCATTGCTTCTTCATACTCGCCCATAACTTTGGCGTGCTGGAATGGCATTGGCCACTCAAGGAAATATGCGACTGTGATTTCATGCGCGTCGGCCATAGCCTGTGTCGCGCCTGTCATCATTGCTACACCAGCGGCAGCACCCATAAGGGCTGATTTGATTTTCATGTTTGATCGTCTCCGTGTTGGTCGCACCCATAAGCAGCGGGAGCTGTTTCGCGGGCAAGGTTGTCCCTGCCTCGACATACATGAAGTGAATATGATTCTTCCCGCGAACGGTAGTCCTCATCACTCCACAATTGTGCAGAAGGTCGCAGTTACGTAAAAACTTCCCCCTGATCATGCCAAATTGCCAAAAAGGTCAGCAAATTGTCATTTCGACGTCGAGACAACGAAATTGAACCGCATCCGTCAACGTTTTTTGATCAAGCAGGACCTTTGGACTGCATATGATTTCTGACAAGAAGCTTGGGCCAATTTCCCTTAGGTTAAGGGGCATTAGGGCTAACAAATCCTAGAAAACGACCCCATATGCCGCGATTTTGGCTATATGCAACGATATGAACTGGCACTATCGGTTCAACCCAATGCGCCACCAAGATGGGAACAGAACGATATAGCGCGCGCAAGATTCGGGCCGCGCCCCTTTCATCACATCTTACCGGAGACGTCTTATGGATATCCAATCACTGACCAACGACCCCGAAGGCATCATTGAGGCAGACCGCGCCCACGTATGGCATCACCTTAGCCAGCATAAACCTTATGCAAACGGCGTTGATCCAAAGATCATGGTTGAAGGCAAAGGCATGCGCGTTTGGGACATCAAAGGTAAAGAGCACCTAGATGCGGTGTCCGGTGGCGTCTGGACAGTCAACGTCGGCTACGGGCGCAAGCGGATCGGCGACGCGATGTCTGACGCTGTCACCAAGATGTGTTTCTTTGGCGGCTCTATGGGCACGATCCCGGGTGCGACATTCGCAGAAATGCTGATCGACAAAATGCCTGGCCTCGACCGGGTCTATTACTCCAACTCAGGCTCCGAAGCCAATGAGAAGGCGTTCAAGATGGTCCGCCAGATCAGCCACAAACATCACGGCGGTAAGAAAAACAAAATCCTGTTCCGCGACCGCGATTATCACGGCACCACAATCGCGACCCTGTCCGCTGGCGGCCAAGAAGAACGCAATGCACAATACGGCCCCTTCACACCGGGCTTCGTCGCGGTACCGCACTGCCTCGAATACCGCAGCCAAGATGGGTCCACTGGCGCCGCCTATGCAGCGGCATCGATCAAAGCCATCGAAGACGTGATCCTGCGCGAAGGGGCCGATACAATCGGGTCGCTTTGCTTGGAACCAATCACAGCTGGCGGCGGTATCATTGTCGCACCAGATGGGTACTGGGAAGGCGTGCAAGAGCTTTGCAAAAAATACGAAATCCTGCTGCACATTGACGAAGTCGTCTGTGGCGTTGGCCGGACAGGCACTTGGTTCGGCTACCAGCAGTTTGGCGTGCAACCTGACATCGTGACAATGGCCAAGGGCGTTGCCTCCGGCTATGCGGCGATCTCGTGCTGCGTTACCACCAACGCGGTGTTCGACCAATTCCAAGACGACACCGATAAGCTGTCATTCTTCCGCGATATCTCTACCTTTGGCGGCTGCACAGCTGGTCCAGCGGCGGCGATCGAAAACATGAAAATTATTGAGGAAGAAGACCTGCGCGGAAACTCCGTGCGGTCCGGTGAGCATCTGAAAAACAACCTGAACGCGCTGATGGAAAAGCACAAATGGATCGGCGATGTGCGCGGCATGGGGCTTTTTGCAGGGGCTGAATTGGTCGCAGATCGGACCAGCAAAGACCCCGTTGACGAAAAACTCGTTGCGGCGATTGTGGGCGACTGCATGGCGCAAGGCGTCATCATCGGGTGCACCAACAAATCCGTGCCGGGCCACAACAACACATTGCTGTTTGCACCTTCCCTGATCGCAACCACCGACGACATCGACCAGATCACCGATGCAGTCGACCAAGCAATCACACGCGTATTGGGCTAAACACCAAGGCGAAAAATCAGGCGGCCCCGTTCACACGCGGGCCGCTTTTTCTATTTTGCGTTGGCCAACGTAAAGTCAAATGTCTGCTTTGAGCCCAGATTGTGAATTCGATTTTTGTGCTGCGTGCGCTCGCAGCACGGAAATTGCTGCAACGGCTAAGATTTCGGCACCGTAACGCGGCGTGAAAACCAGACGTTTGTATTATTTGTAGCGTAGAAACGACGGCCGAGGATCGGCGCACGCGCCGGCATGACCAGCGTGTTGCACGCTTAGGGGTCAGCGTCGACCCATCACCCTCATACCTCCGACATCACCTTTATCGTTCCCGCCTGCGGGCCGTCCGAACTTGTCATCAAACAAATAGTGCGAATGCGCGTTCTGTCCCCGAGTATCCGCGCAACGGCAATCTTGGTATTGTCGCAAAGAATAGATTGGGGGATGTGAGGTGCCCCTAGTTTCCTAGACACCTGCTTCGTTCATTTTCCTTTGTTTAATTTCATAGTCAACCGGCGACAGCATGCCGTTGTTGGTGTGCTTGCGGTTCGGGTTATAAAACATCTCAATGTAGTCGAACACGTCCTGCCTTGCGGCATCGCGCGTTATGTATGTTCGCCGCCTGACCCGCTCCCGTTTCAAGAGCTGGAAGAAACTCTCTGCGACGGCGTTGTCATGGCAGTTTCCACGTCTGCTCATGCTTGCATCCAGATTGTGTTTGCCGAGGAACGATTGCCACTCCTTGCTGGTGTACTGGGAACCTTGATCTGAATGGATCATGACCTTGGTCTTTGGCTTGCGCCGCCAAACTGCGCTCAGCAGTGCCTGCAGGGCGAGGTCTGTTGTCATGCGTGATTGCATTGACCAGCCAACAACACGCCTTGAGAACAGATCGATGACGACAGCAAGGTAAGACCAACCTTCGTGCGTCTTGATGTAGGTGATGTCCGTCACCCAGACCGTGTCTGGGGCATCTACCTCGAACTGCCGATCCAGCGTGTTGTCAGCGACGATGGCTGGTTTGCCGCCATATCGACCAGGGCGACGCTTGTAGCCAATCTGGGCTGCGATGCCTGCCAAGCTGGCAAGACGCGCAACACGGTTCTCGGAGCAGCTCTCACCCGCGTCGCGCAGATCGTCATATAGCTTGCGATAACCGTAGACCTTGCCGCTGTCGGTCCATGCTTGTTGGATCATCTCGGTCTGTCGCAGATCTTCATGCGCACGCAGGCTTAATGGTTCTTTAAGCCATGCATAGAACCCACTAAAATGAACCATCAGCATCCGGCACATCGAACGGACCGAAAACTCAGGCCGGTGAGCCTCTATAAACGCGTACTTCACTGAGACTCTCGCGCGAAGTACGCGGTCGCCTTTTTTAGGATGTTGCGTTCCTCAGTGACGCGGGCCAGTTCTTTTTTGACCAGCTTGAGCTCAGCCGCCAAATCTAACTCAGCGTCGCGAACTCGTGCTGGCTTCGCAAACTGCGCCTTCCACGTGTACAGTGACTTGGTGCTGATCCCCAGTCGCTCGGCCACCTCGCTGACCGCATAACCACGCTCAACAACCTGTGCCACAGCATCTCGCTTAAACTCATCTGTAAACCGAATTCCCTTGTTCATATCCGTCTCTCCTTGGTTCCAAAATTACCAAGCAAAGCGTCTACAAATCTAGGGGCACCTCAATGCCACCAAAGAAGGCAAAGGCAGACACCTGGCCATCGCAGAACGCCCCGGTCGTCTCAGCAGGGTAGCCCTTCACGAACACCGCATCTGAATGCGGAAGGCTCATCACGTAATACTGGATCTCACATTCCACACCTGATCGGTTGGTATTGCGCATGAAGTTTCAATTAAACCTCAGTTGCTTAACGCCCAAGTAATAAATTTGGCAGCCACAAAGAAACTTCTGGAACATATGTTGTGATGATCAGCGTTGGGATCCAGGCGAACAGGATCATAATCAGGGTTGGCCAGATCATTTCCACGACCGGCGTGTTGCCAACGCGGGCACCAAGATACAGCAGTGGGGCTGTCGGCGGCGTAACGTTGCCCATACCCAAATTGACACCAATGATTGCCGCAAATTGGACCGGATCGATGCCCAGCTCAGTGATAATCGGAAAGAGCATAGGAGCGCCAAGCAAGATACCGGACACATCGTCCATGAGCATTCCGATCAACACCAAGACGACATTGACCATTAGCATGATGACGATCGGGTTATCGGACACTGAAAAGACAAGGCTTTTGGCAAGGCCCGGAATGTCTTCAAAGATTAGCAATCGACTGACGATCATCACCATGAAAAACATGACCATGACGACGCCAGTTGTAGTGGCCGTCTCAAGAATAACATCGCCAAAGTTTGACCTGTTCAGGCCCTTATAGACAAGAAATCCCACGGGAATTGCATAAATCACGGCAATGCCAGCAGCTTCCGTCGGGGTCATGATCCCGCCATAGATACCCCCAAGGATGATAACAGGCATGATAATCGCTGGTATGGCGCGCCACGTCGTTTGAGCAACTTCCTTTGGGAAATTTTCAACGGGTGGCATTGTCTTGATCTCTTTATTGTTCCTCAGCAGGAAAAAGTTCACAACGACAAGCAAGAACACAAGTATTAGACCTGGTATGATTGTTGCTAGAAATACCTGGAGCACTGATTGCCGTGTGACCCACGCGTAAATAATCATGAGAGAGCTTGGCGGAATGAGCAGCCCCAATGGCGCGGCATTCGCAACAATTGCCGCTGACAAACCCCTTGGGTAATTTGCAGCTTTCAGCTGAGGTAGCATGATAGACCCGATGCAAGTGAGCGTCGCAGATGCGGAGCCCGAGATGGATCCAAAAATGGCCGATGCAACAACAGCGGCGGCGGACAGACCACCTTTGTAACGGCCCACGAATAGATTAGCCAACTCAACCAAAGGAGCGGCAATTCGGCCTTTCGCCATGATGCCGCCGGCCATGATAAACAGAGGAATGGCCATCAGAACGAGGGCATTCATTCGCCAGTGGCCCGAAGTAAGGAGCGTAGAGAAGTCATGACCACCGGCATACGCCACGTAGATCATCGTAAGACCGAATGCCAAAGGTACGGACATTCCGATTAGCAGTGCTAAGCAAAGAATAACGAGTGTGATAACAAGAATCATTTTGAGTTTCTACCTATCAGAATTCAGAAAATCGGGGTCGTTCCAAGCCACGCAGAACCGCAGGATTGTGAAGACACCCATGAGTGTGAAGCCAATCGCGATCCCTAAGTGAGGAACGGCAAAGGGGATCCGCCATGCAGTAGTTGCCGCTAGCCTTGGGTAATCGGAAACCGCCTCATATATCATATAGAAAGCCCAATATGTTAGGAACATAAGGACTGCGATCTCTAGCATCATTACGAGATATGCAAAGAACCTGCGCGCGCGGATCGACGGCAAGAATGACGACAGAAAGTCAGCCTTGATGTGGGTCCCTTCCCAGCTACCTTGCGCGCCCCCAAGAAAGTACAACCAAAATGCGATCGTCAATACCCATTCCTCATAGGCGAACAGATCAGCTTGAAAGACATACCTCATGATAACGACTGCAAAAAACGTCGTCGCCAAAATTAAGCTGGAAAGAATAAGGATGTAGCGTTGCGCAATCAAAATTGCGCCCAACGTCTTAGATTTAGGCTTTGGCAATTCGTTCATTCGGCCTTCTCCTGAAGAAAGAAGGCTCATCCAAATAAGATTGGATGAGCCTAAAGCATTTTATTCAATGTCACGCTTAAGTGCGTCCATCAGTTCCGAACCAAACGTTTCCTCTAGAACTGGCCAAGTAGAAGAACGTACATGAGCCGCAATAGCGCCGCGCTCCTCGTCAGAAAGATGTACGATTTCAACACCGGCTTCTTCCAGCTTTGTTAAGAATTCAGCGTCTTTTGCCTCAGATTGGTCAAATGATGAAAGCGCCGCACTGCTAAATGCAGCCTCTACAACAGCTTGCTGCTCTGCGTTCATCTTATCCCAAACACCGTCGCTGATGTAATAGCCGGTGGTCTCAACAAAGCTGTCATAAGGGATGTAGTAATTAAGAGCATCACGCCACATTGTGTAGTTAGCTTCTGGCGTGCCGCCGATTACGCCATCAACAATACCTTGCTGCAACGCAGGGAACACATCCCCCCAATCGATGGTGGTTGTGTTGAACCCTAAATCAGCCGCCGTCCGTTGGGCAACATTGGCGGACCAAACACGAATTGTCATTCCCTTGTCGCCGACGGTGGTTGCGTTATCAGGCAACTTCGAAGCGCCGACACCAACAAAGCCTTCACCCAGGAGACCGAGCAGCTTTATGTCCTGTTCAGCAAGCAATCCTGAAAAAGCTGTGTAGTAGTTAGATCCCGGGCTAAATATGCGCCGCATCTGTTCGTAACTTTCAGCCAGATAGGGGACTGAGCTGATTTCAAGTCGTGGATCATTGGTTGGATAGATAAACGTATTCCCAATGTCGATTGCGCCCTTGCGCACGTCGCCGAATACCTGCTCGCCAGAGCCCAGTTGATTTGCTGGAAATAGCTGTACCGTGATGCCAACACCGGCTGATTCCAGCTCTTCTTTGATCTGCCCTAGCAGAATAGTGTTGGTGTGGTCTGGTGCGTGGGTGCCTGCGATCCGCAATCTGATGTCATCAGCAAGAGCTGAAGAAGCCAATAGCATTGCAACGCTAGCACCAAGCGCGGCGCGCCTCGTAAGTGAATTAAATAACATCGTTTTTCCTCCCGGTTAACAGAAACTTCTTGTATGACCTAAGAAACACACTTGAATCATACAATAAGTGTATTTATACATAGTTGGACGACGAATGAACGTCAAACAATTTCTTAGATAGAGCTCAGACACATGAACATTACCTACGAAAATAGCTTCAATTGTATGTCGTACAATGCTACCATTGCCGGAGAGTTACTTAAGCAAACCGGAGAAGCCATGTTTGAAGATCTACTGAACGCCGAAAGTGACGTTCCCGTTTACAGAAGGCTTGCAGATCGCGTCTTGGAGTTGATCGCATCAAAGCACCTTGTTCCAGGTGACCGCTTGCCGCCTCAACGAGAAATTGCACGCACGGCTGGTGTCAACCTTACAACGGTGACGCGCGCCATTGCAGTGCTGCATGAGCGGGGCGTTATCGATGGTCGCCCGGGCAAGGGCACGATTATAGTCGCACCAAAGACATTTGTTAGTCCACGTTCTGGCGTCTCAGGGGATGAAGGATATTGCGATCTTTCTATCAACCGCCCCGCAACGGACGCCTACTTGCGCGCTCTACAGACGATCCTTCCGCACCTTTCAGAAGATCCGCGTTTTGAAGGCATACAAGATTACTACCTTCCTGAAGGTCATTTCGATGTTCGAGAGGCGTTAGCCAATTGGATGTCAGACGCTACGGGGCACAGCGATCCAGATCGTGTCGCGGTGGTTAATGGTGCGCAGCATGGCCTTGCTTGTGCGCTCGGGGCGGTTGCAAATTCTGGGCAAGTTGTTCTTGCTGATTCAACAACCTTTCAAGGTTTTATATCGCTATGCGCTTTACGGGGTGTGGTTCTGAAGCCGGTAGCGATGGATGAACAAGGAATGATCCCAGACGCTTTCGCTGAAGCATGTAGGCAGTTCAATCCTACCGCCGTCTATTTGATGCCAAACTATCACAACCCCACGACCATCACGCTCAGCCCTGAGCGGCGAGAAGCGCTCGTCGCGATCGCACGTGCGCACAACGTGATCATCATAGAGGACGATGTCTATCGCCCCCTCATTCGTAAGCCAGTTGCATCAATTGCATCACTGCATCCGGACATCACTATTTATGTGACTAGCTTGTCTAAGTGTGTGGCGGCAGGTATTCGACTCGGCGCTGTTTCCGCGCCGCGCCGCTTGTTGCGCGGCATCAACGCATTCCTGAAAACCAATTGCTGGAGCACGAGCTTTGCCACTGGATTGATGGTCGTGCAGCTTATTGAGCAGGGCAAACTGTCATCTATCATTGCAGAACAAATGACCGAGTTAGAGGTCCGTCACAAAATTCTGACAGAAAACTTGCCATCAAAAAACCTTCACAGCCAGCCGACCGCGCCGCATGCTTGGTTAACGTTGCCTGAGCCATGGCGCGGATCCAGCTTTGCACGTGCGGCCCTTTCTGAGGGTGTTTGCGTCCTTTCAAGCGACGCTTTCACAATCAGTCGAAACCAAGCTCCCGTGCACGCGATCAGGCTTAATCTCAACGCAGCTCGCTCGCGCGATGAACTGGCAGATGCAGCCAAGACGCTTAATGGCCTTCTTGAAGGCGGATTCCGAAATGTGAATATCGATGCTTAAAATTGATCAAAAATGCCCGCAACACGAGATACTCGTTATCGGAGGTGGCGTGATTGGTATGAATATAGCTTTCCGTCTGGCAAAAGAAGGCCGCGAAGTTGCTCTGATCGAACCGAATGATCTTGGGATGGGTGCGTCATATGGCAATGCTGGTACGATTTCGGATTACGCCACGATTCCTGTTGGAACACCAAACGTCTTGCGTAATCTGCCAAACCTATTCCTAAATCGGAACAGCCCACTATCGGTGCGATATCGCACATTGCCAAGCTTGCTTCCGTGGCTGCTTGAATTCACGTATCAAAGTCTTCCAGCCCAAGCGGAAAGCAATGCCGAGCGCATTGGTCGATTGCTTAGTGGTGCCAGCAATATGTGGCAGGAACTCAGTGCTGAATTGGGCGCATCTCAACACTTACATAAGCGCGGTTGCCTGTACTTGTATGAGTCTGAAAAGGCATTCGCCGCTGCAAAGTACGACGAAAGATTACGACGCGAAAATGGCGTCGAGGTAGAAGCGATAACCGCGCAAGAGGTTCTGGTGCACGAACCCAACCTGCAATCATTTGAAGGTGGCGCGCACTACTTTCCAAATGCGACAAGCATTGATGATCCTGGTGCCGTCATGAAGATATTTGCTCAAAATCTAGCCGAATTAGGGGTAACAATCTACCCGACGTCAGCAGTATCGATTGACGACAGCAGTGAGAAAAACGTCAAAGTGTTTTGCAAAGATCAGACTTTGGAAGCGTCCAAAGTAATCATTGCTGCTGGGGCTTATTCAAAACCGCTCGCAAAGTCAGTTGGCGAAAATGTACGCTTGGATACCGAACGCGGCTATCATCTTGAATTCGATATGGACACGCCGCCTGTTTCGAGGCCTGTCTGCTCAGCCAAACGCGGTTTTTACGCTTCTCCGATGCGCGGGCGCTTAAGAATTGCAGGGACGGTCGAGTTGGGTGGACTATCGCTGCCCAAAGTCGAACGTCGTTTAAAGGTGCTTGAACGTGGCGCACGCGAGATGTTCCCAGAACTTGGTGAACCAAGCCGTTCGTGGTTCGGCTTTCGTCCATCGATGCCTGACTCTGTTCCTGTCATCCGCTCATCAAAGCGCAACAAGAATGTGATCATGGCATTTGGCCATGGCCATATCGGGATTACTCTTGCACCCGCAACAGCGCAAATTGTTAGCAATATCGTTTCCGCGAACCATTAGATTTACAGAAAGTTGCAGCTAAAATGACTCATCCAGTAATGCTCATGAACACAGAGGGCCCATCCTCGGCGGTCGTTGTTTGCGAACATGCGAGCAATTTTATTCCTACAGAATATGGGAATTTGGGGCTGGATAAGCACGCTGCGACTTCACACGCAGCTTGGGATCCGGGCGCATTGGGTGTAACCCGGCGATTGGCAAAGGCGCTGGATGCCGTTGCCGTGACCGGCACGATTTCACGTTTGGTGTGCGATTTGAACCGCCCGCCATCTGCACATGATGCCAGCACGCAAAAGAGTGAGCTAATTAAAGTTCCCGGAAACGTAGGGCTTTCAGATGAGGAACGCGCGGAACGCGCAGCTAAGGTTTATGAACCATTTAGGAGAACATTGGCGGCACAAATTTCAAACACATCGCATCCTGTTTTGATCACAGTGCATAGTTTTACGCCAATTTATCACGGTAAGCAGCGGGATGTTGAGATCGGTATATTGCATGATGCTGACGCTCGGTTGGCTGACGCAATGATTGATATAGCTACACAACACACCAGCATGAACGTTCAGCGCAACGAACCCTATGGTCCAGAAAATGGCGTAATGCATACGCTGCGTGAACATGCGGTTGCTTCGGGTCATCTGAATGTGATGTTAGAAATCAGGAATGATCTGATTGCGCAGGAAAATCAGCAAATTCATGTCGCGAAATTTATCGCAACTTGGATATCTGAAGCGTTTAATACGATGGGTGTTGAAGGTGATGTTCAATGCAAAATCTGAGCAGTGCCACCCTATTAGAAATTCAAAAAATGGAGATAATATGTCTGGCACACTGAGTTTTGACGATCTAAAATCCCGCGTCGAAGAGGGTATGATTGATACTGTCATCGCCTGCCTTGTTGATATGCAGGGACGGTTGATGGGCAAACGATTGGTTGCTCAATTTTTTGTTGATAGCGGCTGGGAAGAAACCCATTGCTGTAATTATCTTCTAGCGACTGATCTAGAGATGGCCACACCCGATGGATACGCTTCTACATCGTGGGAAAGCGGATATGGCGATTATGTCATGAAGCCGGATTTGGACACCATTCGATTGGCACCGTGGCAAGAAGGTTGTGCGCTCGTTCTGTGCGATGTTTTGGACCATCATACGTATGAAGAGGTGCCGTTTTCACCGCGTGCAATGTTGAAAGCGCAGATCGCGCGGCTTGAGGAAAAAGGTTTCTCGCCAGTGACTGCGACCGAATTGGAGTTCTTTCTTTTCCAAGGCACGCATGACGAAATTAACGCGAATGGGTTTCGCGATCTGAAACCGATTTCGAACTACAATGAGGATTATCACATCTTCCAGACGTCCAAGGAAGAATATGTGATGCGACCCGTCCGCAATACGCTTTTGGCGATGGGAATTCCTGTTGAAGGATCAAAGGGTGAGGCCGAGGCCGGTCAGGCGGAAGTGAACATCAGATACGCTGACGCAATGTCGACGGCGGATCACCATACGCTTGCAAAACATGCGATCAAGGAGATTGCGCATCAGCATGGGGCAGCCGCGACGTTCTTGCCGAAGTGGCATAAAGATCGGGTTGGAAGTGCGTCGCATATTCACCAGTCGTTATGGCAGGACGGCAAAAATGCGTTTTATGACGCAGATCGCGAGATTGGTAAGTCCGAATTGATGGACCACTACATCGCGGGTTTGATGAAGTACGCCGCGGATTACACCTATTTCGTCGCACCTTATGTGAACAGCTATAAGCGTTTCGCCAAAGGCACATTTGCACCGACGCAGGTCGTGTGGTCGGTCGATAATCGTACTGCGGCGTATCGGTTGTGTGGCGCGGGTAGCAAATCCATTCGCATCGAAGTTCGCACACCGGGGGCGGATATGAATCCGTATTTGGCGCAGGCGGCGATTATGGCCGCTGGGCTAAAAGGTATTGAGGAAAAACTAGAATTGGGCGCACCGTTCAAAGGTGACGCCTATGCAGATGATACGAAACAACACATCCCAAGGACGCTGCGCGATGCGCGTGAAGCTTTGGTTGCGTCCGATATGTTGCGTGATGCGTTTGGTGATGAAGTAATGGCCCACTATGCGCGCGCCGCTGAAGTGGAAATTGAAGAATTTGACCGCGTGGTAACCGATTGGGAAATCGCACGCGGCTTTGAAAGGGCTTAAGAAATGACGATCACTTGTATTTCCCCGATTGACGGGTCGGTCTATGCGACCCGCGAAGCGTTATTGCGCGCGGCGGCTGATGATGCCGTGGAACGCGCGAAAGCAGCGCAAGTTGCGTGGGCAGAATTGCCGTTGAAGGCGCGTATTTCACTGGTGCAGGCGGGTGTCGCACGCATTGGTGAGATGAATGATGAGATCGTGACCGAGCTTGCTTGGCAAATGGGTCGCCCCACGCGCTATGGCGGTGAATTCGGTGGGTTCAATGAGCGCGCGAGCTATATGGCGGATATTGCTGAGGACGCGCTTGCACCGATTGAAGTGGAAGACAGCGATGCGTTTCGGCGCGTGATCAAGCGGGTGCCGCACGGTGTTGTGCTGGTCGTGGCCCCCTGGAATTATCCGTACATGACGGCGATTAATACCGTCGCACCCGCTTTGATTGCTGGGAATACGGTTGTCCTGAAACACGCATCGCAAACGTTGTTGGTTGGTGAGCGGTTAGCTGCTGCGTTTCATGAAGTTGGTGTGCCTGCTGACGTCTTCCAAAACGTATTCTTGGACCACCAGACAACGTCTGAACTCATCGCGGATCGCGCATTTGGATTTGTGAACTTTACGGGTTCTGTCGGCGGCGGCAAGGCGATGGAGCGCGCGGCGGCGGGTACATTTACCGGCGTTGGACTCGAGCTTGGTGGGAAAGATCCAGGCTATGTCATGGACGATGCTGACGTGGACGCGGCCGTTGTTACGTTGATCGATGGCGCGATGTTTAATTCCGGTCAGTGCTGTTGTGGGATCGAACGGATTTATGTCCATGAGAGCCTGTTTGATACATTCGTTGAAAAGGCCGTGGCAATCGTGAACCGGTATAAGCTGGGCAACCCGTTAGACGCAGAAACAACGCTTGGACCGATGGCACATGTCCGGTTCGCAGAAGAAGTACGTGGCCAAACTGCGGAAGCAGTCGCTGCTGGTGCAACGGCTCATATTGATCCGGCAAAGTTCCCTGAAGATGGAGGTGCATATCTCATGCCTCAAATCCTGACGAATGTTGATCATTCAATGCGCGTGATGCGCGAAGAAAGCTTTGGCCCAGTTGTCGGGATTATGCCGGTTAAAAGCGACGCGGAAGCGATCGCACTGATGAACGATAGCGACTTTGGCTTGACTGCTTCGCTTTGGACACAAGACCCTGTGCGAGCCGAGGCGATTGCCGATCAGATTGAAACGGGGACGGTGTTTATGAACCGCGCCGACTATCTTGATCCCGGTCTGTGCTGGACAGGATGCAAAGATACCGGACGCGGTGGGGGTCTTTCCGTGATCGGATACCACAACCTGACACATCCAAAATCATACCACTTGAAGAAGGCTTAAGCTGATGAGTTTAAATGCAAACTGGTCCTACCCGACCAACATTCGTTTTGGCGCTGGCCGTATCGTTGAAATCGCTGAGGCGTGTATTTCCGCCGGTATTCGCAAGCCCTTGCTTGTGACCGATCGTGGTTTGGCCAGCATGGAGATCACGCAAAGGACACTTAACCTGTTGGAAGCCGCTGACTTAGGCCGTGCGATGTTCTCTGATGTTGATCCGAACCCAAACGAAAAGAACGCCGAAGCTGGTGTTGCTGCATATAACGCAGGTGGGCATGACGGTGTTGTTGCGTTTGGCGGCGGCTCCGGTCTTGATCTTGGAAAACTCGTGGCCTTCCTAGCTGGGCAGACCCGTCCGCTTTGGGACTTTGAAGACATCGACGATTGGTGGACTCGTGCGGACGCCGATGCGATTGCGCCGATTGTGGCGGTGCCAACAACAGCTGGCACAGGGTCCGAAGTGGGACGTGCATCTGTCATCACCAATTCCGTGACTGAACAAAAGAAGATCATCTTCCATCCAAAGTTCTTGCCTGCAGTCGTTATATGCGACCCAGAGCTCACGGTTGGTATGCCACCGTTTATCACGGCTGGAACCGGTCTCGATGCCTTCGCACATTGCGTTGAGGCATTCTGTTCGCCGCACTACCACCCTATGTCGCAGGGTATGGCGCTGGAAGGCATGCGTTTGGTCAAGGATTACCTACCACGTGCTTATGCCGACGGTACCGATCTGGAAGCGCGCGCACATATGATGAGTGCTGCCGTCATGGGCGCCACCGCGTTCCAAAAGGGCCTCGGTGCAATCCACGCACTGTCACACCCGATTGGCGCGATTTACCACACGCACCACGGCACAACGAACGCGGTTTGTATGCCTGCGGTATTGCAGTTCAATAAACCAGCAATTGAGGGTGTATTGAGCGAAGCCGCGAAATACCTTGGCGTCGAAGGCGGGTTTGACGGCTTCTGTAAGTTTGTGGATGAGTTGAACGCGAGCCTTGGTATTCCAAAATCACTGGCGGAGCTGGGCATTGAAAACCCTGATGTGGATCGCATCGTCGCAGGCGCGCTGATCGACCCAAGTACCGGCGGAAACCCAATCAAGATGACACCCAAAAATACGCGTGAATTGGTGATGCGGATTTCGTGAACTGGACCTGTTGTGGGTTGATGCTGCTCGTTAACCAGATCAAGAAAATGCGCGGTAGAATTTGATCTATATTTAGCCGAAGATGACATAATTTGCACATATATTGTAGTATAAAATCATCTATATTGATCGAACTCATGCGTAATAAATTTAATGCAACAGTCCCGGATCAAGCAATCGGGTCAAGGTCGCGAAGGTTCAAAGTACGGAACCAAAGACTACCTCGAAACGAAATACGTCTGCCTTGGTGGAATATCTTCATAAGAACCTTCCTGTTTCGGCCTTTTCCTGGGGTTGGGATGACTCCGGTGAGTGATCTCTTACTTCGGGCACTCACCGGTCCTTTTCTGAAGGTATGCACCCGCCAGTTTCACACGAGCTATTACTTAAGAACTTTAGCTAGCGAAAAATAAAAATGACCTTACCACAGTCCGCAAAGAAGACTGCCAACATGTCTCATTATTTCATTGAGGAATCGGAAACTCAGAGTACAGTCATTGGATGGCGATACATTTGGAACGATGGTCAAACACCGACGTGTTTGCGAAAAACATCACCTCAAATTGTAAGGTTCGGTTGATCTCTGTGAAGTGGGATCACTTGTTCGGACAGTTTTACAGCCTAACTAAGATTTGATCTAGTTGGTTTTATGCCGCTTTTCGTTATCGTTCTGTGCCAAAGAATACGTTGTCTGGAGTTCTCTTGTCGAGGGAGGTGTGTGGTCACTCAGTATTGTAGAAGCTGATCCCGTCTTTGATCACCCACGCGGGTAAGATCGCGGTTGGCTTTGAGCCTTTTTGAACGCGAGGAGATCTCGAGGGGACTGATCTCGGATTTCAATGGCTGCTTCGGTGCTGTCTCTTATAC
>OJHH01000354.1_pt1 | contig 15428 bp, 15 predicted proteins | sample 1594911 | NCBI WGS metagenome assembly OJHH01 (sample SAMN05416787, study PRJEB24817) | seawater metagenome | isolation source: Sea water | place: Canada:Atlantic | collected 2013-11
GTGGCGATTCTCTTGTCACTTCCATTGGGAATCTTGTTGGCGCTAGCCCGTCAGTCCGACCTTCCGATTATCAAATATTCCGCTGTGACCTTCATCGAGGTTATCCGTGGTGTTCCATTGATCGTTTGGCTGTTCACAGCGTCGTTGCTGCTCAACTATTTCCTGCCAAAAGGCACGAATTTTGACTTGATGCTGCGTGTGATCATCATGGTGACCCTGTTCTCTGCTGCCTATATTGCAGAGGTCGTGCGCGGCGGTTTGGCCGCTTTGCCAAAGGGGCAATATGAAGGCGCAGACAGTCTTGGAATGTCTTACTGGCAGTCAATGCAACTGATCGTTTTGCCGCAGGCCCTAAAAATCTCGATCCCTGGTATCGTGAACACGTTCATCGGTCTTTTCAAAGATACGACCCTCGTGGTGTTCATCGGTTTGTTTGACCCAATCGGCTTGGCAGGTGCAATTCGTGCCACCACTGATTGGAACGGCATTTACTGGGAATTGTTCATCTTCATCGGCGTGATGTTTTTCATCTTTTGCTTCAGCATGGGCCGCTACTCACTTTACCTGGAGAACAAACTCCAGCGTGAACATCGTTAAGGAAGGGCTGAGATATGTCTGATACAACCGAACGCACAATTGATCGTAGCAAGCTTCAGGTTTCTGACGAGGTTGCGATTGAAGTCACTAACATGAACAAGTGGTACGGCACGTTCCACGTTCTGCGTGACATTAACCTGACTGTTCAACGTGGCGAACGCATCGTGGTCTGTGGCCCATCTGGATCCGGAAAATCCACGTTGATCCGTTGCATGAACCGTCTGGAAGAGCACCAGCAGGGTCAGATCATCGTCGATGGCACCGAGCTATCGTCAGATTTGAAAAACATCGACAAGATCCGGTCAGAAGTTGGCATGTGCTTTCAGCACTTCAACCTGTTCCCGCATCTGACGATTTTGGAAAACTGTACGCTGGCTCCGATCTGGGTGCGTAAAACACCCAAGAAAGAAGCCGAAGAGATAGCGATGCACTTCCTTGAAAAGGTCAAAATCCCTGATCAGGCGATGAAGTATCCGGGTCAGTTGTCCGGTGGACAGCAACAGCGTGTGGCGATTGCCCGTTCGCTTTGCATGAAACCACGGATCATGTTGTTCGACGAACCAACATCCGCGCTTGACCCAGAGATGATCAAAGAGGTGCTCGACACCATGATCGAGCTGGCCGAAGAGGGCATGACCATGATTTGCGTAACCCACGAGATGGGCTTTGCCCGTCAGGTGGCCAACCGCGTAATTTTCATGGACCAAGGTCAGATCGTGGAACAGAACGAGCCAGAAGAGTTCTTCTTGAACCCGAAATCAGAGCGCACACAGTTGTTCCTGAGTCAGATTCTGGGCCATTAAACTGTTAAGGTTTGAAAAGGCCCTCGTCTTTGGCGGGGGCTTTTTTGTGCCTAATCGGCTTCGCGGCCTGCAGCCCCGATAAGGTCGCGTGGAACAACAAAATCCACAACGACGCCGCTGCGGATGCTGACTGGGCCGTTGAAATCAATCACCGTCGTTGCACAAGTTGGATAGTCATCAAACCGGCGATGATCCGGCGCTTTGACCGACACGGCGCGCGCCAGCATGCCGATGCCAGGGTTATGCGCGATGATGGCCACGCAGCCGCTCGTGTAGCGCTGAGCGAGGTCCAGAACGGTATCAGGGGAAGCATGGTAAAGCGCGGGCAAATAGTCGACGCTTGGATCGCCATTCAAGCATGGTAGGATCAGCTCGGTAGTCTCAACAGTGCGCGCCGCGTCGGACACTAAAACATGGTCGGGTTCATGTCCCTTGGCTTGCAACCATGTCCCGATTGCGCGGGCCGCATCACGTCCGCGTTTGTTCAACACGCGTGCGTGGTCATCTTGGAACGGGTCGTGCCAGCTTGATTTCGCGTGGCGGATCAGAATCAAACGCATTAGTGAAACGCTTCCATATGAAATGCCGCTTGGGCTGAAAGCCGCAGGTCTGCACCAACAGGGCAGGCGCGGCGAGCTTTGCAGCCGTCGGACAAGCATGACGCTCCTTGCGGGGCGTTCAAGTGCGATTTACATGCGGCTACATCGTACCCTTGCGTAAATGCCCCGACCGGACAGGCAGTTTTGCATGGTGCATCACAGCTCATGCAGGGCAGAATAGCCGGCGCGGTTTGACGGTTCTCTGGTATCCAAACCGCTCCACGATACGACGCAAAAAGGCCGGATCTTTCATGCACAAGAAACCCAATCGGCGATGCCCATGCGCGGCCAGTGCGCAACGCCCATGTGTAGAAGGGCAAGAACGGAGCGTCTCCAAAGGGATAGTACGCGACACCTTTGGCTTGGTCGGCAACCACGTCAATAGTCCGGCGAGACCAGCGGTCCATCGGATCAGGGGCGCCGTCGTTATATTCGAGCGTTTGGATGAACATCGGCCAAAACGCAGGCTCATCAGGGCCAAGCAGCACGAGGGTGCCATGGGCGTGGGTTAGTCCGTCGGATGGCATGATCGTGCAATGGCCCATCTCGATCAGGCCGGTGCCAGCAAGAATTAGATCGCTCAAGCCTTTGGCTCGCGGATCAAAGACCCCGCACCATGGTCGGTGAACAGTTCCAGCAGGCATGCATTTGGTGCGCGTCCGTCTAAGATAACGACGGCCCGCACCCCTTGGGCGATAGCATCAAGCGCGGTTTCGGTTTTTGGGATCATGCCGCCCGCAATTGTGCGATCCGCGATCAAATCGGCGACTTGGGTCGGCGACATTTCGGTTAATACAGTGCCGGATTTGTCTTTTACGCCAGATACGTCGGTCAGCAGAAGCAAACGATCTGCCTGCAATGCTCCAGCAATGGCACCCGCTACAGTGTCCCCGTTCACATTAAACGTCTCGCCATCACGGCCCATGCCTAGCGGGGCAATCACAGGGATAGCTTTGGCCGCGTGCAGGTCACGCAGAATCGTGACATCAATGTCCGCTGGGGTGCCAACAAGACCGAGCGCAGGATCGGTTTGATCGCAAACCATCATATGCGCGTCTTTGCCAGACAGGCCGACGGCCTTACCGCCCTCGTCGCTAATGGCCTGTACGATGCGGTTGTTGACCTTGCCAGACAGGACCATTTCAACGACGTCCATTGTGGCCTGATCGGTGACGCGCTTGCCGTTTACAAACTCGGACTTGATATCAAGTTTGGCGAGCATCTCGTTGATCATCGGCCCGCCGCCATGCACCACAACGGGGTTCAAACCAACCTGCTGCATCAGCACAACGTCGCGCGCAAAACTATACATGGCCTCGTCGCTGCCCATCGCGTGGCCGCCCAATTTGATAACGACAGTCGCACCCGCGTAGCGCTGCAAATAGGGCAGGGCCTGCGACAGGGTGGCGGCGGTGGCGATCCAATCTTGGTTCATCTTGGGCGTCCTTCGTTTCATGCGATACCGGCGATAATGGCCCGCAGCGTTTCGATCCCGTCGCCTTTTTCAGAGCTGGACAAAATTAGTTCTGGATAGGCAGCAGGGTGCTTGGCCAATGCGGCGCGTGTTTTCGCAAGCGATTCATCAAGCGCGTCGCCGCGCAATTTGTCGACCTTGGTCATGACAACTTGGAACGTCACAGCGGACCGATCCAACAGCGTCATGATCTCTTCATCGACGGCCTTAGCACCATGGCGGGCATCGATAAGCACGAAGACACGGCGCAGCGTCTGGCGGCCCGACAGGTAATTCTTAAGCAAGCGTTGCCATTTTTCAACGACGGCCACAGGCGCATTGGCAAAGCCGTAGCCCGGCAGATCGACAACGTAGATGTCGCCTGCGGTGAAAAAGTTGATCTCTTGCGTCCGGCCCGGCGTGTTGGACGCGCGCGCCAAACCTTTGCGACCCGTCAATGCGTTGATCAGAGTGGACTTGCCAACGTTCGACCGACCCGCAAAGCAAATCTCGACGCGGTCCGCATCGGGCAGGCCATCCATCGCAACGACCCCTTTGAGGAAGTCGGTTTCGCCCGCAAACAAAAGCCGCCCTTTTTCAAGCGCATCTGGTTCTGGCGTTGGTGCTTCAATGAAACGGATTTCCATATCAATTTACTTTCAATTTGTCGCCAAGGTTGACGGTACCGCCTTGGATGACTTCGGCATAGACGCCAAAATTCTGATGATCCCAATTGTCGCGCAAAACGCGCAGCGTATCGACGTCGCGTTTGCCGGTCGTTGGGTTTGCGGCGGTGTGGTTGCAGCGGATCACAGGGGCTGTGACCCGTAAAATCGTATCACCGATGGTAACGGTGTTGCCGACCCAATTCCATTCGGACCATGCATCAAAGCCGTCGACCCAAATGTTGCCGCGCCAGCGTTCAAGCGCAAACGGCAGGTCGATCTTATCTGCAACAGCTGCATGGCTGGCCATGTTCATAATCGACACAGACGGGAAATCAGTATCAGTGAGCCCCTGTCCGGGAAGATGCGCAATCGCGTGTGGGATGCGTTTGTCTGCGGGGCAAATCGGCATGACCCATTTGATAAACCGCGCCGTATCGACTGTGTCATCCGGGCGAAAAGTGATTTCTCCCAAGGCCTCGTGGCGCAATGTGACCGAGGCGGTTGCCTCGTCCAAAGTCGCCCATATCCCAGCAAGATCAGGGGTCAGGTTCCCAATCATGAAGTTGCGGCAAAAGACCCAAGCAGGACTGGCGTAGTCAAATTTAGTATCGGCGTGGGCCACGGCCCAGTGGCGATCCCATGGTATGGTTTGCCCTGTGATCAGCTCGACAGTGCCCAGTGCCTCTCGGCCGTGGCTTTTGATCGGATACCGCCACAGAGATGCGACGGTCCCCATTTATTTACCCTTCGGTGCTTTGGGGTCGTTCGCGGCCTTGTCTTTGCGCGAGAAGCTTTGGCGGATGTTGCCAAAAACGTCAGGTTTCGCGCCGTGGCTTGCCATGATCAGATACTGCTGGATGAACGTAATCGTGTTGTTCGCAATCCAGTAGATGACCAAGCCGCTGGCAAAAGAGCCGAGCATGAACATGAAGACCCAAGGCATCCAAGCAAAGATCATTTTTTGCGTCGGATCAGTTGGTGCGAGGTTCAGCTTTTGCTGCATCCACATCGAAATACCCAACAGGATTGGCAGAACACCAAGGCTGAAGATTGCAAAGATGCTACCGACCTCTGGCACGCCCCACGGGAGCAGACCAAAGAGGTTCAGGATCGATGATGGATCCGGAGCGCTCAGGTCTGTGATCCATGCAATCCAGTTGGCGTGGCGCAATTCAATCGTGACAAAGATCACTTTATACAGCGAAAAGAAGATCGGAATCTGCAAGAAAATCGGCAGGCACCCGGATGCGGGGTTCACCTTATTCTCTTTATACAGCTTCATCATGCCTTGCTGCATGGCTTGTTTGTCGTCGCCAGTCCGCTCTTTAAGCTTTTCCATCTCTGGCTGAAGCTCTTTCATTCTGGCCATCGACACGTGTGATTTGAAGGCAAGTGGCAGAACCAGCGCCTTTAGGATCACCGTAAGGGCAATGATCGACCAGCCCATGTTGCCGATATAGATGTTGAGCGTGTGCAGCAGCCAGAAAATCGGCTTGGTCAGGAAAAAGAACCAGCCCCAGTCGATGCTATCAAGGAAACCGGTGACGTTTTCTGCTTCCTCGTAGTTGCGGATTGCTTCCCATTCTTTGGCGCCAGCAAACAGACGGGTCGTGACGGTTGCAGTTGCACCCGCTTCAACGGTCTTGATTGGCATGACAGCTTCGACTTGGAACAGGTTACGCGACGCGAAGTACTTGCTGACCGACCGGAATGGTTGCGCCTGATCTGGGATCAGCGTCGTCATCCAAAAGTGGTCTGTATAGCCAACCCAGCCGTTTGCAGTCACGTCGATGCGTTCGGCTTGGGTGCCCTCACGGTCGTCAATGTCATAGTCTTCGATCTTGCTGTATTTGGTTTCTTCCAGCTCACCGTCCGACATTCGGACCATACCTTCGTGAAGGATAAAGAAGTTTTTCAAGTAGGATGGTTCGCCGTGGCGGCGAAGCAGGCCGTAAGGACGGGCCGAAATTGTTGCACCAGTGCCGTTTTCGACGCTTTGTTCGAAAGAAAACATAAATTTGTTGTCGACGCTGACCGTGTTGCGGAATGTCAGGCCAGCGCCGTTGTTCCAGACCAAAGTGACAGGGCTATTAGGCGTGAGTATTTCGCCGCTTTCCACGGACCAAAGCGTTTCTGGGCCAGGTACTGCATCGGCGGCAAGGCCGTCGGCCCCTGCCCAACCGAAGGCCGCGAAATACGCATCGAGCTCACCGACGGGGCGCAGCAAACGCACGGTTTCGGCATCATCGTCTAGCGTTTCACGGTATTGGCTTAGCCCGAGGTCATCGATGCGACCACCGAGCAAGGACAATGAGCCGGACAATTCAGGGGTCTCAATGGCGACACGTGGAACATCGGGGGCAGGTGCCTCTGATGGTACGGCGGCGATTGCCGCTGTATCATCTTGGGCCAAGGGGACCGCACTATCGGTCTGTGCAATGGTTGTTTCTGCGCCCGGCAGAATTACTGTCTCTTCTGGCGGAAACAGCCAAAACCAAGTGAGGATCACGAGGAAGCTTAGCACCGTTGCTAAGATGAGGTTCTTGTTCTGGTCGTCCATCTGAAACTGCCCACATCAAAGGAAAATATGAAGGTCGTTCAACCCCCGTGGGGGCCAAACGTCAAGCTGTTTTCAGTGATTTAGCCCAGATGCGCAAGCTTTGTGATGGCTTATGTGATGTCTGCGCTAATTGATCCGCCGATTTGTGGGCTGGTGTTGATCAGCAACGTCTGTCGGAGCGGGCTGATAGGTCTGCATCCAGTGGGTAACATCCTTGAAGCTGGCTGGGCGGGCGAGGGCGAATCCTTGCATATGCTGACATCCCATCTGAGCGAGTTGATCTTGTTCTTGAGACGTCTCAACGCCCTCTGCGAGGGTCGAAAGCCTAAGACGTGCAGCCATCGTCAGAATTGCCGCGATCATATCTTGTTGTTCCGTATCGCGGTCAACGTTCGTGATGAAAGAACGGTCAATTTTAATACGTTGTATGGCGAATTTTCGGATCGATGTTATCGACGCATGACCTGTTCCAAAATCATCAAGGTCAATTCCGCATCCGATTGCCGCTAGGCGGCTCAGGTTGGTTTCTGTAATCCCATCTTTACCTGTTACGACGACTGTCTCTAGGACCTCAATAACGAGTCTTTCAGGCGCTAATTCATGGCGATCCAATTCCATCATGATGTGGTCAACCAGGTGCGGGTTTCGCAATTCACTATTGGACATGTTGATCGAGATGGCAGGTACATGGATGCCGTCTTGGTCCCACGCTGCCAAAGCGGCCAACGCATCGGATAGCATCCGCTGGCCTAGGCGTTCCATTAGGCCGAATTTCTCTAAAATCGGCAGAAAGTCGCAGGGTGGAATTAACCCGCGTTGTGGATGCAGCCACCGCGCAAGGGCTTCGAGCCCTGTTAACGCGCCTGTCGTCAAGTCGATTTGTGGTTGGAAAAATGCGGTGATTGAATGGTCGTCCAAGGCCGTTAGCACCTCATCACGCAAACCGTTGGACGTGATTATGCGTTGATGCATTGCTGGTGAATAGCTACGAATCGTATTGGGTCCGTCGCGCGACGCTTCCAACTGCGCAACGCCCGCTGCGCGGAGAAGTTGCGCACCGGTAGGCTTGTCCAGACGGGAGGCCAGAGCGAACCCAACAGACGCCGTGACGTGCAAATTACCCTGTGCGAGCATGATAGGTTCGGCCATTGCACGCTGAATGCTTGCCGCAAGTTGAATAGCGCCTGCGAGGTCTAAGCGGCGATATGGTGTTAACGCGATCGCGAAGCGCGGCCCTTCTAGTCTCGCTGCGACATCTGAGGCCTGCAGCAAGTGCCGCAGACGCTTGCTGGTCTCCAGCAAGATGCCTTCAATGAGATCACAGTCATATATTTCTTCAATTTTACGAAAATCGTCAACTTCAAGTACCAGCGCGGCCGATGCAAAACGTAAATCGCGATTCGCTGCTAAAGAACGTGTCAGCGCAGCCGTGACTTTGTCGCGGCCCCCGAACCCTGAAATGATGATCGGCTTTCGAACTAATTCGATGAAGCCCTTTTGTACTGCGCGTTCTGCTGCATGCCAAAGGGCTACTGCCACACCTGAAATGTGGCGGCGTATTGCCTTATGCATGAAATTTCCCTCAACCCTTTCAAAACTTGCAGCACTCCTGCGCTACGATTCTTGAACACTTTAGTGCCTTTTTCGTGTCCAATTTATTAACGGGAAAGTAGTTTTGAGTTTCCTGCGTCCATCAGGGTAAGGGGCGATGGTCGCACAGCTGCCTTTTGAACCAGACCAAGCCCATCCGTTCGTCATGGAACGTCATTATCTGGCTGGAGATGCGCGTCAGTCAGGGACGTCGTCGATCCCTGAACCACCCCAAGGGTGGCAGCGACCTATGCGCCGCGCCGCGAGCCAGCCACCTTTGATCCCGCCATGTTTTTTCAACGCTTCCACGGCATAAGCTGAACAGGTTGGGTGATACCGACATCCATGCCCAACCCAAGGCGATCCAATGGTGCGGTAGGCGCGGATAGGAAGGGACAGGATATAGGCAAGAGGGCTCATGCGTGGACCTTTGCCAGTGCACGGTGCAAGTCCCGCAGCAAGTCTTGAAAGGGGATGGAACCGGTTGTCGTATTGCGCCCGACAAGTACATAGTCCCAGCCGTCACGCCCCAAAGTAGGTAACGTCATACGAGCTATTTCGCGCAAGCGTCGTTTAGCACGGTTACGGGCCACGGCGTTGCCTACCTTTTTGGAACAAGTGTACCCGACACGGATGCCGGTTGCCTCACCGTTCATCCGTTTACGCGCCTGCAAGTGCACACCAGTGGTTCCCTGCCGCCGTGCATTTGACGTCCGTACGAAATCGGCCCGTTTGGTCAGCGTGCTGATCTTTGGGCAAACAGAAACCGCCGCTGGACCGACCAAGGTACCAGCGATATCGCTAACCTCGGATGCCATCGGCGGTTTCAAATCGAATAACCGAAAGCGGCGCTTACGCGCTAAGCTTAGACCGGCCTTTGGCGCGGCGGTTATTCAAAATGCGACGTCCAGCTTTTGTAGCCATACGTGCGCGAAAACCGTGACGGTTCTTACGAACCCGGTTGGAAGGTTGGAACGTGCGCTTCATAGCGGTGTCCTTTGGTTAATGGCCAAAACCCAAGAAAAGGGATTCGAAGCCGGTCTACAATTCAGACCCTGCCAATAGAGGGGGTCGGCGGGCCTGTCAACGCGCAAGGCGGAGTCAAACTGCAACAATTCACACAAAGATTACACTTCACACGTACCCAAATGTTACAGTGATCACGGAATGTGACTGTTAATAAGGAATATGGCCCCGTGTTTCATCAATGGCGCGTGAGCGGGCTACAACAATCATCCCATAAGGTCCATCTAGGATGCAACACGACGCGTTCATCTAGTAGAAAGTCCACTCCTATGTTCGACACAAAACTAATTTTGCGGCTATCGGCATTGGCCATCATTCCGATCGTTGCATTTCTTTTGCGCGACTATTTGACATTTGACGCATTGGCCGAGAATCGCGAGGCGCTGATTGCATTTCGCGACGCCAATTATGTAATGACAGTACTGGCATTCATCGGTGTCTATATCCTGATTGTGGGCTTTTCGTTACCCGGAGCGACCATTGCCACGCTGACGGGCGGCTTTCTTTTCGCCACCTTCCCCGGCGTTTTGTACAATGTGACCGGTGCAACGGCAGGCGCGACTGCAATTTTTCTCGCGGCCCGCTGGGGTTTCGGTGAAAAACTAGGTGCCAAGCTGGAAGGATCTGAAGGGATCGTCAAAAAGATCAAAGATGGCATAGATGAAAATCAGTGGTCTATGTTGTTCCTGATCCGGTTATTGCCGGCAGTTCCGTTTTTTCTGGCCAACTTGATCCCCAGCATTTTAGAGGTCCCGCTGCGCCGATTTGTGATTTCTACGTTTCTAGGCATCATTCCAGGCGGCATTGTTTTTACCGCAATTGGTGCGGGCTTGGGCGAAGTGTTCGCGCGAGGCGAGACGCCGGACCTTGGCATCATCTTTGAACCAGCCATTTTATTTCCGATTTTGGGTCTAAGCGCGCTCGCCGCCCTTCCGATTATAATTAAGGCCGTTCGCGGCAAGAAAGGTCTATAAATTATGAACCGGATCAAAACAGATTTATGCATCATTGGTGGCGGCTCTGGCGGATTGTCCGTGGCCGCGGGCGCGGTCCAGATGGGGGCGACGGTTGTCTTGATTGAGGGCCACAAAATGGGCGGCGATTGCCTGAACTATGGCTGCGTGCCGTCCAAGGCATTGATCGCGTCGGCCAAACAGGCGCATGCAATGTCGCATGGCGCGAAATACGGTGTCGCGGACGCGGTTGCATCGGTCGACTATGCGGCTGCCAAGGACCACGTGCATGATGTGATCGCCACGATTGCCCCATTGGACAGCGTAGAGCGATTTGAAGGTCTTGGCGTGACCGTCATCGAAGAGTTCGGGCGCTTCATCTCGGAAACCGAAGTGCAGGCTGGTGATACGATCATCGAAGCCCGCCGTTTTGTTATCGCGACTGGCTCTGGTCCGTTTGTCCCACCTATCGAAGGGTTGGACACGGTCCGGCATTACACCAACGAAGACATCTTTGATCTGCGCATCAAACCGGACCATTTGATCGTTATTGGCGGTGGTCCGATTGGTATGGAAATGGCGCAGGCGCACGTGCGGCTTGGGTCCAAGGTAACTGTCATTGAGGGAGCCAAGGCATTTGGTAAAGACGACCCGGAAATGGCTGCGATTGTGATCGAGAACCTCAAGGCCGAGGGCATTGTGATCGTCGAGGAAGCCCAGGCCAACAAGTTCAGCGGCAACGGCGACCTGATTACAGTGCACACACCCAAGGGTGATTTTACAGGCACCCATCTGCTGATGGCCGTTGGCCGCAAAGTGAACATCGAAAAGCTGGACCTTGAAAAGGGTGGCGTCGCATTTACGCGCGGTGGGATCAAGGTCGGCGGCAATCTGCGGTCCGTGTCAAATCGTAAAGTCTATGCTGCTGGCGACGTTGCTGGTGGGCTGCACTTTACACATGTTGCGGGTTATCACGCGGGCGTTCTAATCCGGTCGTTGCTATTCGGGCTGCCAAGCAAGCAAAAGACGTCGCACATCCCGTGGGCTACTTATACGGACCCAGAGCTGGCACAAGTCGGCTTGACCGAGGCACAAGCGCGCGACAAGCATGGCGATAGGCTCGAGGTCGTCCGCTTTGATATGCACCATAATGACCGTCTAATCGCGGAGCGTAAGAACAAGGGCCTGATCAAGGTCATGGTCGTCAAAGGCCGCCCAGTTGGCGCGTCAATCGTCGGGCCAATGGCAGGCGAATTGATTGGCATGTGGGCGATGGCGATGGCGAATAATTTGAAGATGTCCGCCGTGGCGAATACTGTGCTACCTTACCCAACAGTAAGTGAAGTGAACAAGCGCGTGGCGGGTGCGTACTTCAGTCCGCGCCTGTTTGAGAGCGATATGGTTAAGCGGGTTGTGCGGTTCGTTCAGCGCTGGTTGCCATAAGTAAATGGGTGACGATATTGAGTAAGTTGGGGGCACATGCTTAACACACTTTCGGGTCGATTTCTGATCCTGACGACGGTCTTTGTCATGTTGGCAGAGGTGTTAATTTTTGTGCCTTCTGTCGCGCGGTTCCGCGAGGATTATCTGTTGGCGCGGTTAGAGCGTGCGCAGATTGCGTCACTGGCGTTAGAAGCCGACGACATGATCACGCCTGCGCTTGAGGCTGAACTGCTGCGCAACGCAGAAGTCTATAACGTGGTGCTACGGCGCGATGAAATCCGTCAATTGGCGCTGTCGTCGCCTATTCCGTCGCCCATTGATGCAACTTTTGATATGCGCGACCCGACGGCGATGATGTTGATCTCGGACGCAATGAAGACGTTGGTGAACCCGCAAGAGCGGATTGTGCGGGTCATTGGCAACCCTGTGCGCGATGGTGGTTTGCTGATCGAAGTCACGATGGACGAAATGCCCCTGCGGTCTGCGATGGTCGATTATGGGCTGAATGTTTTGGCCCTGTCGGCGGTTATCTCGATTATCACTGCCTTGTTGTTGTTTGGAGCCGTCCAGTACCTGCTCGTGCGCCCGATCAAACGCGTTGTGGGGCATATGCAAAGTTATGCCAAGGCACCCGAAGACGCCCGCCGGATCATTACGCCATCTGCGAGCGTCACCGAATTGCATGACGCTGAGCTCGCGTTGCAAATGATGCAAACCGAATTGACCAGTGCGCTTAAGCAAAAGGAACGGCTGGCGCAATTGGGCGGGGCAGTGGCCAAGGTCAGCCACGATCTACGCAACATCCTGACATCCGCGCAACTGTTCACTGACCGGATCGAAGGGTCTGATGATCCACTAGTGAAACGCATGGCGCCTAAGCTGGTCGGGTCTATCACGCGCGCGGTCAACTTGTGCGAATCGACGCTTGCTTTTGGTCGTGTTGATGAGCCTGCGCCCGTTCTTACCCGTGTGAACCTTGCCAGTATTGTCAGTGACGTGATCGACAGCGAACGGCTGGCGGCTGGCGACTTTGATCTTTCGTTTTCGGAAGACATCCCAGCTGGCATGACCCTGCGCGCAGATGGCGAACAGCTGTTTCGCGCCATATTCAATCTTGTGCGCAACGCACGTCAGGCGATTATGGCCACCCATAAAGCGGGGGAAATTAACGTCGAAGGCTATGAAGACGACAACGCCTGGTGGATACGCGTAACTGATACAGGCCCAGGCCTGCCACCACGGGCGCAAGAACATCTGTTCCAGCCGTTTCAGGGGGGCGTGCGCAAAGGCGGCTCTGGTCTTGGCCTCGTGATTGCGGCGGATCTGGTGCGCGGGCATGGCGGACGGCTAGAGCTGTCAAAAACCGGAACAGAAGGCACAACCTTTGTTATTCAGTTGCCCAAAGCAGATCTTGCTCTTGCCCCTGTGGAGGAATGAAGAAAATTCGCATTTAGCCTTGCATCAATCGCGCGGCCCCGCTAAATGCAGCCTCACAGTGGATTGGTAGCTCAGTTGGATAGAGTACTTGACTACGAATCAAGGGGTCGGGGGTTCGAATCCTCCCCAGTCCACCATAAAAAGCCGCTCCTTCGGGGGCGGCTTTTTTGATAAGTCTCTGATATGTTTATATTATTGTGTCCTTTGCGTCTCCGGGGGCGTGAGGAACACTCATATTTTGCTCCACATTTTGCTCCACATTTTTGAATTTAGCTCTAAAAATTTTGTATCTTATGTCGTGATTTTTCACGTCAAAACATGGATGAGATCTTAGATATTCGTTCATCTAATTCCAAAAGCTCACTGTCCAGGTATCATGGTTTGGCGAGATCAGGATTGACAACAAGCGTCAAAGAAAGTCAGTGGGTAAGCGAAGACTTGTCACGTTATAATTGCATAAATCCTGAAGGATACAACCTTGCCAGTTCAATACACCCCATCTCAAAGCGAACTCGATAAAATAGTTGGACCGACGCATGTCCCTGGACTTTATGTCGTTGCGAGGAAGAACGGGGTTATCCATGGTGGTGAAAAGGCAGAAGACCAAGCTCATATTTTAGAGCTGCAGCCTATCCTTCAGCAATCTTTCGGTAATTGTGACGAAGTAATTACCATTGAACTTGATGACTCTGGCAATTGGCGCGAAGTTTAAGCGCTTTTTTGCTCCTTTCCCAAGTTTATAGTTCCCCATGGGATATTAATACTGTGCGACGCGAGGTGCGGTCGTCCGCCTTAGAAGGCGGGGGGCGTATTTACTTGTCGGGGTAATCAAAATGGGTTGTAGCCTAATTCCCAATTTGCCGAGTAAGTGGATAATTCTGCCAATCCCGGCCAAGTGGATCCAACCACAAGAGTAACGTCGCGAGGCATTCAGCCGTCGATTAAAGCTGTGGCCAACGTTCTTCAGGCGCCGGTGTAGTATTTATCCATCGTGGGCTTTGCAGTCCTAAGCGTGGTTTGTTCACCTAGATTGCTTCGAAAGTGGAGAAGAAGGTGGAGATGAGGGTGTAGGTAGACGTCAATCTGAGCCTGCTTCGTCCAAAAGTCGGGACTCAGGTAGTGGCTACTGCGCTGGAAACCTTTACATCGCTAAGGTAGCCTCTGAGAGAAATGCCTTAAGTTGAATTAAATGGCTGCTTAAGATGCAAAATTTAAATTGAAGATTATGCGGAGCATAAGGCATGAACGCCGTTGAGATCGAAGAAGCAATATCGGAACTGGCCGAGCAACCTTTTGATATTGAAGAATTTCCTTTCGCTTTCCTCATGGCATTTGGAAACAAGGACACGACGATCAAAAGACTGCGCGATGGTGCATCGAACAAATCTGATATTGGCGGAGTTCTTCAAACCAATAACATCCATCTAAAAGCATGCGCAGTGGGGCAGGTTGCACTGTCTCTCGAGGATCTAAAAGATAGCCCGGTGACAACTAAAGCTAAAGCGAAGTTCGTGCTGGCAACCGACGGCATCGAACTCGAGGCCGAAGATCTCACTACAGGCGAAACGATTGCGTGTCGCTTTACTGATTTCCCTGATCACTTCGGCTTCTTCCTGCCGCTGGCAGGTATTTCGACCGTCAAACAAATCCGCGAAAGCGCCTTTGACATCCGCGCCACTAGCCGCCTCAATCGCCTTTACATCAAGCTGATCGAAGACAACCCCGAATGGGGCACGTCCACTCGTCGCCATGACATGAACCACTTTATGGCGCGGCTGATCTTCTGCTTCTTCGCCGAAGATACAGACATTTTCAAAGAGCCCGACCAATTCACCGGCACGATCGACAAGATGTCGGACCGTGACGGCTCCAACACGCATGAAATCATCGGCGAAATCTTCCGCGCGATGAACACGTCCATTCCCGATAGAGCAAACGCCAAGCTTCCCCGCTGGGCTGATATCTTTCCATATGTGAACGGCGGCCTATTCTCGGGCAGCACCGAGGCGCCGTGCTTTTCCAAGATTGCGCAGCGCTACCTCAGCCATATCGGCAGCCTTGATTGGACGCAGATCAATCCTGACATTTTCGGATCGATGATCCAAGCGGTGGCCGACGACGAAGAGCGCGGCGCGCTAGGGATGCACTACACATCGGTGCCAAACATCTTGAAGGTGCTCAATCCGCTGTTCCTTGATAATCTACGCGCCGATCTTGAAGCTGTAGGCAACAACGCCCGCAAGCTGGCTAACCCTGTCTCTTATACACATCTCCGAGCCCACGAGACCTCTCTACATCT
>OJHH01000356.1_pt1 | contig 15312 bp, 16 predicted proteins | sample 1594911 | NCBI WGS metagenome assembly OJHH01 (sample SAMN05416787, study PRJEB24817) | seawater metagenome | isolation source: Sea water | place: Canada:Atlantic | collected 2013-11
GATCTACACCTCTCTATTCGTCGGCAGCGTCAGATGTGTATAAGAGACAGGCAGACACTGGCATGATCATGAATTCTTGGATGTCGATCGGGTTGTCCGCATGTTCGCCACCGTTGATGATGTTCATCATTGGCACTGGCAGAACGCGCGCGGATGTGCCGCCGATATAGCGGAACAATGGCTGACCGGAATATTCTGCGGCGGCTTTAGCTACTGCCAATGATACGCCTAAAATTGCGTTGGCGCCAAGACGGGCTTTGTTCGGGGTACCGTCCAGTTCGATCATCGTCATGTCGATGGCCACCTGTTCGGTCGCTTCAAAGCCAAGGATTGCTTCGGCGATCTCGCCGTTCACCGCAGCCACGGCATCAAGCACGCCTTTGCTCAAATAGCGGTCCTTGTCGCCATCGCGTTTTTCAACGGCTTCATGGGCGCCAGTGGACGCACCTGATGGGACTGCGGCGCGGCCCATTGTGCCGTCTTCCAAAATCACATCGACTTCGACAGTGGGGTTGCCACGGCTGTCCAAAATCTCGCGGGCGTGCACGTCAACGATGGTGCTCATGTCATATTCCTTTGATTGGTTTTGCAGGTGTTAGCGGTAACTGTTTTGCGTTGGCTCAGTGTTTAGCCCGTTGTTGCCTGCGGCGCAATCTGGCTTCGCGCAGCAACGTATAAATGCCTGATGCGACAATGATCGCCGCACCAATAAGGGTGTAGCCATCAAGCGTTTCGCCAAAGATCAGTAATCCGGCCAAAAGCCCGAAAACGATCCTTGAGTAACGGAACGGCGAGACAAACGAAATATCGCCGATGCGCATAGCTGCGATAATGCAGTATAGACTTGGCACACCAACCGCGACGGCCAGTACACAAATGCCGGAAACAGCGATTGAAGGTATAACAGGCGATGCACCCGCCAAAATCAGACCGGCGACGCCGGCTGGAATTGCAGCAAGAAAGCCGATGACTGATAGCTGAATGGTGCTGATCGATTGGGTGATCTGCCGTGTTGCCAAGTCCCGGGCCGACATCGCAACAACGCCGACAACCGCAAGCAATGCTACGGGTTCAAACGATGAGCCAAAGGGCCGCAGTACAATTAGTACGCCGATCAAGCCGACCATAATCGCCATCCAGCGGCGCCAGCCAACCGCTTCGCCAAAGAACAATGCGGCACCCAGCGTGACCAATAGCGGGCTCGCTTGGATGATTGTTGTGACCAGTGAAATCGGCACCAATGCCAATGCGCTGACGAACCCAAGTGCCGCGATACCTTCGCATAACGCCCGCACGCCAGACGCGCCGCGCAGCATCGATAATGACAGTGGCTTTTGGCCGACAGCCAGCGCCCAGCCTGCAAATACCAGTGATCCGCCAAAGCCCAACATCATCAGGATTTGGCCAGATGGCAAATCGCTGGCCATGATTTTGATCAGGCTGTCCTCAATAGCAAAGCCAAGCATGGCAATCACCATCAAGATAGCGCCGCGCGTGTTATCCATTTGGTTTGGCCTTTATCGGCACACCGTAAAGCTCCAACCTATGCCCCATGAGCCGGTAACCCAATTTGGCGGCGATCTTTTCTTGCAGGGCTTCGATGTCGGGATCAACGAATTCGATGACATCGCCAGAATTTACATCAATCAGGTGGTCATGATGATCGCGGTCCGATGTTTCGTACCGCGCGCGCCCGTCGCCAAACTCGTGCTTTTCCAAAATGCCGGCTTCTTCGAACAGCTTGACCGTCCGGTAAACTGTTGCCAATGAAATGCGCGGATCAGCGGCAGAGGCGCGATTGTACAGCTCTTCCACATCGGGATGGTCTGTCGACACCTCTAGTACGCCTGCAATTGTGCGGCGTTGGTCTGTCATGCGCAGCCCGTGGGCCTCGCAGCGCGACAAGATTGTAGATCTGGACATGGCAAGCGCCCCCGAATTGAATGTTGATCTTCGTTTAAGACGGGGCCGCGATAATGGCCAGCCCTGTTACATCAGTTCTGGTGCACGCCCCACGCGCTCGGCCAATCTAGCGACCGTTAAACCCTGCACAACGATCGAGAAAATCACCACGATGTATGTGGCTGTCAGGATGATGGGTTTCCATTCGCCGTCCGGCAAAGACAGCGCCAAAGCGACTGAAATTCCACCTTTCAGGCCGCCCCATGTCATAATCGGGATAACACCCTTACTGAATGCACGAAATGGTTTGAGCATGAGGATTGGCACTGCCACAGCTGCAAGGCGTGCAACAAGCGCCAGCGCAATCGCCGCCACACCGGCCGTCAGATAGGCGAAATCAAAGGCCACGGCGAACACCTCAACGCCGATCATTAGGAACAAAACCGCGTTTAGGATTTCGTCGATCAATTTCCAAAAAGCATCAACGTAGCGGCGTGTTTCTTCGGACATGCCGTATTTCGAGCCTACATCGCCGATCAGCAAGCCCGCGCAAACCGCCATGATGGGCGCAGATACATGTAAGTAGACGGCCAATTCATAGCCGCCAAACGCAAGTCCAAGCGTAATCAGGACCTCAAGCGAGTAATCATCGATCCGGCGCATCACGCGAAATGTAAGCCAGCCAAGCACAAGGCCAAGCACCGCGCCACCAAGCGCCTCTTGCACAAACAATTGCGCCGCACCGGACAGCCCGCTGCCGTGCGCATCGCCGTGTGGAAACGCGATCCCGATCAGCACAAGGAACACGACATAGCCGACGCCGTCATTAAACAGGCTTTCGCCCGCGATCTTTGTTTTAAGTGATTTTTCGAGGTCGGCTTCACGTAGTACACCAAGCACGGCAACTGGATCAGTGGGCGAAATGAGTGCACCAAAGACCAGTGCAATCAACAATGGCATGCCCGTGAGCCATGAAAACCCGATGCCCACGATGACGGTCGACAGGCCGATCCCGATGGTGGCCATGAGCATCACGACCACCCATTCGCGTTTCAAATCCGATAGTTTGACGTGTAGCGCACCTGCAAACAACAGCAAACCCAACATGCCTTCGAGCAAAGCTTCGGAGAAGTCGATCTCGAGAACCGTGGATCGGACCGCCGCTGCGACGCCAAAGCTGGGAAAGGCATAATCGAACAACAACACGGCGAATGATGCCAGCAAGGCAACTATCAGAATGCCGATAGATGGGGGCAGACGCAGGAACAAATAGTTAATCGCCCCAAACGCCCCAGCGAGCACAATCAAAAGCGATGCGATTTGCAGAATTGTCATGTGAGGCGTTCCTTGACCCGTTTGATCTGACTTAACACGGGAAAACAGGGGCCGCTAGGACCGCCACTTTGGCCATGCAGCCCAAGTACCACCCAGTGGTCTCAGCGTGGCCCCAGCCCTGACCTTAAAACGGGTTAAACCTGGATTGTTTACGCTGTCGACCGTGCCCATATCCAACCATGACAGATTGCGTTTTGTGAAGTTTTCGATGGCGCCATGCAGCAACAACTGATGGGCGTTGTGCGTGCGCCCGACGGTGTCGGTCCAACCAAGTTGATAAGTGACGGTCTTGCCGTGTTGTAGAAAAATCATGCCTGCGACAGGGGTGTTGTTGAGATATGCAATGCTGACGTGCGCGCTTTTGGTGGGCCAGCGCCGGATGACATCGTGTGGTAAAGCTTTGAATTTTCGTGACTTTTGTTGCACTAAGTCAGCATTCAAAAGCCATTGATCTTTGGTGTTGCTAAATGGACGGTGGCAGGTCGCAAGCGGGCCACGCTGCGCATTATGCAGCGCATTGCGCCATTTTACATGATGTTTGACGTGGCTTCGAAGGTCAATTTCGGCCACCGTTGCTGGTGTCATAATGCGGCGGAATCCCGCTTTGTGAAGTGATGAACCCGGCCCCACGTCAGGAGACAGCAGGCAGATACGGCGACCCGCGTTTTGTCTGATTTTGGCGAAGTCGACGTCTGCCCCAAGGCGCGTGGCGGCGGTAAATGGCCCGCGCGTTACCCAATGCACGCCCGACGTGGCGTCACAATGGGCAGACACGCCCATCGCGCAAAGTACGCCTGTGTATTGCGTCGATTGTTGAAGAGCACTTCTGGTCATGCCTATCGTTAAACAATTGGAAACCTAATGAGTGGTTAATGGGGCGATGAAACAGCCAACAACCCGCCATTATGCCCCGCCGCCGCAGCCCACCATATTGGGGGCCGCGATTTTTGCGGCGGCGGTGTCATTTCCAATTGGTATAGTCATGATCTTGATGGAGCTGCTGTTGTTTTAACCCAGTTGAACCAGTGCATGGCGCTTTTTACCAGCACTTAGTTTCATGGGTGTTGCCAACATGTCTGCCGTCACCATCATGCCCGCATCTGTCAAAGAAGCATCGTTCAAACGTGCGCCATTGTCAGCAATCAGGCGCTTGGCCTCTTTGCCGCTACCGGCAAGGCCAGCTTTGACGAAAATTTGTACAATCGACATGCCGTCATTTAGATCACCTGCCGTCAGGGTAAGCGTCGGCAAATCGTCGCCAATGCCACCCTTTTCGAACACTTCGCGGGCTGTGGCTTCGGCGGCTTTGGCAGCGTCCGCGCCGTGCAGTAGGGTTGTCACCTCATTGGCCAGAATGATCTTTGCCGCGTTGATATCTGCCCCTTCAAGCGCACCCAATCGGTTGCATTCATCGACTGGCAGCTCTGTGTAAAGCTTAAGAAACTTGCCGGTATCCGCGTCGGTCGTGTTACGCCAGAACTGCCAAAATTCGTAGGGGCTCACCAGCTCGGCATCGAGCCAAACAGCGCCAGCCGCCGATTTGCCCATCTTTTTGCCGTCAGATGTGGTCAGCAATGGCGACGTCAGTCCGTAAATCTCTTTGTTCAATACACGGCGCGTCAAGTCGATCCCGTTGACGATATTGCCCCACTGATCGGACCCACCAAGCTGCAACAGGCAGCCATATCGACGGTTGAGTTCCATGAAATCATAGGCTTGCAAGATCATGTAGTTGAATTCGAGGAACGACAGCGACTGTTCGCGATCAAGGCGCGATTTGACGCTTTCAAACGCCAACATCCGGTTGATTGAGAAATGCCGCCCGATATCGCGCAAAAAATCGAGGTAGTTTAGATTATCCAACCATTCGGCGTTATTTAGCATCAACGCCCCATTGGGCGCGTCATCATAGGTCATATAGGCGGAGAAAACGCGTTTGATCCCAGCGATGTTCTCGTCGATCTTTTCAGCGGTCAGCAAGGGACGTTCATCGGCGCGAAACGATGGATCACCGACCTTGGTCGTGCCTCCACCCATCAAGGTGATCGGCTTGTGCCCTGTCTTTTGTAGCCAACGCAGCATCATGATCTGAATCAGCGATCCGACATGCAATGATGTCGCCGTCGCATCAAAGCCAATGTACGCTGGCACCACGCCTTTTGCGAAGGCTTCATCCAAGCCTTGATAGTCGGTGCAGTCGGCCAAAAAGCCACGGCTTATCATCACAGACATAAATTCTGATTTTGGGTGGTATGTCATCGCATTTTTCCCTGCACAAATATCGCCCCAACCTATAAACGCATAGCAAGCCTAAGGGAAAGCGGATGTTTCGATGCTAAAGAAAACGGGAACGATTGCGGCATTGGGCGCGATGTCGGGCACATCTTTGGATGGTGTCGATGCCGCCATGGTGCACACCGACGGTTATGTTATCTCGGGGTTTGGTGAAACGGCGTATCGACCTTATTCGGCGCCGGAGGCCGCGACGTTAAGGGCCGCGTTGGGCCAATGGCCAAATGACGGCCTCACGGATACAGCCGAGCTGATTGAAACGGTGCATGCGCAAGTTTTGTCAAGGTTTGATGGTGCAGACGTCATTGGTTTTCATGGTCAGACGTTGGCTCATGACCCAGCAAATGCCCGCACGCATCAATGTGGTGATGGCCAAGTTTTGGCAGACGTGTTGAATGTGCCTGTCGTCTGGGACTTTCGCAGTGCGGACATGACACTTGGTGGGCAGGGCGCGCCTTTGGCACCGTTTTATCATTTTGCATTGGCGAAATGGATGAAGGCCTGCGCCCCAATCGCGTTCCTTAACATTGGTGGTGTTGGAAACCTAACATGGATCGATCCGACGAAACCTGCACCAGAGACTGCGGGTGCGTTGCTTGCGTTTGACACAGGTCCGGCGAATGCCCCGATCAATGATTTGATGATGGAGAGACTTGGCCAGCCGTTTGACGATGGTGGTGCTATTGCTGCAACGGGCACAGTTGATGATCGGACGATTGCGGATTTTCTGACCCATCCGTATTTCAACCGGATGCCACCAAAATCGTTGGACCGCGATGCGTTCGCGGGTCTTTCATTGGCCGCGTCGAAATTGAATACCGCTGACGGCGCGGCGACATTGACGGCTGCGGTTGCGATCAGCGTGTCCCAAGCCATGAGTTTTTGCCCGACTGCACCGACAAAAGTACTGGTGACGGGTGGCGGTCGCAAGAACCCGACTTTGATGAAGATGCTCGCGGCCGGATTGGACATGCCCGTTGTTCCAGTCGAGGACGCAGGCCTTGATGGTGATATGTTAGAGGCCCAAGCGTTCGCATATTTGGCCGTGCGTGTCGCGCGCGGCTTGCCGACGTCATGTGAGGGCACAACCGGCGTACGCGCTGCCGTTTCTGGTGGCACGATTAGCCGCCCTTTTGGACCTGTTGGCAGCAATAATCTGACGTTAAAGGTATAGCGTTTAGGTGAGCATGGCATCAACATCTGCACCGGACATCGCACTAGAGAGCGCGGTAAAGTCGCCGTTTCCCAGCATTGCCCGCCCCGCATCAAATATCGCCTGATGCGTCACGCGCGCCAATGCAGACCCAAGCGATAGCCGCGCTGCACCCGCTTGCGCAAACGCGGCCAAGTTGTGTTTGGCATAGGGACCCGCGACCAAAACATTTACAGGCTTGTCGGTCGACGCACAAATGCGCGCAACATCCGCCATTGACGGCGGCATCGGCGCGTAAAGGCAATCAACACCGACTGCGTCAAATGCCTGCAGTCGGCGAATGGCCTCGCTGGTGCCGTAGGCTCCAGTCATAATGCCGTCCGCCCGCGCGGTCAGGACAAAACCGCGCCCAACGCCGCGGGCTGCTGATGCCGCAGCCTTCATCCGTTCAACCGCAAAATCAAAATCATAGGGGGTTCCGGCGGGAAATTGAATGTCTTCGATGCAAATACCGGCAAGGCCCGCTTCGGCTGATAACCTGACCGTTTCCGCACATGTGTCAGGATCATCGCCAAATCCGTTTTCAAAATCACCCTGCACAGGCAATGTAGTCGCCGAACAAATGTCCTGCGCATGGGTCAATGCCTCGTCGCGCGTAACCGTGCCGCCGTCGGGTCGACCGAGCGAAAATGCATGTACGGCTGATGAAGTTGCCAAGGCCTTAGCTCCCATGTGTGCCATCATTTTCGCCGATCCAGCGTCCCAAACATTGGCAAGAATAAATGGATCACCTTTGACGTGCAGCGCACGGAATGTCTCGCCGATTTGTGTCATCGTTTACCCCCCTTTAAGTACATGTCTTTGCAAAGGCGACCAGCCGCGTTAGCGCGTCGGTATAGGCGTCGTCGTCAATGGTCATCGCTACGCGGATATGACCAGCAGCGGCCTGACCAAAGCTTTCGCCGGGCATGGTTGCAATCATTTCCGCATCCAACAGCGCGTTCGAAAACGCTTCGCCACTGAGCCCCGTTGCGCGGATGTCCAACATGGCATACATGGCGCCTTGAATAGGGACGGCGCGCACGACGTTTTGGCCAGCAAGTGCTGCAATCGTTAAGGCACGGCGGCGTTGAAATGGCGCTCCGACTTCGGTTTCGACCTGTGGCCCTTGATTAAGCGCAAATGCGGCGGCGTCCTGAATGTAACCGGGCACGCCATATGTCGTATGGGTGCTCAAGTTGATCAAGCCGTCGACGATATCTGTGGGCCCACAAACCCAGCCAATACGGCTGCCTGTCATCGCGTGGCTTTTGGACATCGACCCAATCACCAGCGTGCGTTCGGCCATGTCTGGCAGAGCGCGCGGGCTGATATGGTTGCCGTCCCAGATTTGCGTATCGTAAACCTCGTCCGAAATCAGCCAAAGGCCGTTGTCGCGGCAAACGGTGGCGATGCCGTCCAAGGTGTCACGGCTATAAATGACGCCCGTTGGGTTGTTGGGCGAGTTTACCAAAAGCGATTTTGCATCGTCGGCGGCGGCTGCAATCACATCCGGTTGCGGCTGAAAATTGTCCTCGGGGCGGGTCTGGATAGGAACCGGAATTGCGCCTAGACTGCGGATCGTGCCCGGGTAGGTCGCATAATAGGGGTCAATATAAAGCGCGCGGTCGCCCTCGTCGCAAACAGCGTGATGGCTGGCAAACAGCGCGGCCTGACCACCTGGTGTGATCATGATATTGTCGCGCGTTGTTGGCACACCGGTCCGATCAGTTATCCGGCGGGCAACAGTGTCGCGCAGCGCATCTGTGCCAGGCACCATCGCATACCCCGTATGCCCGCCCATTGCAGCCTTATGCATGGCCTGCAAAATATCAGGATGGGTGCCAATGTCATGCTCGCCAATAGTCAATTCAAGGACAGGTTGGCCCGCGTCTTTCATCCGGCGGGCGCGGTAAAACACGTCCCATCCGTCAGAGCCGCCACCGGTGATATTTGTGATGCGATTTGATAATTTCATAAGGTGGATTGGAACGATAGCCGCCGCCTTAAGTCAACCCGCGATCTGCTTCAAATTGCGTGGCCCCGACCCATCTTTGCCCTTGGCATCGGCTGGATTGTAAAGTGCACAAGATTTCAGCGACAGGCACCCGCAACCAATGCAGCCATCCAGTTTGTCGCGCAGATCAGTCAACGCAGCGATGCGGTCATCAATGTCGCGGCGAAAGGTTTTGGATATGCGGGTCCAGTCGGCCTTGGTTGGGGCCTTATGCGGGGGCAATGGTGCGAGATGTGCCGCAATTTCAGCCAGCGGAAACCCTAGTTTTTGGGCTGCCATCACAAACGACAAACGGCGCAAGTCGTGTCGCCCGTACCGTCGGTGCCCACCTGCATTGCGCACAGGGGCCACAATACCGTGGGTTTCATAAAACCGGATCGCGGACACAGCTAATCCTGTCCGATCTGCCAAATCACCAATTGTAAGCCCTGCCATAAAATACCCCTTGATCTCAAGTTAACTTGAGGAATTAGAACTGACTTATGGCTGAATTAAAAGGAAAATAAGATGACCAAACTTGAACATGTGAATGTAACCGTGCCAAACCCGCACGTATCGGCGCAGATGTTAATCGACTTATTCGGCTGGCATATTCGCTGGGAAGGGGTCGCAATCAATGACGGGGTCACCGTGCATGTGGGCACCGATGACAGCTATATCGCACTGTACTCTGGTCCGGACCGAGGGCGCGATCAGACACCTGCGACCAACACTTATCAGCAACACGGTGGGCTGAACCACATCGGTGTGCTTGTCGATGATCTGGATGCAGTTGAGGCGAAAGTGAAGGCCATGGGCCTAAAAGCCCATTCGCACGCTGACTATGAACCGGGCCGCAGGTTCTATTTTCATGACGCGGACGGCGTGGAATATGAAGTGGTTTGTTACGCCTAAGGGCGCGATTTTTTGGGGAGGGCTTTGACGATGATGTCATAGGACACTTGCAAGCGGTGGTGCACTTCGTCTTGGCCTGCGTCAAAGCCCACCAAAACCCAAGATTTGTGGAAATAGGGGGCTTTGGTCGCTGCGCCTGCATCGATCAACATTGTGGCCGTCTCCGCGCTGTCTGTTTTGGCACAAAACCCTTCGATACGGTTGCCAAAACAAGCAAACATTTTGCCGCCTACTTTCCAGCTATCAAGCTCGGATGCAGGGTCAGCGGCGGTCGCACCTGCAAATCCGGCGCATATCTGATTGACGGTATCACGGTTCATGCCGCAAACATGGGGCAGCTAATTAGGATTTGCAATCATGACAATGTGGGTGGCGCTTTTGCGCGGGATCAATGTGGGCGGTCAGAAAAAACTGCCAATGACTGGTTTGGTTGAGGTTTGTTTAAGTTTATGGCCGCAAAGCACGCCGAAAACCTACATCGCGTCGGGCAATCTGATATTTGACGCGGCAGGCGACGCAACCACATTGGCGACCGAGCTTGGTGCTGCGATTCACGCCAAATTCGGATTCGAGGTTCTGGTTTCGGTGACCGAGGCGGGCGCGTTCCAGAAATTGGTCAATACCTGTCCCTACGCGGGCACCAACGGCAAAGGCGTGCATGGATTTTTCTGTTTCACAGTTCCTGATCCCAATTGGGACCACATCAACAAGTTGAAGGTCGGGGGAGAAGCCATTGAAGTCTATCATAATATCGTGTGGCTCCACACACCGCAGGGGATCGGAAAATCCAAACTGGCCAATGCCTTGACCGCGACGATGGGCCACGCGCCAATGACTGCCCGCAACATGAATACCTTGAATAAGCTGTCGGAAATGCTGGACGGCTGACCTGTTCGCTGCTACGAAACCGCTATGAAAAGCATACGCATCATTATTTGCTGCATTATTTCCGTCTGACATTTCTAGCGGGCTGCTCTTTCACGTTTCATATGAAGTAAGAAGTTGTTAAGCCCGCAGGCATCACCTGCGCGAGGCACCATGACCCAAATTCGACTGCACAACACCAAGACACGCCGCAAAGAAGACTTTGTACCGATTGATCCGAAAAACGTACGGATGTATCTGTGCGGACCTACGGTCTATGATCGCGCGCATTTGGGCAACGCCCGAAACGTGCTGATGTTTGACGTTCTGTTCCGCCTACTGCGGCACCGTTATAACAAGAAAACAGTGACTTACGTGCGAAACTTCACAGATGTTGATGACAAGATCAATGCACGTGCAGCCGCAAGTGGGCGCGACATTGGCGATATCACGGCCGAGACAATCGGCTGGTATCACGAGGATATGGATGCGCTTGGGGCGTTGCGCCCGACGCATGAGCCACGCGCGACCCAATATATCGCGCAGATGATCACAATGACCGAAGATCTGATCGAAAAGGGGCATGCTTACGCCGCCGAAGGTCATGTGCTGTTCGCAGTTGAAAGTTATGAAAACTATGGCGCGCTGTCTGGCCGGTCAATTGATGATATGATCGCTGGCGCGCGGGTCGAGATTGCCCCGTATAAGCGAAATTCGATGGATTTCGTGCTGTGGAAACCGTCAGGCGATGGCCAACCTGGGTGGCAAAGCCCGTGGGGCTACGGACGTCCGGGCTGGCATATCGAATGTTCTGCAATGGCGCTGGACCTGCTTGGCCCGTCATTTGACATCCACGGCGGCGGCAACGACCTGCAATTCCCGCACCACGAAAACGAGATCGCGCAATCGACCTGTGCAGGCCATGATTTTGCAAATGTCTGGCTGCACAATGAAATGCTGCAGGTCGAAGGCAAAAAGATGTCCAAGTCCTTGGGCAATTTCTTTACCGTGCGTGACCTGTTGGACCAAGGCGTGCATGGCATGGTGATCCGACTGGTGATGCTTGGCACGCATTATGGTAAGCCGATGGATTGGACCGACAAAAAGAAGGGCGAGGCTGAAAATGCCCTGCGCAAATGGTACGGTATCTTGCAAGGGCACGGGTTTAACCCTGCGTTAATCAAGGCACTAAAGGCCGAAGGTAAATGGAAAGCAGACGCCGAATTTGTCGGCGTGCTGGCCAATGACCTGAACACGTCTGGTGCTATTTCGCGGCTGCATGTGCTGGCTAAAAATAAGACCGCCGCGACGCTGGCTGGTTTTGCGCATGGCATGGAAATGCTTGGACTGGTGAACAACTGGGCAGATATCCCGATGTTTGACGGCGGTGAGGGCGGTGCGGATGTGGCTCCTGCGATTGCCGCCAAAGTTGACGCGCTTTTAGTCCAGCGGGCTGCGGCGCGGGCTTCAAAAGACTGGGGCTTGGCCGATGATGTGCGCGACATCCTGAATGCGGCTGGCGTGCAAGTCACTGATGTAGGCGGGCAGGCGACGTGGACTCCGGGCCCTGATTTTGACGCGGCTAAACTGGGGGATGCGTGATGACCAAAGAACGGCTTTACCTGTTCGACACCACGCTTCGCGACGGGCAGCAAACCCAAGGCGTGCAGTTTTCAACGGCTGAAAAGCAGCAGATCGCTACGATGCTTGATGATCTTGGGATTGATTACATCGAAGGTGGTTGGCCGGGCGCAAACCCGACGGATTCTGATTTCTTTGATGCAGCGCCAAAAACACGCGCAACCATGACCGCCTTTGGCATGACCAAGCGGTCTGGTCGGTCGGCTGGCAACGATGATGTGCTGGCCGCCGTGATGAACGCGAACACGCCTGCGATTTGTTTGGTTGGTAAAAGCCACGATTTTCATGTGACAACTGCGCTTGGGATTACGCTCGCGGAAAACACGGAAAACCTGTCGGCCAGCTTCGCGCATTTGGTGGCCGAGGGCCGCGAGGCGCTATTTGACGCGGAACATTTCTTTGATGGCTACAAGTCAAATCCTGCCTACGCGCTCGAGGCTGTTCACGCCGCATATGACGCGGGTGCCCGCTGGATTGTGCTATGTGACACCAACGGTGGAACCCTGCCACATGAGATCTCGGACATCGTTGGGGCTGTGATCGACAGTGGTATTCCTGGGTCGAATGTCGGCATTCACACCCATAACGATACCGAAAACGCAGTGGCGAATTCGCTGGCGGCTGTGATGGCTGGTGCGCGTCAAATTCAAGGCACGTTGAACGGTCTTGGCGAACGCTGTGGCAATGCAAACCTGACGACGATCATTCCGACATTACTGCTTAAAGAGCCATTTGTAAGTCAGTTTGAAACAGGTGTGACCCTTGATGCGCTGAAAGGGCTGCGTAAATTGTCGCGGTCGCTTGATGATATCCTGAACCGCGTGCCTGCCAAACAGGCGGCTTATGTTGGGGCCTCTGCCTTTGCTCATAAGGCCGGTTTGCACGCCAGTGCGATAGCCAAAGACCCCACAACTTATGAACACATCGACCCTGCGACTGTCGGCAATAGCCGCATTGTGCCGATGTCCAATCAGGCGGGCCAGTCGAACCTGCGCGAACGTCTGATCCAAGCAGGGCTTGCGGTTGAAAAGGGCGATCCGGCACTGGCCCGTATCCTTGACCGGATCAAAGATATGGAGGCACGCGGCTATTCCTACGACACGGCGCAAGCAAGCTTTGAGCTGCTGGCACGCGTTGAGCTTGGGTTGATGCCCACGTTCTTTGAGGTGAAACGGTACCGCGTGTCGGTTGAACGTCGCCGCAATAAACGCAACCAAATGGTGTCGCTGTCAGAGGCTGTCGTGGTGGTCAAAGTAAACGGCGAGAAGATGCTGAACGTGTCAGAAAGCCAAGGACCAGACGGCAAGGACGGTGGTCCTGTTAACGCGCTTTGGCGTGCTTTGGCCAAAGATTTGGGCCCATACCAAGACCTGATCGCAGACATGCATTTGGTCGACTTTAAGGTCCGCATCACCAATGGCGGCACCGAGGCGGTGACACGCGTTATCATCGATAGCGAAGACGGTCAGGGACGTCGTTGGTCTACTGTGGGCGCGTCGGCCAACATCGTGGATGCCTCGTTTGATGCGCTTGTTGATGCTATAAATTGGAAACTGATCCGCGACGGGGCCACTAACAGATGAGCCTGAACGCCTGCGCTGCACTTGTTGAACGCAGTGATCCTGATCGGTTCCGCGCCACCATGGCTGCGCCTGTTGCCGCGCGCCGCGTGTTGTTCCCGATCTATGCGTTCAACGTCGAAGTCACTCGCGCCCCTTGGGTCACTCAAGAGGCGATGATCGCCGAAATGCGATTGCAGTGGTGGCGCGACGCGCTCGAAGAAATCGGCGCAGGTGGGACCGTGCGCAAGCATGAAGTCGTTGACGCGTTGGCTGATGTCATCGATCCAGAAGCGACCAAAACCCTTGATGATCTGATCGCGGCGCGGCGGTGGGACGTTTACTCTGATGCGTTTGAAGACCGGACCCATCTGAATGAGTATATCGATGCAACCTCGGGGGCGTTGATGTGGACCGCAGCGCGTCTGCTTGGTGGAACCGATGAAGCTGGCGTGCGTACATTTGCCTACGGTGTCGGAATAGCGAATCTTTTGCGCGCCGTGCCTGATCTTGAAGATCGTGGTCGCAAACCGCTTGTTGATGGAACAGTTAGCGGTGTCAAAGCTCTCGCTCAAGACGGTCTGACGTCGTTACGGCATGGCAATGCGCCTAAAGCCGTCAAGTTGTCGGGCTTTCAGGCAGCACTTATTTTGAAACAAGCAATTGCTGACCCGTCCCGCGTCTCAAACGGTACGCTCGGTCTAGGCCCACTGCGGCAGACTACGTGCCTTGCTCGGATTGCGCTGTTAGGCTAATTTTGGCCGCGTTGTCAGCCAGATAAGCGCGCCACCTGCCAGCACCAAGAACGGCACCATCGCAAGGTTTACGGCCGTCCAGCCCTCCACGGCTGTACCGCCAGAGCAGTTCATCAATCCACCAGACGCCAGCGACGCGATAGTGACCATGCCGAACACGATCATATCGTTCATGCCTTGTACCACACCGCGTTCATGCGGAGCATGCGCGCTGGCCAGCATAGTGGTGGCACCGATAAAGCCAAAGTTCCAGCCAAGTCCAAGCAGGATAAGCGTGACATAGAAGTTACCTAATGCCACGCCTGACAAGGCCACGATTCCAGCGCCCATCAGGATCACAAGGCCCGCCGCGATGATTTTTTCGACGCCAAAACGTGCAATCAAATGACCGGTAAAAAACGACGGCGCAAACATGGCCAACACATGCGCTGACACGATGTCGTTGGCGTTGTTTTTGGTAAACCCACAACCTACGACGGCCAATGGGGTCGACGTCATCACAAGGTTCATCAATGAGTAAGTGACCATCGCGCAGATGATCGCAACGACTACACGCGGATCGCGCAACAACTCCAAACGGGTCCGTGCCTTAGGCGCGTTGGCGGCGATAGGCTCGCTCTTGTTGCCTTTGGGCAAGTCCAGCCAGAAGAATAATAGCATGCCAAAAATGTTCAATGCAGCCACAGCTAGATAGGTGCCCAAGAAAGGCACGACAAATGCGTCTTGTACCAGCTTATTCAATTGTGGGCCTGCGATTGCCGAAATCAACCCGCCTGCCATCACGTATGAGATGGCTTTGGGTCGGAACGCCTCTGATGCGGTGTCGGTTGCGGCCTGTCTCTTATACACATCTCCGAGCCC
>OJHH01000360.1_pt1 | contig 15207 bp, 14 predicted proteins | sample 1594911 | NCBI WGS metagenome assembly OJHH01 (sample SAMN05416787, study PRJEB24817) | seawater metagenome | isolation source: Sea water | place: Canada:Atlantic | collected 2013-11
CCTCTCTATTCGTCGGCAGCGTCAGATGTGTATAAGAGACAGATTGTAAAGTCATCCAACATCGGCACTGCGCGCATCGCAATGGACATCGGCGCAGAGCGTCAGCAAGATTTTCTGGCGTCACTTGGCTTCACAAAAGCCACACCAGTTGAGCTGTCAGAGGCCCCATCTGGCGCGCCTCTTTTACCGCAAAATTGGTCTGAAATATCAACGATGACAATATCTTACGGACACGGCCTGTCGTCATCGCCGCTACATTTGGCCGCAGGCTATGCATCATTACTTAACGGTGGCACGCGGGTTGAACCCACGTTGCTCCGCCGTTCCACACCGCAAAACGGCCCGCGTGTTGTTAGCGACGCGGTCAGCGCCCAAGCCCGCGATATGCTGCGCCAAGTGGTTGTGCGTGGCACCGCATCATTCGGCGAGGTTGCAGGCTACGAGGTCGGCGGCAAAACCGGTACTGCTGATAAGGCAAAAGAGAATGGCGGCGGATATTATGACGACAAAGTCATCGCGACATTTGCATCCGTGTTCCCTGCCAATGACCCTAAATATATCTTGATCGTCACCTTTGACGAGCCATCAGAGAATTCAGGCGCAGAACCGCGCCGCACGGCTGGTTGGACCGCCGTTCCTGTGGCCGCAGAGATGATCCGCCGCACCGCGCCTTTGCTTGGATTGCGTCCGCAAGTGGACACTTCAGAGCCGATCGGTGTAACACTCACCTCAAACTAATTAAGAGTGAGCAACATGGGCCAGCAGACGAAATCCTTGGCCGCATTGGGCCTCGCCGCGCAGTCAGGCCGCGATGCCCAGATTACCGGCTTGACGGTCGACAGCCGCAACGTAAAAACCGGCATGCTGTTCGCCGCTTTGCCCGGCACTGCGGTGCATGGGGCCGAATTTATCCAATACGCATTGCGCATGGGCGCTGCCGCGATTTTGACAGACCCCAAGGGCGCCGAGATAGCCGCGATTGAACTGGCCGCATCAGATGCCGCATTGATCATCGCCCAAGACCCGCGCCAAACATTGGCCCTGACCGCATCGCTTTGGTCGGGCGCGCATCCGCGCACTGTGGTCGCGGTGACTGGCACAAACGGCAAGACGTCGGTCAGCACATTCGCGCGCCAAATATGGGAAGAGATGGGCATCGCGGGGGTTAACCTTGGCACCACAGGCGTTGAAGGCGCGTGGACCCATCCGCTCAAACATACGACCCCAGAACCGATCACATTGCACCGCGTCATGGCCGAGGCGACAGCCCAGGGCATCACCCACGTCGCAATGGAAGCATCTTCGCACGGGCTGGATCAGCGCCGCTTGGACGGTGTTGTTTTGGCTGCCGCAGGGTTCACGAATTTCACCCAAGATCATCTGGATTACCACGAAACATTCGAGGCATATTTCAATGCCAAGATGGGCTTGTTCACCCGCGTGCTGGCCGATGACGGTGTCGCTGTGATCAACTTGGATGATCCAATGGGCCAGCGTGTCGCCGATATCTGCGTCGATCGTGGCCAAGAAGTAATCGGCGTCGGGCGCAGCGTTGATGCCCGTTTGCGCCTAACGGGTCAGCGGTTTGATGCAACAGGCCAAGACCTGCTGTTTGAATGGCAAGGCAAGGCGCACCAGACGCGGCTTAATCTGATCGGCGGATTTCAGGCGGATAACGTGCTGCTGGCGGCTGGTTTGGTCATTGCGGCGGGCGCAAATCCGCTGGACGTGTTTGATACGCTGCCACATCTGACGACCGTGCGTGGCCGGATGGAACTGGCCGCGACCCGCGATAGCGGTGCGGCGGTGTTCGTCGATTACGCCCATACGCCCGACGCCGTCGCGACCGCGCTTAAGGCGATGCGCCCGCATGTGATGGGCCGGATTATTGCGATTGTGGGGGCAGGCGGCGACCGCGATGCAGGCAAACGCCCGTTGATGGGGGCGGCTGCAACCGCACATGCGGACGTTGTGATCATCACCGACGATAACCCACGTTCTGAGGACCCCGCGAGCATTCGCGCCGCCGTTTTGGCAGGCGCATTAAACGGCATTGGCACTCCAAGCGTGACCGAAGTCGGCGACCGCGCCGAGGCGATTTTGCGCGGCGTCGATGCGCTGTCTGCCGGCGACGCATTGTTGATCGCAGGCAAGGGCCACGAGAGCGGCCAAACCATCGGCGACGTGGTTCTGCCCTTTGATGATGTCGAACAGGCCAGCGTCGCGGTGGCCGCATTGGAGGGCCGGATATGAGCGTGCTTTGGACGGCGACAGACGCGGCTTTGGCGACGGGTGGCAAGGCCACTGGCGACTGGTCCGCAAACGGCGTGTCGATTGATACGCGCACGATTGCGGCAGGCGATTTGTTCGTCGCACTAAAGGATATTCGCGACGGGCATGACTTTGTTGCGATGGCCTTGGACAAGGGCGCTGCGGCTGCTTTGGTGACCCACCGCCCAGAAGACGTGGCGGCTGATGCGCCGCTTTTGGTCGTGGATGACGTGTTGGTTGCACTCGAGGCCTTGGGCCGCGCCGCGCGTGCCCGCACCAGCGCAAAAGTCGTCGGTGTCACAGGGTCTGTCGGCAAGACATCAACCAAGGAAATGCTGCGCACGGTCTTGTCCCCACAAGGCAAAACCCATGCAGCCGAGGCGTCTTATAACAACCACTGGGGGGTGCCGCTGACGCTTGCGCGGATGCCAGCCGATACGCAGTTTGCGGTGATCGAGATCGGCATGAGCAACCCCGGTGAAATCGGACCGCTCGCCAAATTGGCGCAGTTGGATGTGGCGATGGTCACAACCGTGGCCGCCGCCCATCTAGAAGCATTTGAAAACGTGTCAGGCATCGCAGTCGAGAAGGCCGCGATCATGGACGGGTTGGTGTTGGGTGGGATTGCGGTGCTGAACGCGGACATCCCAACAGCGGGAATTTTACAGCAAAAAGCAGTCGTTTGCGGTGCCAGCCAAATCTTGTTTGGTATGCACGGCACTGATTGGCAGGCGACCGACGTGCGGCTAACAGGTGACACAACCGTCGTTTGCGCCGCGCATGGGGGCACCGAATATCTGTTCAAACTGGCTGTGCCTGGCAGGCATTTTGCAATGAATGCAGTTGGCGTTTTGGCCGTTGTTGACGCGCTTGGCGCGGACGCGGGGCAGGCGTCGCGCGACATTGCGAAATGGGCGCCACCTGATGGGCGCGGCACCCGCGAAGTCGTTGTGCTCGACGTGGCCGTGCCAGACAGTACGCTCGACCTGATTGATGATGCGTTCAACGCAAACCCCACGTCGGTGACCGCCAGCCTAGAGATATTGGCTGCCGCCACGCCGCGCCATAACGTCGGCCGGATTGTCAAAGGTCGGCGCATTGCCGTGCTGGGTGATATGTTGGAACTCGGCCCCTCCGAGCATGAGATGCACCGCGCCATCGCTCATGATAAATTCCTGCAAAGCTTGGACATTGTGCACTGTGTCGGACCGCGCATGAAGCACCTTCACGACGCTCTGCCAGAGGGTCAGCGCGGTGAATGGACGGCGGATGCAGCCGGAATGACCGCCCAAATCGGGCGATTGTTGGATGCGGGTGATGTGGTGCTGGTGAAGGGGTCAAAGGGCAGTAAAGTGTCCCTAGTCGTTGACGCGATCCGTAAACTCGGGCATCGCAACGCCTAAGACTTGAACACGAATACAAAGGTTTTTGATTATGCTTTATTGGTTAACAGCGCTTTCTGACGGCGGCGATTTCTTTAACCTGTTTCGGTACATCACATTCCGCGCTGGCGGGGCGTTCATGACCGCGCTTGTGTTCGGGTTCATCTTTGGGTTGCCGCTGATCAACGTGCTGCGCCGCAAACAAGGCAAGGGCCAACCAATCAGGGAAGACGGCCCCGAAGGGCATTTTGCCAAAGCAGGCACCCCCACAATGGGCGGCTTGCTGATCGTTGGCGCACTGACGTTTTCGACGCTCTTGTGGGCGCGCTTGGACAACCCGTTCATCTGGATGGTCCTGTTCGTGACACTGTCGTTCGCGGCCATCGGATTTGCAGATGACTACGCCAAAGTATCCAAGCAAACCACCGCAGGCGTGTCCGGTAAGGTGCGGATGTTGCTCGGTATTTTGATTGCAGCGATCGCGGGATACTGGGCAGCACAATACCATCCGGCCGATCTGACCAACCAGCTCGCGGTGCCTGTGTTAAAGAATACCCTGCTGAACCTCGGGTTTATGTTCATCCCATTTGCAGTCATCGTGATCGTCGGATCGGCCAATGCGGTGAACCTGACAGACGGGCTTGACGGCTTGGCGATTATGCCCGTGATGATCGCAGCCGCCACGTTCGGGATCATTTCCTACGCCGTCGGGCGCACCGACTTCACCCAATATCTGGACCTGCATTATGTGGCTGATACCGGCGAAATCCTGATCTTCTGCATGGCGCTCATCGGCGGAGGGCTCGGGTTCCTGTGGTACAACGCACCACCCGCCGCCGTGTTCATGGGCGACACAGGGTCCTTGGCCCTCGGCGGCGCACTCGGCGCAATCGCAGTGGCGACCAAGCACGAGATCGTCTTGGCAATCGTCGGCGGCGTCTTTGTGGTCGAGGCCCTGTCGGTCATCATCCAAGTCCTCTATTTCAAATGGTCCGGCAAACGCGTGTTCCTCATGGCGCCAATCCACCACCACTACGAGAAAAAGGGCTGGGCCGAACCGCAGATCGTCATCCGGTTCTGGATCGTCTCGCTCATCCTAGCGATGATTGGCCTCGCGACATTGAAGGTGCGTTAGCACCGACAATGGCGACGGCGCACGCTCTCGTTTAGCTAATCACTCCCCACAAACGACACGCGCGGCGGAACGCCGAGCAGCGCCCGACCCTCCCGTCACGCCCAAGGCGTGCAATCAAACGGAGTGAGGGCGCTTTGCACCCACCTAGGGTCAGGCGCTACTCTAGTTCTTCCCCTTACGGTTGATCCTGCTATGGTTTGCAAATTAACCGTAGGAATTTCATTTGACCGAATTTTTTGCCGCAAATCAAAATATGATCATTCTCGTTGGGCTGATTTCAGGCATCCTTGGGATTGCAGCTTTTGGTTCCGCATTACTCCGCTGGTATCGAGGCACCCCAACCGCGGTCACAGTCACAAATTCAGAAGCCCTCAATCCTGCTCGCAGGCCCAACCTCATTGAAATGACCCCCAGCGAATTTACCGTGTGGACAACTGAGTTACGCGAAACAGCCTATACGGAACGCGACAAATTGCACGGACCGGCGCTCATCGCTCTCGAAGATAAAATCACTGACCTGACCCGCCAACTTGCAAACCCAGAAGAAGCGCTTGCACAGCAACACGCGATTATCATCAGCTTGGAAGAAAAGCTAAGAGGCTTTGGCAACGACATCGGCGGCGACCGCATCGCCGAGGCTAAAACAGCCCTAGAAGCAGGCGATTATTCCATCGCCGATGACATCTTCGCAGAAATCGAAGCCCGCGAACAAATGGCCGTGCAAAACGCCGCCCGCGCTGCCTTTGGACGCGGCGAAGTCGCAGAAGCCCAAGTCCGCTGGCACGACTCTACACCCACTACAAGCGCGCGGTTCACCTGCATGAAACAACCGAACATCTGATACCCTACGCCCGCATGACATGGCGCTTGGCCAAAGGCGATGAAGCCGTCGCTGTGCACGAAAAAATCCTCACCTTGATAAAAGCCGAATTTGGCGACCAAAGCCGACAATACGCAGCTCAACTCAACAACGTTGCAGTCGTGGTGAAGGATCAGGGGCGGTACCCCGAGGCAGATGCGCTTTACCGCGACGCACTTGCGATTGACGCCGACACCGTCGGCACGGCGCATCCCGACTATGCCATCGGCCTCAACAACCTTGCGGGCGTGGTGCGGGATCAGGGGCGGTACGGCGAGGCAGAGGGGCTTTACCGCGACGCGCTGAAGATCGGCGCGGACACGATTGGCACGGCGCATCCCGACTATGCCACCCACCTCAACAACCTTGCGAGCGTGGTACGGGCGCAGGGGCGGTACCCCGAGGCAGAGGCGCTTTTCCGCGACGCACTTGCGATTGACGCGAACACCATTGGCACGGCGCATCCTGACTATGCCACCGACCTCAACAACCTTGGTGTGAATATGGCTTATCAAGATAAGTTCCCAGAGGCCCGCGAACTGCTCGAACAGGCGCTTGCCATTCTTAAGGTGGCCCTGCCTGCGGATCATCCCGATATTGCGTCAAATGAACAAAGCCTCGCGGCTGTTATCGCCGAAATCGACTAATCCACACTACCAAATTTGACTTATGCAAAACTTATACGAAACTTATGCGAAACATACACGAACATTTCCCTTGTGGTCTTGTTTTTGGGCCGCTCTGACGGCACTGTCTGCACAACTTCAAAAAGGGTGTGGCAATGATTCCAGTACAGGGTTTAGACGGGCAAACCGTCGCGGTTTTAGGGCTTGGTCGCTCAGGTAAAGCAGCCGTTTTAGCGCTGCAAGAAGGCGGCGCCACAGCCGTCGTTTGGGACGATAGCGCCGCCGCGCGTGACGCTGCCGAAACCGACGGTTTCACCCTGCGCGACCTCACCAAATCAGGCGGTTTTGACGGTATCGCCCGCCTTATCGTCAGCCCCGGAATTCCGCATTTATACCCCGCACCAAACCCGATCATCGCCGCCGCTTGGCGCGCTGGTGTGCCTGTCGACAACGATATTGGGCTGTTTTTTCAATCTTTTGCAGTCGACGAATGGTCCGGTTTCACGACCATGCCGCGCGTTATTGCCGTGACAGGCTCAAACGGAAAATCCACGACCAGCGCCTTGATCCACCACATCGTGTCTGAAAATGGCCGCGCCACACAACTTGCAGGTAATATTGGCCGTGGCGTGTTGGATATTGACCCCGCCCATGACGGTGAAGTCATCGTGTTGGAACTGTCATCCTACCAAACAGACCTCGCGCGCGCGTTAACCCCTGATGTGGCCGTGTTAACAAATATTTCACCTGATCACCTCAACCGTCACGCGGGCTTGGGCGGTTATTTTGCAGCCAAACGCCGCTTGTTTTCCGAAGGCGGACCGGATCGCTGTATCATCTGCATGGACGACCCAGAGGGCCAGTATTTGGCCAACCAAATGGCAATGGGTGCGACTGACGATCGCGTCATTCAGGTGTCGTCTGGCCAGAAATTAGAACACGCCGCGTGGTCCGTGTTTGCGCGCAAAGGATTCCTGTCCGAATACCGCAAAGGCCGCCAAGTCACATCAATCGATCTGCGCAACATCACCGGCCTTCCCGGCGCGCACAATCACCAAAACGCCTGCGCCGCCTACGCCGCCTGCCGAACTTTAGGCTTTAGTCCCAAAGCGATAGAAGCCGCGATGCGCAGCTTTGGTGGCTTGCCACATCGGTCCCAATTGGTCGGTGAAAAGGACGGTGTGCGATTTGTGAACGACAGCAAGGCCACGAATGTCGATAGCGCTGCTAAAGCGCTGCAGGCGTTTGCTAAGATCCGCTGGATTTGTGGAGGCTTGCAAAAGGACGGTGGACTAGATGCGCTGCTGCCGCATGTCGGCGCTGTGCAAAAAGCCTATGTGATTGGTCGCGAGGCCGAGGATTTTGCCCGTCAGTTGGTTGGCGTGGAGACTGTCGTTTGTGGCACGATGCAGGCCGCAGTGGCGGCGGCGGCTTCTGATGCTGTGGCGGGTGACGTCGTGTTGTTGGCGCCAGCCTGCGCCAGCTTTGATCAATACGACAGCTTTGAGACGCGCGGCGATGACTTTATGGCGCAGGTCCAAGTGGTGATGGGTTAAAACCCATCCTACGACTGGATTGCTTGGCCCGCAGCCCAGCCTGACGACCATGCCCATTGAAAATTGTAGCCGCCTAGCCAGCCAGTTACATCGACACATTCCCCGATGAAGTAGAGGTTTGGCATCGTCTTGGATGCCATGGTTTTGGAGTTTAGCTGGTCAGTGTTTACGCCGCCAAGCGTGACTTCGGCTGTGCGGTATCCTTCTGAACCTGATGGCGTGATGTCCCAGTTTGTCAGTGCGTCGGTGACCGATTGCAGGCTAGCGTCCGACCGGTCAGCGAGGTTGCCTGACAGGTCCATGATGTCGGCCAAATAACTGACGAGCCGTGCGGGCAGGTGTTGTGACATGATCGTGGTAAGCGCCTTGCGGCCCATCGTGATACGCACATCGCGCAGGGCTGTGTAGAGGTCGATTTGCGGGATCAAGTTGGTGCGGATGGCCTCGCCTTCGTGCCAATATGACGATGCTTGCAGGATCGCGGGGCCGGATAGGCCACGGTGGGTGAACAGTAGCGCCTCGTCGAAACTTGTATCGCCTGCAGTGATGCGGGCGGGCAAGGCGGTGCCTGCGAGCGGCTTGAACCGGTCATCGGTAAAGGTTAGCGGCACAAGACCGGGGCGCGGCGTGATCACGTCGAGCCCGAATTGGGTGGCCACATTGTAACCTAGGCCGGTTGCGCCCATCTTGGGGATCGATTTGCCCCCCGACGCCATGACAAGATTGGTGGCGGTGATCGTATGGGGCGTGCCGTCTTTGGTCACTTGCACAGTGAAATGCGTGCCGTTGTGGGTGATGTCGCCGACCTCGGTTTGCAGCCAAAGTTGAGCGCTTGCCATTTCGGTATGCAGCATCGCGATGATGTCTTTGGCGGAATTATCGCAGAATAGCTGACCCAGCGTTTTCTCGTGATAGGCGATCCCGTGGGACGCGACCAGATTGATAAAATCCCATTGGGTATAGCGTTTGAGCGCCGATTTCGCGAAATGTGGGTTGGCTGACAGAAAGTTGGCCGCCGTTGTGCCCATATTTGTGAAATTGCAGCGCCCGCCACCGGAAATACGAATTTTGTCGCCCGCTGCTTTTGCGTGGTCGATGATCAGGACGCCGCTGCCTGCGTGGGCGGCGCACATCATGCCTGCGGCACCTGCGCCGATGATAAGAGTTTTGACTTGCATGGGACGCAGGTGCCGCGAAAACGTGTGTTTTGCAAGAGGCGTAAATGTTGGCGCTTCCGGCGAGGATATTTGGAAACCAAAGAGGCGGGAAGTAGCGCACCCACAATTTGCGGTAGAAATGGGGCGGCAAACCCGCTAGAACTGGTGTTAGACCCGAAAAATCGGGCGTTTTGAGGCAGTATTGGCGGTAATCCCATGACGGAAATGGTCTATGGCACGGTCCCGGTTTATGCGGGTGACCCTATTCTTCCACGGTGGTGGCGGACAATTGATAAATGGACAATGGGCTGTGTGCTGATGCTGTTTGGCATTGGTTTGCTGCTAGGATTGGCGTCTTCGCCTCCGTTGGCCAGTAAAAACGGGCTTGAGCCGTTTCATTACGTGAGCCGTCAGGCGATTTTTGGCGGGCTGGCGATGATTGCTATGTTGCTGACGTCGATGATGACGCCGCAGTTGGTACGCCGCTTGGCTATTCTTGGATTTTTGGTCGCATTTGTTGCCCTGATGGGCTTGCCGTTTTTCGGCACGGACTTTGGCAAAGGGGCGGTGCGCTGGTATTCGCTTGGTTTTGCGTCGTTGCAGCCGTCGGAGTTTCTTAAGCCCGGATTTGTGGTCATGGCTGCGTGGTTGATGGCTGCGGCACTTGAGATTGGTGGCCCGCCGGGACGGATGTATTCGTTCATCCTGACGATTGTGATTTGCACGTTTTTGGCGTTGCAGCCTGATTTCGGTCAAGCTGCCTTGGTGCTATTTTCATGGGGTGTCATGTATTTTGTGGCTGGTGCGCCGATGTTATTGCTTGCGGGTGTTTGTGCTGGTGTTGTCGCGGTTGGCTGGTTTGCTTACGCCAATTCCGAACACTTTGCCCGCCGGATTGATGGGTTTCTAAGCCCTGATTTGGACCCGACGACCCAGCTTGGCTATGCCACTAATGCGATCCGCGAAGGTGGGTTCTTTGGTGTCGGCGTAGGTGAAGGCCAAGTGAAGTGGTCGCTGCCTGATGCCCATACGGATTTCATTATTGCGGTTGCTGCCGAGGAATACGGGTTGATTTGCGTGCTTGCGATTATTGGGCTGTACAGTGTGATTGTCGTGCGCAGTTTGCTGCGATTGCTGAAAGAGCGTGACCCGTTTATTCGCTTTGCTGGTACTGGATTGGCCTGTGCGTTTGGCGTGCAAGCGATGATCAACATGGGGGTGGCCGTGCGGTTGCTGCCTGCCAAAGGCATGACGTTGCCATTTGTAAGTTACGGTGGCTCGTCGATTATTGCTGGTGGCATTGCGATGGGCATGTTGTTGGCGTTTACCCGCACGCGTCCGCAAGGCGAGATTGGTGATATTTTGATGCGACGCGGCCGATGACGAAGTTACTTGTAATCGCCGCTGGTGGCACCGGTGGCCATATGTTTCCTGCTCAAGCACTGGCCGAGGCAATGTTGGCCCGTGGCTGGCGTGTCAAATTGTCGACCGATGATCGCGGTGCCCGTTACGCGGGTGGTTTTCCTGATGCGGTTGAAATCAACGTGGTGAAGTCAGCGACCTTTGCCCGTGGTGGAATTGTGGCCAAGCTGGCAGTGCCATTCCGTATTTTGGCCGGCATTGGTGGTGCCAAGTGGCGCATGCTGCGCGAAAAACCTGATGTTGTTGTGGGCTTTGGCGGGTATCCCGCGATCCCTGCGATGGTGGCCGCGTATATTCACCGCGTGCCGCGGATGATCCATGAGCAAAACGGTGTTTTGGGCCGCGTGAACCAAGTGTTTGCCAAGCGTGTGCATACTGTTGCTTGCGGGACGTGGCCAACTGACTTGCCCGACGGTGTGACAGGTGTTGACGTCGGTAACCCTGTGCGTGCTGCGATTTTGGACCGCGCTGGTGCCGGATATATTCCGCCCGGTGACTACCCGATGTCGATCCTTGTGATGGGTGGCAGTCAGGGCGCGCGAATTTTGTCTGATGTTGTTCCCGAGGCGATTGCGAGCCTGCCCAAGGAGTTGCGTCAAAATATCCGCGTCGCCCATCAGGCCCGCGCTGAGGACGAGATGCGGGTCGCGACATACTATGCGGATGCAGGCATTGATGCTGATGTGCAGCCGTTTTTCGACGACGTTCCAAACCGGATGTCAGAGGCGCAATTGGTGATCACCCGTGCAGGTGCTTCGACGATTGCCGATCTGACAGTGATTGGGCGGCCTGCGATTTTTGTGCCTTTGGCTGCGGCGATCCGCGATGAGCAAACCGCAAATGCCCGTCAAATGGTAGATGCAGGCGCCGCGGTTTTGATGCCTGAAAGCGAATTCACGGCTCCTGCGTTGGCGGAGCAAATTACAAACGTGCTGACCAACAGTGCGGCCGCTTTGAAAATGTCTCAAATGGCCATGTCATGTGGTAAACCTGATGCAACGGAGCGCCTTGTGGCGCTGGTCGAAAACTTGGCCGCCAAAGAATAAAGAAAGACGAGTTATGAACGCGACTGCAACCAAATTACCCCTTGATGTCGGCCCAATTCATTTTGTGGGTATTGGCGGCATTGGCATGTCTGGCATCGCCGAAGTCCTGTTGGAACATGGCTATACTGTGCAGGGGTCCGACCTGAAATTCACGCCGATCACGGACCGTTTGGTTAAGCTTGGCGCGACTGTTTTTGAGGGGCAAGCGGCCGCGAATTTGGCAGATGCAGAGGTTGTCGTGATCTCATCGGCGATCAAAGCGGGCAACCCCGAGCTGGACGAAGCCCGCACCAAGGGCCTGCCGATTGTCCGCCGTGCGGAAATGCTGGCTGAACTAATGCGATTGAAATCAAACGTTGCCGTTGCGGGAACCCATGGCAAAACGACGACCACAACAATGGTTGCCGCTTTGTTGGATGAGGGCGGCATTGATCCGACTGTGATCAACGGTGGCATTATTCATGCCTATGGTTCCAACGCCCGCATGGGGCAGGGCGAGTGGATGGTGGTCGAGGCCGACGAGAGCGATGGCACTTTTAACCGTCTGCCCGCGACCATCGCCATCGTGACCAACATCGACCCTGAACATATGGACCATTGGGGCACCATCGAAAATCTGCGTCAGGGGTTTTACGATTTTGTGTCGGGTATTCCGTTTTATGGGCTGGCAGTGTGCTGCACCGATAATGCTGAAGTACAGGCGCTGGTTGGTAAGCTGACAGATCGCCGTGTGACGACTTATGGCTTTAATGCTCAGGCCGACGTGCGTGCCGTGAACTTGCATTATAAGGCAGGTATCGCCCATTTTGATGTGGCATTGCAGGCCGAAGGCGACCTTATCGAAGGCTGTGAATTGCCGATGCCCGGTGATCACAACGTCAGCAATGCGCTGTCCGCTGTGGCTGTGGCCCGTCATTTGGGACTTAAGAAGGACGAAATCCGCAAAGCGTTGAGAGAATTTGGCGGCGTGAACCGTCGCTTTACACGCGTCGGCGAAGTGAATGGTGTCACGATCATTGATGATTACGGTCATCATCCGGTCGAAATTACTGCGGTCTTAAAAGCTGCACGTCAAGCCAGTGAAGGCCGCGTGATCGCCGTGCATCAACCGCACCGCTATACCCGTTTGCACCACCATTTTGATGAGTTTTGCGCCTGTTTTAACGATGCCGATGTCGTTGGCATTGCGGATGTATATTCCGCTGGTGAGGACGTGATTGAAGGTGCGACCCGTGATGATCTGGTCGCCGGTCTGATCCGCCACGGCCACCGCCATGCGCGTGCTGTGGCATCCGAGGATGATCTGGAACGGCTTGTGCGCGAACAGGCAAAACCTGGCGACATGGTTGTTTGTCTTGGCGCGGGTACGATCAGTGCTTGGGCCAATGGCCTGCCTGATCGCCTGAAAAAGTGATGACCTCGCTTTTCATAGGGTGCATTTGGGTGCTGTTGGCTGTGGTCACGGCCTTGCTGCCGATGCGCCGTCAATATGTGCCGGGGGTGACGCTGTTGCTGTTGGCTCCTGTGTTGATCATCTGGATCGGGATCGATTTTGGTTGGATCGTCGGTGTGCTTGCTGCTGCAGCATTTGTGTCGATGTTTCGCAATCCGTTGCGCTATATTTACGCGCGCATGCGCGGCGAAAAGCCGGAGCTTCCGAAATGATGACCACGTCATTGATTTGCGCCGCCCTTTGGCTGTTGGCCGCCAATGTCATGGCGATGATCCCGTCCAAGGATAATCTGTGGCAACGCGCCTATTTGTTGATTGCTGTCGGCATTCCATTGCTGGGCTGGGTGACATATCAAAACGGCCCTTGGATTGGATTGATTGCGTTGGCTGCCGGCATGTCTGTGCTGCGCTGGCCCGTTGTTTACCTGACCCGATGGGCCAAGCAATTGGTCGGGCGCAATGGCTGATTTGACTGTGATCGCCGTGATGTTTGTGTCTGCGATGATCCCGTTTGTCGTGATGGCACGTTTGATGCTGGCTCAGAAACCAGGATTTGCGCTGACTATTATCTCGGTGCTGGCGGCGGGTGTCGCGATTTTCGTTTTTGCATCAACAACACCGGTTGGCATTGATCCGCTGTTTGCGATTGGTGTGGCGATGGTGACTTTGCTGCCTGCGCTGATTGGCGCAGGGGCGGGCGCGCTATTGGGGCATATGTTGCTGCGCCGCAGGTTTAGGGACTAGGGCATGATTGAGAATTTACCGCAAGTGCGTGGCACATTGACTCCAAATCGCAGCCTTGCTGATCTGACGTGGATGCGTGTGGGTGGCCCTGCGGATGTGCTGTTTCAGCCTGCTGATGTGGATGATTTATCTGCGTTTATGGCTGAACTTGACCCAAGTGTTGCCGTGTTCCCAATGGGTGTTGGGTCAAACCTGATTGTCCGTGACGGCGGTGTGTCTGGTGTGGTGATCCGGCTTGGACGTGGCTTTAACGCGATAGGATTTGACGGTCAAATTGTGACCGCCGGTGCGGCTGCGTTGGATGCACATGTGGCCCGCAAGGCCGCGGCAGAGGGCCTTGACCTGACATTTCTGCGCACCATTCCGGGCACAATTGGCGGCGCTGTGCGGATGAACGCTGGTTGTTATGGCAGCTATATGGCGGATTTTTTGCAAAGCGTCACAGCTGTGATGCGTGATGGTACCGTGGCGAACTTGCCTGCGGCGGATTTGCAGTTGGCGTACCGTAGTTCAGCCTTGGCAGATGGAGCAGTGATTGTGGGCGCAACTTTGTTGGCCCCAACTGGGGATGCCGACGTATTGGCTGCGCGCATGGATGACCAATTGGCCAAGCGTGATGCGACGCAGCCAACTAAGGACCGCACAGCGGGGTCCACATTTCGCAATCCGGCCGGATATTCGTCCACCGGACTGGCGGACGACGTGCATGATCTTAAGGCGTGGAAGGTCATTGATGATGCGGGTATGCGCGGTGCAACCATCGGCGGGGCCGTTATGAACACCAAACATTCGAATTTTCTGACCAACGCTGGGGGTGCAACTGCGGCTGATTTGGAAAATTTAGGCGAGCTTGTGCGGAAAAAGGTTTACGATTCCAGTGGGATCACGCTAGAATGGGAAATTATGCGGGTAGGCAATCGTAACGGATCCTAATACGCATCGTGACGAACAAAGGCCTCTGAAATTGGGGGCAGGTCCTTGGCAGGACCAAATATAAATGACGGGTCAAAAAGGTCCGCGTTAAAGGTGGTGGGTTATGTCGAGCAGGGCAAACCCGAAAGTTGTTGTTTTGATGGGTGGTCCGTCGGTGGAACGTGATGTTTCGCTGAGTTCGGGCGCCGAATGTGCCGCAGCTTTACGGGAAACGGGATATGACGTGATTGAGGTCGATGCTGGCCCCGATCTCGCTGCGCGTTTGACAGATATTTCTCCTGACGTTGTATTCAACGCCCTGCATGGCCGCTGGGGTGAGGATGGCTGCGTGCAAGGCCTGCTTGAGTGGATGAAGATCCCATATACGCATTCTGGCGTGATGGCATCGGCTGTCACGATGGATAAGCAGCGCACCAAGGATGTTTATGCAGCCCACGGTCTGCCCTTTGTGCATTCGGTGATTGCGAGCTCTGCTGAAGTTCAGGCCGCACATGTTCTAAAACCGCCCTATGTTGTGAAGCCGTTTAACGAAGGCTCCAGCGTTGGGATTTATATCGTCGATGAGGATGCGGGCGGTCCGCCAAAGCTGGCGGCAGATATGCCCGAGCAGGTCATGGTTGAAAC